>Ga0209698_10000771_pt1 | contig 36833 bp, 31 predicted proteins | sample LitLauG_LLR_2012_FD_187203 | JGI IMG/M metagenome (GOLD analysis project Ga0209698, IMG submission 187203) | Freshwater sediment microbial communities from Pennsylvania, USA - Little Laurel Run_MetaG_LLR_2012 (SPAdes) (version 2) | ecosystem: Environmental > Aquatic > Freshwater > Creek >... | reverse complement strand
GGTCCCGGGCGTTGCGGCGTGATCCGGCGTGCCGCCGGGCGTTGCGGCAACGGAGGGCGTCGAGGCATCGGGAGACGCGGCGGCGCGCGTCGTCTCCTCCCGCCCGGGCTCGATCGGCGGCTCGTCAGTCATTCGGGGCCTCCTTCACGCGCGCGGACCAGCCCGTCACCATCGAGCGGAACGTGTCCCAGCCATCGGCGATCACGAGCACGACGTGCGGGACGAGGAACGTGGTCAGCACCAGCATGCAAATGAAGTGCACGATGCGCGCGCCGTCGTAGTTGACGAACAGCCGCTCGAGCCAGCCGAGCTGAACCGGCTTGTGCATCGCCCAGCCCGAGAGCACGGCGAGCGCGCCCAGGAGCGGCATCGCGAAGTACGCCGAGCGTTGGAGGGCGTTGTACTTGGATCGCACCGGCGGATGCGGCCACGGCCTTCGCAGCAACGCCATCGGAACGACCCCCGCGTAAAAGCGCATCATGGCGAGTGCGTCCGCGACGTCGCTCGGCCGCGGCAGCAGCGCGCGCCAGCCGCCCCCCGCGATCAGTCCGACCAGATAGAGCGCGCCGTTCAGCATGAAGAGGTAGGCGAGGACCCAGTGGAGTCGCAGGCTGTCGGCCAGAGCGTGCGGCCCGAGGCTCAGGTGATCGTAGAACCACGTGCGCGCATCGCCCCCCGAGTGAAGCAGCCGCGCTGCCGCGGCCCCGAGGTCGCGCAGGTAATCGTGGCTGCCGCTCGCGGGATCGGCCGCGTGCATGAACACCGGAGCCGCCCAGTAGACCGCGAGCCCGCTCGCGGCGAGGCCGAGCAGCAGCGGCACGTTCGCCCAATGGGAGAGCCGCACCAGCGCATGGTGTTTCGGAATCACGCGCGCGGGTGGCGCGCTCGGGCGCGCCGGCGCCTGCCGTGAGGAGGCGGGCGTCGCCGCGGGTGGCACGGGTGCGGATTTGGGGTCGCTCTCGATGTTCACTCCCTCGCTACGCGCGGCGGCGCGGATCGTGACGCGCCATGTTACCGCGATTGCCGCCGCCGGAGCAGCGAGGCGGTCCGGGTGGAGGGGCCGGAACCCCGGGCGCAGTGCCCGAAAATTCAACCGGCGGGCGGCCTCGCGGCCGTCCGCCGGTTTCTGGCGTCCCCAGGGGCGCCAGCATTCCTGATTCGCGCTACGGCAGGTAATCCACCACCGGGGTGGACGTCACCATGTAGGGGAAGATCCAGGTTTCGGAATCGTACGGCAGCGTGTCGTCGTAGAGCGTCCCGTGCGTCATCACGTTGATACCGACGTGGCGCCACGCGGGGAAGCTGCCCACGCCGAATCCCGCGGTGTAGGTGTTGTCGCCGTTGTTGTGCATGATGATGCGGCGATCGACGCAGTAGAGCACCGCGACGTCGTCGTTGCGCATCGAGGTCACCGTCACGACCACCGAATCGCTCGGTGTGAAGCGCGGAATCTCGCGCAGCGGCATCAGCAGGCTGGGATCGGTGTACGTCGTGTCCTTGCCGGAGTTGAGTCCGTGCAGCTCGACGCTCACGATGTGAACCGTGATGCCCGGACGCGCCACGCGCACGCCCGACGTGGCCACCAGGCGCCACGTCAGGCCCAGGGTGTCCGCCTTCACGCGGTGGAACAGGAGCTTGCGGGTCCAGCCCTCGGTGATCGGCTTGTCGATGAGGTGCGTGGTGTCGGGCTGCGTGGTATCGCCCGGCACGCCCGGCACGATGTGGAAGTCGCCACGGATTGCGCGCCCGATGCCGACCACCGCCAGCAGCGGCCGGCCGGTCGAATCCAGGTCGGCGAAGGTAAAATTGTAGGCGCTCGCGACGCTGGTGAACGTCCGCCAGAAGTGGATCGGCGAGATGGCGGCCATGACGCTCGCGGTGCCCGCCACGCCATGGGCCCGGGCCAGTGTGACCACACCCGAGTTGTTGTAAACACCGTCGTCGGTGTAGGTCGCCACCGAATCGAGCGAGCTCGTGACCAGCATCTGCTCCGCGGATTGCGAGTTGCTCGGTGCCGCGGGATTTTTGCCGCACCCCGCCAGCATGAACGCGGCGAGCGCGACCAGAACCAGAACACCACCCAGTCTCAATCGCATCAGCATGTTCCTCCGTGCTTCCCGCGCGCGGCTCACGGGGCGTCAACAACTCCGTGGCAAATGAAACGGCCCGCGGACCATCGGAGCAGGGGACGTGCCAGCGAAATTCTTGGCAGCACGAAAACCCGCGCCGGTGCGCCGCGCGCGTCGCGACCGCTTCGAATGTGGCAAAAGTGCGACACGGGCGGCGGGCTCAGGCGCGATGGAAGAGCCTCAGATAGAGCCCCACGACTGTCTCGCCCCACAGCAGCGTGACCATCGCCGCGGGCGCGAGCAGCGCGCCAAAGGGCAGCTCGGTGCGGCCGTCGCCGCGGCCGCGCGTCATCAGCGCGATGCCCCACACGCTCCCGGCGAGCGCCGCGATCATCAGGGTGAGGAACGTGAGCGGCGCCCCCAGCACCACGCCGAACATCGCAGCGAGCTTGACGTCGCCACCACCCATGCCCTCCGCGCCGCGCGCCTTCTGGTAGGCCCACGCCACCAGCCACAGCGCGCCGCTGCCCGCGAGGAGACCGAAGAGCGCGGTGTGGAATCCGTGCGGCGTGAGGATCGCGTTCCCGAGCCCGAGCAGCGTCCCCGCAAACGTGAGCGAATCGGGCAGCAGCTTGAAGTCGACATCGATCCACGTGAGCGCAACCAGCAGGCATCCCCACGGCAGGAGCAGCGCGTAATTCGGCGTGAGGCCGACACGAAGAAACAGCAGCACCGACCACGCGGCGCACCAGATCTCGGTGATCGGATACCGCCAGCGGATCGGCGCGTGGCACTGCCGGCAGCGCCCTCGCGCCCACACGAACGACAGCACCGGCACGAGATCGATCGCGGAGAGCACGCGACCGCATCCCGGGCAGGCCGAGCGGCCGGTGAGCCACGAGATGTGGCGCGGCACGCGATACGCGATCGCGGTGACGGCGCTTCCCAGCACGGCGCCGATGACGGCGGCGAAGATGAGGAATGCGGCGGAGTGCGGCGGCATGCCCACATGATCGGCCCCGGCGAGCGCGGTCATGATCGGAGAGGATCACGAATGGCCGCGCGTGGTCAAAATTCGGGCCGGAAGCGCCATGCAGTTTTCACGGCGCGGGCCGGGGCGAGAGGCCGTTCCGGGCCAAGCGCGAGCGGCCCCGCCATTGCACTCACTCGCGCGCGAGCGTGCAGATTACACGGTCGCTGCGCCCATCCCGCGGGGCGCGCGCGGAACCGGGCGCTCGTCTCCCAGCTTATGCGGCGCTCGTAGCGCCACTTGGATGCGCGCCGACGCGCGCCACTCGAATGAGGAGCCGGGGCACGCTTCGTGCTCGAGCGCGCTTTGGGACATGCGCTTGACCGCGCATGGCCCGCGGCGCCGGCCGGGGCCCCCAGAGGCAGCCAAAGCCTCTGATCTCCCGCCCGAAGGCGTCGCAAGAGCCAACGACATCGAGCCTTGAGCGAATCGCTCGCTCCTTCGCCCCGCCCTCGCAAGCGGGTCGGCGGACGCGCTCGCTCGGGGAAGGGAAGCGGGCCCTTTCGCGCGTCACAGCGGCCGAATTTCGGCCGGCGCGTTTGGGAGGCCGCCTGTCCGCAGCCGCTCGAGCGAATTTCAAGAGGCCACGATGACCTCGCCGTATCTTCACTCTCCCGCGCGCTCGCGCCGACGCCGGCCGAGCCCCGCCTCGCCCCGCCGCGGGCCGAGCTGGCGTCGCTGGCTGCTGGTCCTGATCGGGCTCGCGGTGCTGTTCCTCGCGCCCGCGCTCGCGCGCTCTCAGGATGCGCCCGGTGACGTCGTGATGCTGACGTGGACCGCGCCCGGCGCCGAGGGCGCGATCGGGCCCGCGATGCGCTACGACCTGCGCGAATACGACGCCCCGATCGATCCGACGAACTGGGCGCTGGCGCGCCCGATCGCGAACGTGCCGCTGCCGCATGCTCCCGGAACGCGCGAGTTCTTCCTCGTGACGGGTCTCACGGCCGGCCCCGCCCACTACTTCGCCTTGCGCAGCCGCGACGAGGCCGGCAACTGGTCGCCCATCCTGGGCGTCGCGCGCACCGACCGACCGCTCGATGAGTCGGGCCCCGTGCCGCCCTCCGGTCTGCTCGCGACGTTCGAGCACACGTGGGTGCAGCTCCACTGGACGCCCAGCCCTTCGTTCCACGTGCTCGGCTACACCGTGTTGCGCGCGAACGCCGCGGCCGGGCCCTACGTCCCGCTCAATCCTCAGCCGCTCGCCGGCGCCGATTATCAGGACACCGCGCTGCCCTCGGGCGTGGATCAGGTGTGGTACGCGGTCACGGCCACCGATCAGTCGCATCGCGTGAGCAGTCGCTGCGACTCGGTCCTGGTCGAGATCGGCGATGCCGGCGCGCCCGTAACCTGGCGGATGGAAACCGGATACCCGAACCCCAGCCGCTTGAGCGATCGCGTGACGTTTCCCGTAATCGTTCCCGCTCATGCTGCCGATAACGGAACTCTAGTGATCACCGACAACGGCGGCCACCGTATTTGGCAGTCGCCGCTGCCAGGGGGAGGCCCGGGGAGGACGTTGCTCACCTGGGACGGAAGAAACGAAGACGGTCGGGTCGTGGCGCCGGGAGTCTATCGCGTGTTCGTGATCTCGGGCTTCGAGCGGACCATGTCGAGAATCGTTCGAGTTCCCTGACGATGAAGGGGAGGAGCCCCATGCGATTTCATCGTGTCGCGCTGCTGGGGATCGCCTTGCTCGCCGCCCGGCCCGCTGCGGCCGGAATCGAGCTGGCGGGCACGACGGGCGCGAACTTCCTGACCATCGGCCCGGGCGCCAGCCTGGTCGGCATGGGCGGCGTCGGTATGGCCGGCTACAGCGATCTGAGCGCCATGACCTGGAACGCCGCCTCGCTCGGCCTCATGCAGGAAAGCCAGTTGATGTTCACGCACATGCCGCTCCCGAATTCCACCGAGCAGGAGTGGATGGCGTTCGGCGGCCGCATGGGCATCTCGCCGACGCGCTGGGCCCTGAGCGGGCGCTACGAGGGCGATGGCTCGTTCGAGGCGCGCGATGCGCTCGGCAATTTCATCGGCACCTTCAATGCCTCGAGCCTCGCGCTCGGGGTGAACGCGGCCCGCCCGCTCGACAAGCACACCGTCGTCGGCATGGGCGCGAAGTTCGTGAACGAAAACCTCGGCAGCACGTCGGGCTACGGCGGCACGTTCGACTTCGGCGTCCTCTACCACGCCGGTCCGCTGGCGATGGGCGCGGCGGCGCAGAATATCGGCGGCTCGATGAAGTACGACTCGCTGGCCTACTCGATGCCGATGAACTTTGGCGCCGGCCTCACGCTCTCGCACGCGAAGAGCGGGCTCAGCGTCGAGTTGGATTTCAATCATCCCAACGCCTACTACGACGACGTGCGCACCGGCGCGGAATGGATGTGGAAGGACCACATGGCGCTGCGCGTCGGCTACCGTCATGAGTTGAACGCGCCCAGCAACGACCCGATGAACGGCACCTCGGTCGGCCTGGGGCTCGGCGGCCACGGCCTGTGGCTCGACTACGGCTACGTCGTCACGGGCGACAACAGCACGCAGCAGCGCATCACGCTGCGCGTCAGCCCGAAGGACTGGGGACTCAACTTCGGGAACGACATCGACGTGCCGAACGGCGGCTCGCAGACCTCGTCGCAGCCGCCGGTCGCGACCCAGACCGCGAAGCCCGCCACCGACACCGGCAGCGCCACGAGCACCAGCACCACGACGTCGAGCACGAGCTCGACGAGCGCGTCCACGGCCACGACCGTCGCCACGCCCTCCGCACCCGCGGTCGCTCCGGCCGCGACCGCGACGGGCGCTGCGAGCGCGACGAGCACGCCCTCCGCCGCGGCGAGCACGCCCCCCGCGAGCAAGAAGCCGAGCCCGCCGCAGGCGACGGCCGCGACCCCGATGGTCGCGCCCGTGCCGACCCCGCCGCCCGCGGCCGCTCCCGCGCCCGCGACCGCGTCGGCGCCCACGACGAGCGAGCCCTCCGCGCCCGCGCCCGAGCTCACGACGCTCGTTCCCGTGACGCCCCCCGCGGTGCCCGCGCCCAACCCGGTCGTGACGAGCAAGCCGACGAGCCTGCCGACCGTCTCGGCTCCGGCTCCCCAGAGCGCGCCGAGCGAGGCGCCGGCGACGGCGAGCGCCGCCACCGGTTCGGCCTCGGGCGACGCGTCGGCGGCCGATCAAACGCCCGCGAAGCCCGCGAAGGGCAAGAAGGGCGCCGCGGCGGCGACCACCACGACGGCCGCGGCCGCTCCCGTGGTCGAGAGTGCGGTGACGCCGGATGGCAAGCCGGTCAAGATCCACGTCAAGAAGGATGAGACGCTGGATTCGATCGCGAAGCGCTTCGGCACCACCAAGGCCGCGATCATGATGGAGAACAACCTGGTGACCGAGAAGGTCCACTCCGGCCAGGAGCTCAAGATCCCGAACCACCAGTAATCGACCGGGGCCTCAGACGAGCGCAGCGCGCCGAGGCGCGGTGCGCTCATCGCGTTTCTAGAGCGGGAAGGCGCCCTCGAACTTCTGACCCTCGCCCATGGCGATCGCGTAGCGCATCTGCTCCTCGAGGTGGGCGGGAACGCGCGCGTAGACGTCGGTGAACAGCGTCTCGATCGCGGGCGGCGGCAGCGCCTCGGCCTCCCTCACCGCCACGCCGATCTCCTCGTTCATCTCGGCGATCATCCCTTCCTCGTCCGCCGCGCTCACGAGGCCCTGCGCGACGAGGTGGAGGCGCAGCCGCGCGAGCGGATCGCGGCGCTCCCACTCGGCCACCAGCGCGGCGTCGCGATAGCGCGTGGGATCGTCGCTCGAGGAGTGCCCGCCCATGCGGAACGTGACGGCCTCGACCAGCGTGGGCCCGCCGCCCGAGCGCGCGCGTTCGACGGCGCGTCGCGTCGCGTCGATCACCGCCAGCAAATCGTTGCCATCGACGCGCTCGCCCGGGAACCCGTACGCGGCGGCCTTGACGGCGATGCCGTCCGAGGCGGTCTGGCGCGCGAGCGGCACCGAGATCGCCCATTGATTGTTCTGGCAGAAAAACACCACCGGCAGCTTGAAGACGCCGGCGAAGTTCGCGGCGGCGTGGAAGTCGGCCGACGACGAGGCCCCGTCGCCCATGTAGCCCATCATCACCTCGTCGGTGCGGCGCAGCTGCGCGGCCCAGGCGGCGCCCATGGCGTGCACCAGCTGCGTGCCGATCACCGACGACCACGCGACCGTGCGCACGTGCTTGTCGCTGAAGTGGCAGGGCATCTGGCGGCCGATGAGCACGTCGCCGCTGTTGCCGATCAGCTGGCACACGATGTCGCGCACGGAGGCGCCGCGCCACAGGGCGACGCCCATCTCGCGCAGCGCCGGGAAGACCCAGTCGGTCGGCCGCGCGGCGTACGCCGAGCCGGTGACGGCCGCTTCCTGTCCGTGCGCAGTGCCGTAGAAGCCGATGCGTCCCTGGCGCTGCAGCGACAGCATGCGCTGATCCAGCACGCGCATGCGCACGATGTGGCGGAACATTTTGACGAGATCCGCGGCCGGAACCTCGGGAGAGCGGCCGACGAGCTTGCCGTCGGGCGCCAGGATCTGACGCGGAGCCTCGCTCACTGGAGATCTCCGGGCGTCAGCCACTCGGCGGGATGCTCGAGCCTCGCCACGAGGGCGTAGAGGAAGTCCGCGCCCACCGCTCCGTCCACCACGCGATGATCGAGCGAGAGCGAAAGGTTCACGAGATCGCGGGCGACGATCTGGCCGTTCACGACCGCCGGGCGCTTCTTCACCTCGTGGACGCCGAGGATCGCGACCTGCGGGTGGTGGAGGATGGGGGTCGCGAGCAATCCGCCGTGCGCGCCGGTGCTGGTCACGGTGAACGTGCCGCCGTGCAGCTCCTCGAGCTTCAGGTGCCGCCCGCGCGCGGCCTGCGAGAGCCGCTCGATCTCGCGCGCGAGCGCGAACAAGGAGAGGCGATCGGCGTGGTGGAGGATCGGAACGGTCAGGCCATCGTCGGTGTTCGTGGCGAGCCCGAGGTTGTAGTAGCGCTTGATCACGATCTCCTGCCGCTCGTCGTCCAGCGATGAATTGAGCAGCGGATACTTTTGGAGCGGATCGATCAACGCGCGGAACACGTACGCCAGGTACGTGAGCTTGACGTTCGCGCGCCCGGCCGCCGCCTGGTGCTGGGCGCGGTGCGCCACGATGTCGGTGAGGTCGCACTCGGCGACGAACGTGAACTGCGCCGCGACCGAGAGCGAACGGCGCATGTGCTCGGCGATCTTGCGGCGCAGACCGCGCAGCGGAACCCGCTCTTCTTCCCCGGCCGCGCCCGGCGCCGCGGGCGCACCCGCGGGGGACGACGCCGGCCTCGCCGCGCCACCCGCGCCCGCCGCCGTGCGCACGTCCTCGGCCACGATGCGGCCGCCGGGTCCGCTGCCGCGCACGGATTCGAGCGCCACGCCGAGCTCGCGCGCGAGCGCGCGCACCGCGGGCGTCGCCTGGATCGCGCCGGCCGGCGAACCGGAAGGCGCTCCATGCGTCGCGGGTGCGACGGTCGCGGCGATGCCCGACACCCGCGAGCCGCCGTGCGCAGCCGCCGCGACGGTGGCCGCGGCCGCTGGGGACGCGCTCTCGCCGGCGAGCGCGATCGAGACGATCAGGCTGCCGACCGGCACCATCGCGCCCTCCGCCGCGTTCAGCGACGCGATCGTGCCGGTCCGTGGCGATGGGATCTCGACGCTCGCCTTGTCGGTCATCACCTCGACGAGCGGCTGATCCTCCTTCACCGCGTCGCCCGGCTTCACCAGCCAGCGCACGATCTCACCCTCGGCGATTCCCTCGCCGATGTCGGGCAGCTTCACGTCGTAGGGCATCGGATCCTCAGTATTGCATCACGTGCTCGATCGCGCGCATCACGCGCGCCGCATCGGGCAGATAGGAGTGTTCGAGCGTGTAGGGGAACGGCGTGTCGTAGCCCGTCACCCGCAGCACCGGCGCCTGCAGCGACGTCAACGCCTGCTCCGCGATCAGCGCCGCGAGCTCCGCGCCGTAGCCGCACGTGCGCGGGGCCTCGTGCACGATGATCGCACGCCCGGTCTTGCGGACGCTCGCGAGCACGGCCTCCTGATCGCACGGCACCAGCGTGCGCAGGTCCACCACCTCGATCGACCAGCCGCGCGGCGCGGCCTGCTCCGCGGCCTCCACCGCGACCGGGACCATCGCGCCGTAGGCGAGGATCGTCGCCTGCGTGCCGGCGCGCGCCACACGCGCGCGCGCGAGTGGCGTCGTGGTGCGGCCCTCGGGCACCTCTTCCTTCACGCTGCGATAGAGCCGCTTGGGCTCGAGGAAGATCACCGGGTCCTCGCCCGCGAGCGCCTCCAGCAGGAGGCCCTTCGCGTCGGAAGGCGTCGAGGGAATCACGACGGTGAGCCCGGCGGTATGGCAGAAGTAGGCCTCGGGGCTCTGCGAGTGGTAGAGGCCGCCCTTGATGCCGCCGCCGTAGGGCGCGCGCACCACCATCGGGCAGGCGTACTGGCCCGCCGAGCGCCAGCGCAGCTTCGCCATCTCCGAGACGATCTGGTCGAACGCGGGATAGATGAAGTCCACGAACTGGATTTCCGCGACCGGCCGCATGCCGCCCAGCGCGAGCCCGATCGCCCCGCCCACGATGCCGTTCTCGGCAAGCGGCGTATCGCACACGCGCTGCTCGCCGAACTCGGCCTGCAGCCCCTCGGTGACGCGGAACACGCCGCCGTTCTTGCCGACGTCCTCGCCCAGCACCATGACCCGCGGATCCTCGCGCAGCGCGATGCGCAACGCGTCCTGGATGGCCTGCACCATGGTCATCTGGGGCATGGGGCTATTCTCCGTACCGTGAGGACCCGCGAGACTAGCGGAGGCCCCGGGAATCGGCAACGTTGCGCGCGCGGACGTCGCGACGCTAGCCTGGGGGGATCGGTGTCACGATGGAATCGGCCCGGCCGCGGGAGAGCGACGTGATGGAGTCCATCAGCCCCCCGGCGGCGCGCGCGCGCGCGGGCTCGCTGCTGAGCCAGCCCTCGCGCTGGCCGCGCTGGGCGTACCGGGTCGCGGCATTCGGCGTCGTGCTCGTGGTGGGCGGCGTCGATTACCTGACCGGGCACGAGATCCTGCTCTCGACCTTCTATCTCGTCGCGGTCGCGCTCGCGGCGTGGACGGTCGGGCCGATCTTCGCCGTCGTCATCTCGCTCCTGAGCGTGGGCGCGTGGCTGGTCGGCGATCTCGCGGCCGGCGCCACATACCCGCAGGCCTTCGTACCGGTCTGGAACGCGGCGATCATCCTGGCGTTCTATCTCATCGTGATCGCCCTGCTCGGCCGGCTGCGCGCCGTCCAGCGCGACCTCGAAATCCGCGTGAAACAGCGCACCGTGGCGCTCACCGAGGAGATGGCCGAGCGCGAGCGCCTCGAGCGCGAGATCCTCGACGTCAGCGAGCGGGAGCGCCGTCGCATCGGCCGCGACCTGCACGACACGCTCGGCCAGCTGCTCACCGGCACCGCGCTCGCGGGCCAGGTGCTGCACGAGAAGCTCGCGGCGCGCGCGGTGGAGGGCGCGGACGAATCCGCGCGCATCATCGCGCTCGTCGAGGAAGCGATCGAGATGACGCGCGGCCTCGCGCGCGGGCTCGATCCGGTCGAGATCGAAGCCGGCGGCCTCGCGCAGGGCCTGCGCGAGTTGGCGACCGCGACGGATCGGCTATCCTCGGGCCGCTGCGAATACCAGGGCGAGGAGCTCACCATGCTGCTCGACAGTGCGACCGCGACGCACCTCTATCGCATCGCGCAGGAGGCGGTGACGAACGCGGTGCGTCACGGACGCGCCTCACGCATCACGATTCGGCTCGACGAGTTCGAGGACCGCCTCCGCCTCACGGTTCACGACGACGGGGTGGGCATCGCGGCTCCGGCGAGGGGCGGCGCGGGGATGGGGCTGCGCATCATGGCGCACCGCGCCACCGTGATCGGCGGCACGTTCCAGGCCCGGAGCGCTCCCGAGGGCGGCACCACGGTCGTTTGCGAGGTGCGCGAGCCGTGAAGACCGCCGCCCGCACGCGCGTGTTCGTGGTGGACGATCATCCGCTGGTTCGCGAATGGCTCGCGAGCCTGATCAATCATCAGGCGGACCTGAGCGTCTGCGGCGAAGCCGGGAGCGCGGGCGCCGCGCTCGCGGCGCTCGCGGCCGCCAACCCCGACGTCGTCATCGTGGACCTCTCGCTCGGGGGACGCTCGGGCCTCGAGCTCATCAAGGACATCCGCGCCTCGCACCCGCACGCCGCGGTCCTGGTGCTCTCGATGCACGACGAGGATCTTTACGCGGAGCGCGCGCTGCGCGCCGGCGCGCGCGGCTACATCATGAAACGCGAGGCCACGAAGAACGTCATCCTCGCGATCCGCAGGATCCAGGAGGGCAAGATCTACGTCAGCGAGCGTCTGGCGAGCGCTCTGGCGGAGCGGCTCGTCACCGGACTGCCAGCCGGGACGGAGTCGCCGGTCGCGCGGCTCAGTGACCGCGAGCTCGAGGTCTACCGGCTGCTGGGCGAGGGACGCGCCACCCGCCAGATCGCCGAGCAGCTGCACCTGAGCGCCAAGACCGTGCAGGCCTACTGCGCCCGCATCAAGGAGAAGCTCGGCCTCAGCACCGGCACTGAGCTGCTGCGCGAGGCGATGCGGTGGGTCGAAGGGCAGGACTCGTAGGATTTCGCCCTACACGAAGTCGAGGCCGCGCCCCGCAGACTCCCGCCCGCCGTCCCCCTAGAATTCGCCGACCAAAGAACGCCGATCGCGCGCGATCCCACCGCTGCGCCAGGGAGAGATGACGGCGGCAACGGCCAGGGAACGATCACCAGCGGCGCGGGGCGGGAGACGGGTGAGCTTCGGGATTCCTTCAGGGCTGTCTCGGTCTGTCGCGGCGCTTGCGGCGCTCGCAACCCTGGCGAGTGGGGCGGCTATGCCCGCCTGCGCGGAGGCCACGGCCTCGGCGCCCGCAGCGCCCGATTCCTCACTCCGAGGCGCGCCGGCCGCGGCGCGGCGGCTGTCGCTGGACGACGCGCTTCACCAGGCGCTGGTCGAGAACTGGGACGTGGCCTCCAGGCGCAACGAGGTGGCGCTGGCGCGCGCCGCGCAGCGCGCCGCGCACGAATTTCCCAATCCCGGCGCCGCGCTGCTCACGAGCAGGATTCACACCGACGGCATGGGTGACGGCACCGAGCTCGGCAATTCCTTCTGGGAGCGCAGCTACGACACCGTGATCGGACTCGGGCAGCTGGTCGAGATCGGCGGCAAGCGCTCCGCGCGCCAGGCGTCCGCCGCGCACGGGCTCGCGGCCTCGCGCGCCCGCCTCGCGGACATGCGCCGTACCGTGGCCCAGTCGGTGGTGGCGGCGTACACCAGCGCGGCGCTCGCGGAAGGAAACGCCGCGATCGCCCTCGAATCGGCGGGTTACCTGCGCGACGAAGCGCACATCGCCGAGGTGCGCTGGGAGGCCGGCGATATCTCACGTTCGGATCGCGAGCAGATCGAGATCGCCGCGGCGCGGCTCGAGCTGGACGCCGCGAGCTCGGAGGCGGTGGCACGCGAGCAGCGCGTGGCCCTGGAGTGGCTGATTGGCGTGCCGCAGCCCGTCGGAAGCCTGCGGCTCGCCGACACGCTCGAGACCCTGGCGGGGCTGCCGCCGTCGCTGCCCCGCGTCGAGCCCAACGCGGTGCGGCCGGATCTGATGGCGGCCGACGCCACGCTCGAGAAAGCCAACGCCGACCTCGCGCTCGAGCGCGCGCTGCGGATTCCGGACCCGACGCTGCAATTTCAGTTCGAGCACGAGCCGCCGGATCGCTCGAACTCGGTCGGGCTTGGCGTCTCGCTCCCGCTGCCGCTCTGGAATCGCAACGGCTCCGGCATCGCTGCGGCCGAGTCGGAGCGCGAGCAGGCCGCGAACGATCGCGCGCGGGTGGCGGCTTCGGTGCGCGCCGACCTCGAGACCGCGCAGACCTCGTTCGACGAGGCCCGGGCGCGCTGGCTGCGCTATCGCGACGAGCTCAAGCCGCGCTCCCAGGAAATCCGTGAGTCGGTCTCACTCGCCTATGAAAAGGGCGGCGCCTCGCTGCTCGATCTCTTGCAGGCGCAGCGCAGCGACAACGACGTCCGCCTCGAGGCCATCCAGGCCGCGGCGGACGCGGTGACGTCGCGCGCCGCGCTCGAGTCCGCACACCAGGCCGTCACACAGGAGAACCTGGAACCATGAAGCTCATTCGGCTCGGATGTCTCTGCCTGTTGCCGCTCCTGGCGGGCTGCCGTTCAGCGCGCGCTCCCGCCGCCGCCGTGGATCCCGTGGTCGCGGGCGACACGATCTCGTTCCCCGCGGACGCGCCGCAGCTGGCGGCGCTTTCAACCGAGCCGGTCGGGGGCGAAACCGCGACCAACACCCGGCTGTTCGGCCGTCTCGCGTGGGACGACAACGAAACCGTGCGCGTGTTCACGCCGTTCGCGGGCCGCGTACGGCGCGTGCTCGTCGAGGTGGGCCAGACGGTCACGAAGGGCGCGGCGCTGGCCGAGGTCGAGTCGCCCGACTTCGCGCAGGCGCAGGCCGAGGCGCGCACCGCCGAGAGCGATCTGCGTTTCGCCGAGAGCAATCTCGCGCGGCTGCGCGATCTCTTCGAGCACGGCGCCGCGGCGCGCAAGGACGTCGAGGCCGGCGAGGCCGAGGAGGCGCGCGCGTTGTCGCAGCGCGCCCAGTCGCGGGCGCGGCTCGACGCCTACGAGGCCGGCGCCGACTCGGTGAGCGGGCTGTTCCTGCTCCGGAGTCCGATGGCCGGCACGGTCGTCGAGCGCACGCTCACCCCGGGGCAGGAGATTCGCCCCGATCAGATGCTCGCGAACGCGCCGCAGCTGTTTTCGCCGCTGTTCGTGATCACCGATCCCACCCGGCTGTGGATCGAGATCGATGCCACCGAGGCCGATGGCGGATGTCTCAAGCCGGGGACGCCGTTCCGCTTCACCGCGAGCGGTGTGCCCGGCCAGCCGTTCGCCGGCCGCGTGGAGCTGGTGTCGGACGAAATCGATCCCACCACCCACAGCGTTCGCGCGCGCGGCAGCGTGGAGAACCCGCATCACCTGCTCAAGGCCGAGATGTTCGTGAGCGTCGATCTTCCCGGGCGCGCGGCGGCCGCGACCGGCGTGCCCTCGGGCGCCGTCTTCCTAAGGGGCGACCGGCATTTCGTGTTCGTCGAGGATCGGCCCGGCGCGTTCACGAGACGCGAGGTCCAGGTGAGCGCCGAGCGCGACAGCGAGGTGCTGGTGTCGGCCGGCGTCCATGCCGGTGACCGCGTGGTCACCGAGGGCTGCCTGCTGCTCGAGCAGATTCTCAACTGATGCCGGCGCACCGGCGACGGCGCGCGCGCGCGTGATCAAGCGCCTCGTCACCTTCGCGCTCCATCAGCCGCTCTTCACCACGCTGATGGCGGTGCTGTTCATCGGCGGCGGTCTCGCGGCGTTCGCGCACCTGCCGATCGAGGCGTTCCCCGACGTCTCCGACATCCAGGCGACGGTGATCACGCTCTACCCCGGCCGCGCGCCGGAAGAGGTCGAGCAGCAGGTCACGATGCCGCTCGAGACCCAGTTGAACGGGCTCCCCCACATGGTGCGGATGTTCTCGCACACCCAGTTCGGCCTCTCCTACGTCATGCTGACGTTCGACGATCGCACCACCGACGCCGCGGCGCGCCAGCAGGTGCTCGAGCGACTCGGCGGCGTCGATCTGCCGCCCGGCGTCCAGCCCGAGCTCCAGCCGCTCTCGACCGCGATCGGCGAGATCTACCGTTACCGCGTCGTCGGTCCCGGCCGCACCAGCCGCGAGCTGCGAACGATCGAGGACTGGGTGGTGGAGCGCAACCTGCGCGCCGTTCCTGGCATCGCCGACGTGGTCGCGTTTGGCGGTCCGATCCAGACCTACGAGGTCAGCCCCGACCTCGGCCGCCTGTCGCATTACGGCATTCCGCTCCAGCAGCTCTATGCGGCGCTCGCGCGCGGCAACGCGAACGTGGGCGGCAGCAAGCTCACGCAGGGGCCGCAGCAGTACCTGATCCGCGGGGTCGGCCTGCTGCGCTCGCCCGAGGAGATCCGCAACATCGTGGTGACCGCCCGCTCCGGCGTGCCGGTGATGGTGCGCGACGTCGCCGACGTCAGCGTCGGCAACGTTCCGATCGAGGGCATCGTCGGCCAGGATCAGGACGACGACGTCGTGACCGGCATCGTGGTGATGCGCAAGGGCGAGAATCCCTCCGACGTGCTGGGCGCGCTAAAGCAGCGGATCGCGCTGCTCAATGGCACGATCCTGCCGCGCGGGGTGCGCATCGAGCCGTTTTACGACCGCACCTGGCTGATCCACACCACGCTCGAGACCGTGTTCCGCAACCTCACCGAGGGCGCGCTGCTGGTGACGCTCGTGCTGCTGCTGTTTCTGGGCAACCTGCGGGCGGCACTGATCGTTGCGGCCGTGATCCCGCTCTCGCTGCTCGCGACCTTCATCGGGCTCACCTGGCGCGGCATTCCCGCGAACCTGCTGTCGTTGGGGGCGATGGACTTCGGCATCATCGTGGACGGCGCGGTGATCGTGGTCGAGAACATCTTCCGGCGCCTCGGCGAGGCCCCCGAGCGCGACCTCGCCGAGTCGCGGCGGGTGGTCGAGGCCGCCACCGCCGAGGTCGGCCGGCCGGCATTCTTCTCGATGCTGATCATCATCGCCGCGCACATTCCGATCTTCACGCTGCAGCGGCACGAGGGCCGCATCTTCGCGCCGATGGCGTGGACGGTGACGAGCGCGCTGATCGGCTCGCTGCTGATGTCGCTCACGCTGGTGCCGCTGCTCTGCCTCGTGCTCATGCGGGGTCCGCTGCCGCACGACGAGACCCGGCTGGTGCGCTGGCTCAAACGCCTCTATCAGCCGGCGCTGGCGGCCTCGGTCGCGCGGCCCCGGGCGGTGATGGTGCTCGGAGCGTGCGCGCTGCTCGGCACGCTGGCGCTGGTGCCCGGGCTCGGCAGCGAGTTCCTGCCCGAGCTCAACGAGGGCAGCATCTGGATCAACGCGAACCTTCCGCCCGGCGTCTCGGTCGAGGAGGCGCGCGCCGACTGCCGGCGCCTTCGCGAGCTGATCCTCGCGACGCCCGAGGTGTCCACCGTGATCTCGAAGTCGGGCCGGCCCGAGGACGGCACGGATCCCAAGCCCATCAACATGGCGGAGATCTACGTCGGACTGAAGCCCGAGAAGCAATGGCGCCGCGGGATGAACAAGGCGCGCATCATCGACGAGATGTCGCGCCGCCTGGACGGGCTGCCGGGCGTGGACATCAGCTTCTCGCAGCCGATCCGGGACAATGTGCTCGAGAGCATCTCGCAGATCGACGGCCAGGTCGTGATCAAGGTCTTTGGCGACGACTCCGCACGCCTGCGCGGCCTGGCGCGCGAGATGCTGCGCGAGATCAGCGACGTGCGCGGTGTTGAGAGCGCGACGGTGGACCGCGCGGGCGAGATTCCGCAGGTGCTGATCGAGATCGATCGCGAGCGCGCGGCGCGCTTCGGCCTCAACGTCGGCGACATCGAGGACGTCATCGACATCGGCCTCGCCGGCAAGGAGGCCACCGAGCTGTGGGAGGGCGAGCGTCACTTCAGCGTGGTCGTCCGGCTCGAGGAGCGCCAGCGCGGGCTCGCGAATCTCAAGCGCCTGCTGGTGGACACGCCCGACGGCCAGCACGTGCCGCTCGAGCAGGTGGCCAGCTTCCGCGAAACCTCCGGCAGCATGAACATCAGCCGGGAGGGCGGCACGCGGCTCTCGGCGATCAGCGTGTTCGTCAAGGGGCGCGACATGGGCAGCGTGGTGGCCGACATGCGGCGGCGCGTGGCGCGCGTCGGGCTGCCGCGCGGATACCACGTCGAGTGGAGCGGCGAGTTCGAAAATCAGCAGCGCGCGATGAAGCGGCTCGCGATCGTGGTGCCCATCAGCGTGTTCCTGATCTTCATCCTGCTCTTCAACGCCTTCAACTCCGTGACCCGCGCGCTGATCATTCTGATCAATGTTCCGCTGGCGATGATGGGCGGCATCCTGGCGCTGCGCCTCACGCACATTCCGCTCAGCGTCTCGGCCGCCATCGGCTTCATCGCCCTGTTCGGTCAGTCGGTGCTGAACGGCGTGGTCATGGTCACGTACTTCAATCAGCTGCGCGAGCAGGGGCTGTCGCCAATCGACGCCGCCCTGCGCGGCACCGCCACGCGCTTCCGCACCGTGGTGATGACGGCGCTCCTCGCCATGCTCGGCCTGCTGCCGATGGCGGTCTCGCACGCCATCGGATCCGAGACCCAGCGTCCGCTGGCCATCGTCGTGATCGGGGGACTGGTCTCCGCGACGTTCCTGACGCTGGTCGTGCTGCCCGCGGTCTACGTGCTGGTCGAGCGCCCGGACTAGCTCCCGGACCGGCGGGCGGCCGTCATCCGGCGCGGTTCGGCTCCCATCCGAGCCCGCCGGGCGGCGCCACCGCCCTCCGGGGGCCCCCGCGCGCGCTCAATTAGGGTTGACAAAATTGCGCGTGCGTCTAAGCTAAATCGCATGCCGCGCCAGGGTGCACCGCTCACCCGTTCCGAGCAGGACTACCTCAAAGCGCTCTACGCGCTCGGTGGCGCGAAGACGCGCGTGCCGATGTCGTCACTCGTGCGCCGACTGGCGCTCTCGGCGCCGTCGGTCACGCAGATGATCGCGCGCCTCGACGACGGAGGCCTGGTGCGCCACAAGCCGCGCCAGGGCGCGCGGCTCTCCGCCGCTGGAACGCGCGCGGCGCTCGGGATCCTGCGGCGACACCGTTTGATCGAGACCTATCTCGTGCGCGTGCTGCATCTCGACTGGTCGGCGGCGCACGAGGAAGCCGAGGTGCTCGAGCACGGCGTCAGCGAGCGTGTGTTGAAGGCGCTCGATCGCCAGATGCGTCACCCGCGCGAGGATCCGCACGGCCATCCGATTCCGGATGCGCGCGGGCGACTCCGGCGCCGGCGGCTCGAACCGCTTGCGGCCTTGAAGAGGGGCGCGCGGGGAAGGATCGGCGAGATGGACGACGCGGACGGGGCGCGTCTCACGCGCTGGAGGCAGATCGGGCTGGTTCCCGGTGCCGCCGTGCACGTGCTCGAGCTTCGGCCTCTCGATGGCGTTCTCAAGCTCGAGGTGGCGGGGAGGCGGCATGTGATGGGTGTCGCGTCGCTGGCCGGCGTCTGGGTGAAGCTCCTGCGCGGAGGCCGCCGTGGAACCTGACGCCGGACCGCGTTCGCTCGAGGGCCTTCACGGCACGGTGGCCGTGCCCCATCCCGAGGCCAGCTTCTGGTGGCAATTGCGCGCCTTCGCGGGACCGGCAACCCTGATCAGCGTCGGCTACATGGACCCTGGCAACTGGGGAACCGACCTGCAGGGGGGCGCTCAGTTCAAGTACGGCCTGCTGTGGGTGGTCGCCTTGGCGAGCCTGATGGCCATCGTCATGCAGGTGATCGCCGCGCGCCTCGGCGTCGTGACGGGGAAGGACCTCGCCCAATGCTGTCGCGACTGGTACCCGCGCTGGACCCGGCTTCCGAACTGGCTGCTGAGCGAGATCGCGATCGGCGCCTGCGACCTCGCCGAAGTGCTGGGCAGCGCGGTTGCCCTGAACCTGCTGTTCCACATTCCGTTGTTCTGGGCGGTGATCATCACGGGCCTCGACGTTCTGCTGCTTCTCGGTCTTCAGCGCTTCGGGATGCGGACCATCGAGGCCATCGTTCTGCTGCTCGTCGTGACCATCGCCACCTGCTACTTCATCGAGATTTTCGTGCTGCCGCAGACCCGCCCGTCGTTCGCCGAGATGGGGCTCGCGCTGGTCAGCCCGAGCTTCCGGCGGGCAGGGATGATCTACGTGGCGATCGGGATCATCGGCGCCACCGTCATGCCCCACAATCTCTACCTTCACTCCGCGCTGGTTCAGAGCCGCAAGCTCGGCAAGGACGAGCGATCCGTTCGCCGGGCCATCAAGTTCAACACCATCGACACGACCGTGGCCTTGGCCGTGGCATTTCTCGTCAACGCGGCCATCCTCGTGCTGGCGGCGATGGTATTCTTCGGGAAGGGCAACGTCGCGCTGCCGGGCGGACGCGTCGTCTCCTTCAGCGGAACCACCGACTGGATCCGCATCGCCTATCTGACTCTGGCGCCGCTCCTGGGTGTGGCCGCCGCCAGTCCACTGTTCGCGATCGCGCTGCTGGCCAGCGGGCAGAGTAGTACCATCACCGGCACGCTCGCGGGGCAGGTCGTGATGGAAGGGTTCATGCGCTGGAGGATCGCGCCGTGGGTGAGGCGTCTGGCCACACGCACGCTGGCGATCCTGCCCGCCGTGTTCATCATCGGACTGCGAGGGGACAGCAGCGTCACGGACCTGCTCACACTCAGTCAGGTCGTTCTCGCGCTTCAGCTGCCCTTCGCCATGATTCCTCTGCTTCATTTCACGAACTCCGCCCGGCGGATGGGTGCGCTGAAGAATGGCAGGCTTCTGCTGATCGCGGGCTGGGCCAGCGCGCTCCTGATCACGGCCCTCGACCTGTATGGATTGCCCGACGCTCTGGATTCCGCCTGGCGTGTCCTCACGGGCGGATGATCCGAGCGCAACGAAACTGGAAAGGAAGCCGGTGTACAAGAACATCCTCGTGACGCTCGACGCCACGCCGACCGATCGGGCGATCATCGAGCACGTCAAGGAGTTGGCGACGAAGATGAGCAGCAGCGTGGCGCTGCTGCATGTCGCGACCGGCGTATCGGCCCAATTCCACGGGCCGAATGCCGGCGGCGAGGAGGTCGTGGAGGACCAGGCCTATCTCGACCGGGTGCTGCGCGAGTTCGAAGCCGCTGGCATCCCCGCACGAGCCGAGCTCGCGTTCGGCGATCCGGTGCGCGAGATCGTCAAGTGGGTGAACGGCAATCGCTGCGACCTGGTTGCGATGAGCACTCATGGGCACAAGCTCGTCGCCGACCTGATCCTCGGCACGACCGCCAATCGAGTTCGCCACAGCGTCAGCGTGCCGGTGTTGCTCCTGCGCGGGAAATCGTCCCGCTCCGCCTGAGTCACGGGGATCGCCGCGGCGCCCGGCACCGGGCGAGCTTCGCGCACGCCGGGAGAAATCGCCGGTTTGAAGCTCCGCCGCGGCGGCGCTAGAGTCGTCGCTCGCTGTTGAAATGCAGCGGCCCAAGGCCAGGAGGCGCGGGGTGGCCCACGAGAAGCGCCCGCATCCGAAGAAACCCGAAATGACCGACCGCCTTCACTACGGGCAGTTGCGCGGCAGCATTTCCGACATCGTGGACTCGGGCGTCGAATTGTTGCCGCATTTCGAGCTGGCGGCGGTCCCGGTGCTGGACGGTCAGGAGCGTCCGGGTGAGCTGCCCACGGTGAGGCGGCGGCTGCGCGCCGAGGGCATCCGTGTCACCGAGCATCGCGGTGCTCTGCTGCTGCAGCCCGGCGAGCTCGACCGCCTCTCGCACGTCGGGCTGCTGGGCGGCGCCGACGAGGTCTTCCTGTGCGCGCAGTGGAACGACGAATTCGAGCCGTTCCCGGGCCGCATCAGCAGCGATCTCGCGAACCTGCACGAATCGACGCCGCTCGGCCTCGAGGAGTGGATGGTGGACGCGGGCTGCCTGCTCGCGCTCGGCGGCGGCCCCGCGCTGAATTTCGCGACGCCCGATGCGGAGCTCGCGAACCTCTTGCGCGCGCGATTCCGTCCCGTCAAGACCTGATGCCCGCCGGGGCCGGCGTCACACGCCTCACCCCGCTCACGCTCGAGGGCCCCGCCGGCGAGCTGGAGGCCGTGCTCCAGGAACGCGAGGGCGATGCGCCCACGCACGTCGCGCTCGTCCTGCATCCGCACCCGCTCTACGGCGGCACGCTGCACAACAAGGTCGTGCACCGTGTGGCTGCCACGCTGCACGCGCTCGGCGCCGCCGTGCTGCGGATCAACTTTCGCGGCGTGGGAAAGAGCGCCGGGAGCCACGACCGCGGGGTCGGCGAGCTCGAGGACGCGCGCGCCGCGCTCGATTGGCTCACGCGGCGCCACCCGGATGCGCGGCGCTGGCTCGCGGGCTTCTCGTTCGGATCCTGGATCGCCGCGCTTCTCGCGGCCGAGGTGAGCGGCATCGAGCGGCTGATCCTGATCGCGCCGCCGGTCACGAGCTCGAGCTTCGAGGTGCTCCGCACCGTAACGACACCCAAGCTCGTGATTCAGGGCGCGGCGGACGACGTCTGCCCGCCGGCCGCGCTCGAAGTGGAGTGGAAGAAATGGGCCGCGCCGCGCGAGCTGATCGTGGTGCCGGGCGCGAATCACTTCTTCGATCGTCAGCTCGGCGAGCTCGCGGCGGCGCTCACGCGCTCGCTGGGCGCTAGCCCTCGGCCCTGAGGCCGCCGCCCTCTCTCGCCCGCGCCCGCTCGCTGTCGAGCGCGGGCTCGACGTGCACCACCACGTCGGTGAGCCCGAGGAAGCGATCGCGCAGCCGGCGCTCGACGCGATGGCCGAGCGCGTGGGCCTCGGCGAGCGGCGTCGCGGGATCCACGAGGATGTGCAGATCGAGGTGGATGTCGTCGAGCGGGCCGCGCGAGCGCACATTGTGCGCCTCCCGCACGCCCGGCTCCTCGAGCGCGCAGCGCTCGACCTCTTCGGGGGCGATGCGGCGCTCGTCGGAGAGCGTCGAGAGCGTCCCCTTCAGGATCCGGAACCCGGCGTTGAGGATGAGTCCGATGATGAGGATCGCGGCCGCGACGTCGGCGTGCGACACGCCGAACCGCACGCCCAGGAAGCTGACCAGCACGATCAGGCTCGCGAACACATCGCTGCGCGTGTGCGCGGCGTCGGCCATCAGCAGCTCGCTGCCGAGCCGCCTTCCCTCGCGGCTCTCGACCGTGACCACCACGAGGTTCACCGTGAGCGTGAGCAGCAGCACCACGAAGCCCTGGATCGTGACGTGGGGCGGCCGCGGGTGCGCGAGGCGTTCGGCCGCGGTGAGGCCGATCTGCCAGCAGGCGAGGAACATCATCGCCGCGATGCCGAGGGCGGCGAACGTCTCGTACTTGCGATGCCCGTAGGGGTGATTGGCGTCCGGCGGGCGCTGCGCCACCCACATGCCGACCAGCGCCACCACGTTGGACGAGGCGTCGAGCAATGAGTGAACGCCATCGGCCGTCAGCGCCAGGGCCCCGATCGAGATCCCGTAGATCAGCTTGGCGGCGGCGACCAGCAGATTGAGGGCGAGGATCGCGGTCAGCACACGGGCGATGCGCGTGCGGCGTGGGGTTGCTGAGTCGTTCACCGTACCTCGCATCGTGGTGCCGCCATGTGCGCGGCGCTCGGGGCCGATGGCCATGATGGGCGCCGCGAGCGCCGGGCGCAACCGCGCCGCGAGCGTCGGATGCCGGTTTTGCGCGTGATATATTGCTCCGCTTGCGGCGCGCCGAGACGGGAGAGCTGCGCGTGAATCTCGACTGGAGACGGATGAAGGCGGTGGTGCTCGAGAGCGACGATTGGGGCCTGTGCGCCTGGGCGCCCGACTCCCAAGCCCATCGCGTGCTCGCCGATCTTCCCGTGTTCCGCTCGCCGGTCGGCCGCCGCTATGGCGGCTCGACCCTCGAGCGCGCGTCCGACGTCAAGCGCGTCTCCGAGATGTTGCAGGGCCTGCGCGGCGGCGACGGGTTCCCGCCCATTCTCCAGGCCAACACCGTGATGGCCGCGCCCGACTATGCCCGGCTCGTGCCGCCCGCGTTCGAGTGCGAGGAGCTGCCGCTCGTCGGGCTCCCGCTCGCCCCCTCGCGCTGGGCGCGCCCCGGACTCTGGGGCGAGATCGTCGCGGCGCGCGAGGCGGGCGTCTGGTGGCCGGAGCTGCACGGGCTTCACCATATTCCCGAGCATGCGTGGCTCAAGGGCCTGCGCACCGGGGTGCTCGACGCGCGGCGGGCGTTCGAGCAGCAGAGTCCGGTGTGCGACGCGGTGGTGGGAAGTGGCGAGTACGACGCCAGCGAGCCGCTCGAGCTGCGCCTTCGCAATCTCGGGCGCGCGGTCGAGAAGTTTCAACAGCTGTTCGGGCGCTTGCCGGATTCGTTCTGCCCGCCCGACTATCGCTCGGACGCCCGGATCGAGGCCGAGGCCGAACGACTCGGCGTCCATGCCATCCAGGGCCGGCCGGAGCGTCCGGGTGGAGGCTGGCCGCGCCTGCGCCACTACCTCGAGCGCTTCCGTTTCCCGGATGTGCAGGGCGGGCGATTCTATCTGCCGCCGCGCATCGCGTTCGAGCCGACCTGGGAGGGGAGCGACGCGACGGCCGTCTCGCACGCGGGCGCGCTGCGCGGCGTGCGCGCCGCGTGGGCGCGCGGCCATCCCGCGATCGTCAGCACGCATCGCGTCAACTACGTGCAGCTCGACGAATCGCGAGGCGCGGAAGGGGTCGAGCGGCTGCGCGAGTTCCTGACCGCCCTGGTGAGCGACGGCGCCGTGTTCCTGACCGACGACGAGACGCGCTCGCTGGTCGGGCGTCACTGGTCGTTGCGCCCGGTGGGCGCGCGCGGGGCGCTGCTGCGGCACTGGGGCGTGCCCGGCGAGCCGCTGCGATTCCCCGCGCCGCCTGGCGTCGAGCGGGTGGCGGTGCGCGAGGGCCAGAGCCCGGGGGTCAGCGCGGTGATCGAGAACGGCGAGGTCGAGCTGCGCTGCAACATCGGCGAGATCCTGCTGGAGTGGCGGCGGGCTTGATGGCGCTCCCGGGCCGCTTCGCGGTGTGGCGATTCAACTGGCTCGCGAATCACAAGCTGGTGAGCGGATTGGAGCGTGCGCGAAGCCACGCGCGCGGCGTGCTGCTCGACGTCGGCTGCGGCGCGAAGCCGTTCGAGTCGATGTTTCGCGGTTTCGTGTCGCGCTATCTCGGGCTGGATCTCGCCGGCTCGCCGGAGGTGGGAGGCGTGCGTCTCGATGTCGTCGCCCGCGCCGAGTCGCTGCCGATTCGAAACGGCGCGATCGACACCGTGCTCGCGATCTCGATGGTGAACCGTCTGCGGGAGCCGCGGCTCATGCTGGAGGAGGCGCGTCGCGTACTGCGGCCCGGCGGCGTGCTGATCCTCGAGCTCGAGCAGATGGCGCCGGTCTATCGTCCCCCTCACGATTACTGGCGCTTCACCCGCTATGGCGCCGATTGGCTGCTCGAGAGCAGCGGCTTCGAGGTGATCGAGCGCACCGCGCTCGGCGGCGTGATGGCGCGCGTCGGACTTTCACTGATCGGGGCGCTCAACCGCGTCAATCGCGGCCCCACGCGCGTCATCACAGAGGTCCCGGTGCGCATCGCCTACATCTTGATCCAGGTCACGTTCGAGCTGCTGGACCGCGTGTGGGTGGATCCGGGCGAGGTGATCTCGCACCTCTTCGTCGCGCGCCGGCGCTGAGGCGTCCCGCATTGCCCGGGCTTCGGCCCGGATGTTAACGTTTGAGTGTGCAGAATTCGCCGGGTCCCCAGCCCGTGGTCCGCCTGCTCCCCCAACTCGCCGACTACGCCGCGCAGCAATACGGCGCGAGCTCGTTCCTGCTGAGGAACGAGGACGGCGCGTGGACTCCGCTGTCGTTCACCGAGTTCGCGAGCGCCATGCACCGGTTCGCCGCGTGGCTCGCCGCCGAGGGCGTCGGGGCGGGGGATCGCGTCGGGCTCCAGAGCGAGAATCGCCCCGAGTGGGCGATCGCGTACATGGGAATTCTCGAGGCGGGCGCCGTGGTGGTCCCGCTCGACGTCCAGCTCAAGGCCGGCGAGGTGGGCGAGATCCTGTCCACCTCGGGCGCGCGGCTGTGCGTGGTGAGCGCGCGTCAGCGCCCGGTGCTCGACGAGGTGCGCGCGGCGCGGATGCCGGAATTGCGGCTCGTGAGCCTGGATGCCGCGGAGGGCGGCGCTTCGTTCCGTGAGTCGCTCGCGCGCTTCGCAAGTGCTCCGCCGCGCGAGCCGCGCGCTCAGGCGCACGACCTCGCGGTTCTCATCTTCACCTCGGGCACCACCGGGCAGGCCAAGGGAGTGATGCTGTCGCACTCGAATCTGCTGCACAACATCGAGGCGGTGGCGCGCACGTTCGAGTTCGGTCCCGGCGATCGGCTGCTCTCGGTGCTGCCGCTCCATCACACGTTCGAGTCCACCGGCGGGATGCTTTGCCCGCTGCGCATGGGCGCGAGCGTCGCCTACGCGCGCGGCCTCAAGTCGAACGAGCTGCGCGAGGACCTGCGCTCATCGGGCGCGACCATCCTGCTCGGGGTTCCGCTCCTCTACGAGAAGCTGCTGGCCGCGATCGATCGCGGCATCTCGGACGCGCCATTGTCCCGGCGGCTGCTCGCGCGCGCGCTGCTCGGCGTGAGCCGCCTGCTCCGCGTCGCGACCGGCGCGCGGGCCGGCGGGCGGCTGCTCCGGCGGCTGCGCGAGGCCTCGGGCCTCGGCCGCATCCGCATGTTCGTGTGCGGCGCCGCGCCGCTTCCCAAAGAAACGTTCTGGGGCTTCATCGATCTCGGCTGGCCGGTGCTCGAGGGCTACGGGCTCACCGAGTGCTCGCCGGTGGTCGCGGCCGATCATCCCGGCCGGCCGCGACCCGGCGCGATCGGCAGGCCGATCGTGGGCGTGGACGTCCGCATCCAGGATCCCGACGGCGACGGCAATGGCGAGATTCTGGTGCGCGGTCCGAACGTGATGCTCGGCTACTTCGGCAACGCGGCGGCCACCGCCGAGGTGATTCACGACGGGTGGTTCTACACCGGCGATCTCGGGCGCCTCGAACGCGACGGGCGGCTCAAGATCACCGGGCGCCTCAAGAACATGATCGCGACGGCGGCCGGGAAGAAGATCTACCCCGAGGAGATCGAGGCCCACCTCGCGAACTGCCCTCTCATCCTCGAGGTCGTGGTCACGGGCGGCCGCGATCCGCGCGGCGAGCGCGAAGAGGTGCACGCCCACGTGTACCCGAATTTCGCCGCGCTCGAGCAGCTCGCGGCCGCGACGCACAAGACCTACGACGATGCGTTCGTCGAGGCCACGCTGCGCGCCGAGATCGAAGCGCGCGGCCAGGCGCTCGCGCCCTACAAGCGCGTCAAGCGCGTGATCGTGCGCAAGCAGGAGTTCCCGAAGACCACCACCGGGAAGATCCGCCGGCAGAACCTGGCGACGGATTCCGCCGCGGCGCGCTCGAGCGCCGTGGCCTGACGCATCGGATCGCGGCCCCCCGCGCGGCGGCCGATGAGTCCGCTCCGCCTCAGTTGTTGCCGTTGGGCGAGAGGTTCTCGGGCAGGAAGAGCACCTCGCCATCGCCGTCGATCGTGAACGTGCACTTCTGCGCGATCGGGCCCTGCGTCACGGTGCCGCCGGTCCAGCGCGATTCTCCCGGCCGGTCGCCGTATTGCCAGACCAGCAGGAACGACGCGTCGTGATCGACGTGAAAGGGGAAATCCGCGCGGCTGTTGTCGGGGATCGATTCCTTGACCCCGAGCGATTGATCCCCGGCGGAGAGCCGTACGCGGGTGAGCTCGTGGCCCGTGTTGTTCACGATGATGGCCCTGCTCATCACCTCGTGATGCAGCAGGTCGCGGTAGTGGTGCCACCCGTACCAGGCCGCGAACGCCACCAGGGCCAGGAACAGCAGCCGCTTGATCATCGAAGGCACCTCCCTGTGGTTCGTTTCGGCATCCTGCCGACTTGCGCCTGACGTTAGGCCGGGCGCGCGGCGAACGCAAGGGCTCGGGTGCGGATTCGGAAGTCTACTCCGGCGCCGGCTCGGGCTGGAGCGGCGCGGCGTCGGCGGCCGCATGGACTTCCGGCTCTCGCCGAAACGCGAAGAACATGATGGCGGCGGCGGTGCCATAGAGCAACGCGGTGATGTAGAACGGCACCGCGTATCCGAAGCGCTCGATCACGGCGCCGGCCAGCGTGGCGCTAATCGCCCATCCCACGTTCCACACCATGTTGATGAGGCTGCTGCCGCGCGCGCGCAGCGCCGCGGGCAGCGATTCCATGACGAACGCCTGGAGCAGGGGCGCCGCCGCCTGCATCAGCGAGGCGCGGATCCAGAACGCGCCCGCCGCGACCGCGAGCCGCCGCTCGGCTCCGAGCGTGACCAGAAACGGCAGCGACAGCACCTCGGAGATCGTGGCGGTGCGCAGCTTGCCGAAGCGGCGCGCGATCACCGGGCCGAGCAGCGCCGCGATCGCGGTCGAAACCTGCGCGATCGAGAACATCACGCCGATCTGTCCGCTCGTCGAATGAAAGCGGGTGGCGAAGTAGAGGTTCATGAACGGGATCACGAGCCCGGCGCCCATGCCGATGCAGAGCGCGTTGAACGTGATCGGCACGAGCTTCCTCCGATCCTCGCGGCTCACCTGGTCGCGCGAGTTCTCGATGCGTTCCTCCTTGAGATCGCCGAGGCGCATGAGCGGCGTCGCGGCGAGCAGGGCGAGCGCGGCGCCGAACAGCAGCGTGACGCGGTACGCGAGCGCCGCGTCGGGCCGGGGCGAGAGCGGCAGCGCGCGCACCGCGCCCGGCAGCCAGCCGCCCAGCAGGTTGCCGATCACGCCCGCGATGAGCGAGTTCGCGAAGAACGCGCTGAAGAGGTGCGTGCGCTCATGGGGCGTCGAGTGCTCGGTGAGAAACGGCGCGGCGGCGATCGCCAGCAGCGCCTGCCCCGCGCCCGACACCAGCCCCGAGGCGAGAATCAGGGCGGGCACGGGCATCGTGACCCGCAGCGCGAGCCCGGTGCCATCCAGCAGCGCGCCGAGGATGAGCGCGCGGCGGCGTCCCCAGCGCTCGGCGAGCAGACCGGCGGGCAGCGCCGCGAGCGCGAGCCCGAGCCCGTGAAACGAGACGGCGCGGCCGATGAACCCGGGCTGGAAGTGACGCTCGACGAGAAAGAGATTGAACAGCACCTGAAAGATGCCGAGCGCCGTCCAGGCCAGCAGCTCGCCGAGCAGGTAGTGGCGCGCCGGGCGTGAGAAGCGCCCCACCGCCTGGCGATAATCCGCCCACGCGGCCCTCCATGGGCTCATGGCTGGCGCGGCTCGCTAGGGACGGGAGCGCTCCCCGGCTTCGGCGCGCGGCGCGCGCACGCGGATGAGCGGCTCGAACGCGGCGGGCGTGATCGCGATGAGGACACGCGCGCCCTGCTCTCCGGCGTTTTCGACCGCGTGTGGAACGCGGCCGTCGAAGTGAAAGGAGTCGCCCTGATCGAGCGTCCAGACCTCGGGACCGCACGTGACGCTCACGCGGCCCTCGAGGCAGAAGATGCACTCCTCGCCGTGGTGGAAGTGGCGCTTGTCGCCGGCCGAGCGGCCGGGCGGCAGCTCGGCGAGCACCAGCTCCATGTTGCGCTTCGGCATCGCCGACAGCAGCTCGACGCGCCCCGCATTGCCGCCGACGCGCACCTGCTGGCGCTCGTGAGCCCGCACGAGATGGGGGCGCTGCTCCTCTTCGACCACGAGATACGCCATCGAGGTCTCGAGCGCGCGCGCGAGGTCGCGCAGCGTGACGAGCGAAGGGGAGGTGCGGTCGTTCTCGACCTGGCTGATGAAGCCCTTGGAGAGCCCGGTCGCGGTCGCCAATTCCTGCACCGTGAGCCCGAGGCGGAGCCGGAGATCCCGTACCTTCTTCCCGAGCTGCATGGAGGTCTCCCGGTGTTTAGCAGTAGGTGGCGATGTTTTCTTATGCTATGTCCACCCCCCGCGAACGTCAAGCGCATCGGGCGCTTCCGCCTCGTCCCGCGCGCGGGAAGGCCGGCTCGTGATCTCGCCGCCCAGGAATTGCAGCTCGTGAAGGCGCGCGTAAATGCCGCCCAGCGCGAGCAGCTCGTCGTGGGGCCCGCTCTCCCTCACCCGGCCGTGATGGAGCACGACGATGTGGTCCACGTCCTGGATGGTCGAGAGCCGGTGCGCGATCACGAGGCTGGTGCGATTCGCGAGCAGGCGGTGGAGCGCGCCCTGGATCAGCCGCTCGGTATGGGGATCGACCGACGAGGTGGCCTCATCCAGCACCAGCAGCTCGGGATTGCGCGCGAGCGCGCGCGCGCACGAGAGCAGCTGGCGCTGGCCGGCGGAGAGCGTCGCGCCGCGCTCGTGGACGGGCGCATCGTAGCCGCCCGGCAGGCGCGCGATGAACTCGTGGGCGTGGACGTCCGCGGCCACGCGCTCCATCGCTTCGAGCGGCAGCGCTTCGTTGCCGAGCCGGAGATTGCCGGCGATCGTGCCGCTGAAGAGGAACGCGTCCTGAAGCACCATGCCGATTCCGCCCCGCAGCTCGGCGACGTCCCACTCCGCGAGCGGGCGCCCGCCGATGCGGATTTCACCGCGCTGCGGCTCGTAAAAGCGCAGCAGCAAGCTCGTGATGGTGGACTTGCCGGCGCCGGTCGCGCCCACCAGGGCGACGCGCTCGCCGGGATGGATTGTGAAGCTCACGTCCTCCAGCACCCAGTGCTCGCCCTCGTACGCAAACCACACGTGATCGAACTGGACGGGAGCGAGCGCGAGCGACGGGCGGCCGTTCGTGGCCGCCGCCGGCGGGTGCGGGAGGGCCGACGATGCCTCGGGCGCGAGCAGGGTCGCGGAGGCGAGCGCGCCGCGGTCGTCGGGCTCGTCCAGCAGCTGGAAGATGCGCTCCGACGACGCCATCGCCTGCTGGAGGATGTTGTACTTCTCGCTTAGGTCCGAGATCGGACGGAAGAAGCGCTGGGTGTACTGGATGAACGCCACCAGCGTTCCGAGCGTGATGCCGGTCCACATGACCTGGCGCCCGCCGTACCACACGATCAGCGACACCGCGACGGCGCCGACCAACTCCAGCAGCGGGAAGAACACGGCGTAGTAGAAGTTCGCCTTGAGGTTCGCGTCGCGATGCTCGGCGTTGATGCCGCGGAATTGCTCGAAGTTGAGGGTCTCGCGGTTCAGCATCTGCACCGTGCTCATCCCGCTCAGGTTCTCGTTGAGAAACGCGTTGAGCCGCGCCAAGCGCACGCGGATCTCGCGGAACGAAGCGCGCACCCGCGAGCGAAACAGCAGCGTTACGATCGCGATCAGCGGCAGCACCGAGAACGTCACGCCCAGCAGCTCGGCGTTGAGTCGGCACATCGCGATCACGATCCCGATCAAGGCGAACAGGTCGCCGAACAGCGCGCCGACCCCGGCCGTCACGAGCTCGTTCAGGACGTCCACGTCGCCGGTGAGCCGCGTCATGATGCGGCCGATGGGATGGCGATCGAAGTACGCGACCGGCAGCGCCTGGAGCTTGCGGAACAGCGCGGTGCGCAGATCCAGCATGACGCGCTGCCCGACACGCTGCATGATCTGGTTCTGCAGATAGCCCAAGCCGAATCCGATCGCGAGGAGCGCGAGGTACTCCACCGCCACGCGATCGAGGAAGTGCAGGTCGTGGCGCCGGATGCCGTGATCGATCGCTTCCTTGGTGAGCCACGGATAGACCAGCGTCACCAGCGCATCCGCCACCACGACCGCGCCCGCGAAGGCGACCTCGAGCCGATAGGGCCTGAGGAAGCCGAGCAGCCGGCGCATCAACCGGTGGTCGTAGGCGCGGCCGCTGGGTTCGTCTTCGACGATCACGAGGCTTCCAGCTCCTCTTCGAGCTGCTGCGCGCGGCACAGGCCGCAGTAGCGCCCGCCGAGCGCCATCAGCTCGTCGTGGCGTCCGCGCTCGACCACGCGGCCATGCTCGAGCACGAGGATGAGATCGGCATCGCGCACTGCGCTCATGCGATGCGAGATCAGGAGCGTCGTGCGGCGGCGAATCACGTCGCGCAAGCCCGCGAGGACGCGCGCTTCGGTCTCGCTGTCGACGCTCGAGAGGCAGTCGTCGAGGATCAGCACCGGAGCATCCCGGATCACCGCGCGCGCGATCGCCACGCGCTGCTTCTGCCCGCCCGAGAGCGTGATGCCGCGCTCGCCCACGCGCGTCTCGAGCCCGGCCGGGAAGCCGCGCAGGTCGTCCTCGAGCCCCGCGATCTCCGCCGCGCTCACGATGCTATCGCGCGGGGCTCGCGGCCGCCCGTACGCAATGTTCTCCGCCACGGTGGCCGAGAAGAGGAACGTCTCCTGCGGAACCCACGCGATGTGTTCGCGCAGCCAGCCGAGGTCGAAGGCGCGCACGTCCTGGCCATCGAGCGTCAGGGCCGCCGGCGGCGGATCGAACGCGCGCGGCAGGAGCGAGGCGAGCGTGCTCTTGCCCGATCCGGTGCGGCCCACGAGCGCGACCAGTCCCCCGGCCGGCACGCGGAAGGAAATCTCGCTGAGGGTCGGCGCGCCGGCCCCCGGATACGTGAACGTCAGGCGGCGACATTCGACCTCGCCCGAGCAGCCCGCCGGCGCCAGCGCGTTGGGCGTGCTCGCGATCGCGGGGACGACGTCGAGGATCTCGCCGATGCGACGCAGCGACGCCGAGCCGCGCTGGAACAGGTTGATCACCCAGCCGAGCGCCACCATCGGCCAGTTCAGCATGCCGAGATAGACCGTGAAGGCCACGAACTGGCCGAGCGTCATACGAGCGCCCACCACCTCGCGGCCGCCGAGGTAGAGCGCGAGCAGGGCGGCGGCTCCCGAGAGGAACGCGAGCGAGGGATAGAAGAGCCCCGAGGTGCGGATCAGCTCGAGGTTCTGCTCCAGGTAGTCGCGATTGAGCTCGCGGAACTCGGACATCTCGCGATTCTCGCGGGTGAAGGCGCGCACCACGCGCGCGCCCGCGAGGTTCTCCTGCACCTTGGCCGAGATGCCCGCGAAGCGCTGCTGGATGGCTTCGAAGCGTCGCTCGATGCGCTCGCCGAAGTACCAGACGCTCAACGTCACGAGCGGCAGCGGCAGCAGCGCATAGGCGGTGACGCGCGGGCTGATCGCCAGCATGAAGGCGATCGACACCAGGGCCACCACCACCGTGTTCACGAGGTACAGGATGCCGGGGCCGAGCATCATGCGCACCGCGGCGAGATCGTTGGTCGCCCGCGACATGATCTCGCCGGTGCGCTCGCGCTGGAAGTAGGAGGCCGGAAGCCTCTGCAGGTGCGCGAACAGATCGTTGCGCAGATCGAACTCGAGGTCGCGCGAGATGCCGATGATGCTGCGCCGCATCCAGTACTTGAAGAGCCCGGCGATCAGCCCGATCGCGAACAGCATGCCCGCGTAGCGGCCCAGCTTGGCGGCCGTCACGCCACGGTAGAGGTCGTCGATGGCGAAGCGCAGCACTTGGGGCTGCGCGAGCGCGATCAGGTTCGAGATCGCGACGCACGACACGCCCCAGATCAGCCCGCTCCGGTAGCGGGCCAGCGAGCGCAGCAGCCGATCGTTGGCTCTCGTGATCAGCGGTGCCTCCGCCCGGATCCGTCGGTTGCTAGCGCCGGCCCCCCATGAAGCCCTGCAGGGGGCCGAGCTTGGTCTGACGCAGCGCGATCGCCACGTACACGCGGTCGATGTGCAGCGCGTTCTTCGCGGACAACGTGTGCGAGGAGCCCGCCATCACGTCGATATGATCGTCGATCCGATAGAGCAACATGGGCGAGAGCGTCTGGATGTTGATCTGATCGGTCGTCGTGTAGGGCGCCGCCTCGCTCGTCGTCCACGGCCTTCCGTCGGGCGTCTTCACGTAGAGCGCCCGGTACAGCGTATCGGAGCTCGAGGCTCCAAACTGACCATTGTACTCGCCCGACAGCAGCACCGCCTTGCCGATCCACCAGGCCACGGTCGCGCTCGCCAACAGCTGGTTCGTGGGCGCCAGCTTGTCCAGGTAGAAGCGATAGCCGCCCATCAGGTCCACGAAGCCCGCGTGGCCGAGCGGCGCGCCGTAGAGGAACTTGCCGATCAGGCTCGAGGCGCCATCGCCCAGCCGCGGCACGAGGTTGCGGTTGTAGCCGAGCGGCGGCGCCCAGTCGGCCTCGGCGCTCATCGCCTGCGCTCCGCCCTTGATCTTGAATCGCACGCCGAGCAGCAGGTCGCCCAGTCCGGTTTCGGTGCGCTCGCTGTCGGAGGGCGCGCCCAGGCGCCGCGTGACGTTGAGGTAGGGGAAGCCGAGGATGAACGAGCGGCCCTTGGTCCAGCCGAACTCGTTGTAGGAATAGATCGCCTTTTCCTCGTGCAGCCCGCCCTGGTTGAGTGGGAGCCGATCGCCGTTCGAGTCGTAGTAGCCGTCGGAGGCGAAGTAGGAGCCGCCAATCAGGCTGTAGTGCTCGCCGGGCGCCGGCAACCAGGCCCCGGCCCCGGCCAGGCGCGGCAGCGCGAGCACGGTGGCCAGAAGAGCGGTGGCGGAGACTTTCCAGCGCGTCGGCAGCGTGAAGCGGGCACGCGAGTGCGAGAGCAAGCGTCCTCCAGGCCACGAGGTCAACGGAATCCGGGGAGACTAGCCGCGAACGCGGCGCGCGCGCAAGCGGCAGCTCCCCTCCGGCCGCGCGCCGCAGAGGGGAGACCGATTCGACGGCCACCGCGCCGCCAAAGTCGCGCGAGTCCGGCCCGTGTGGCACCATCGGCGCCGTGAGTGCGTGCGTGCTCGAATTCATCCGCGATCCACGCGGCGTTTGGAGCCTGCCGGCAACGCAGGTCGATCGCCTGCGGCGCGATTTTCCGGCGGTGCGATTCGTCTCGCCGCCCGCGCGCGACGACGTGCCGGGGCTGCTCGCCGATGCCGACGTGGTGCTGGGCTGGGCCGTGACGCGCGAGACGTTCCCGCTCGCCCGTCGCCTGCGCTGGGTGCACCTCACGGCCGCGGGCGTGGGGACGGCGCTCTTCCCGGAGCTGATCGAGAGCGACGTGGTGCTCACGAACGCACGCGGTCTGCATGCCGCGGCGATGGCCGAGCACGCGATCGGGCTCATGCTCACGTTCGCGCGCAAGCTCCACCTCGCACGCGATGCGCAGCGCGAGCGGCGCTGGAAGCAGCGCGATCTCATGCTCGAGCCGCCTCCCTATCGCGACCTCGCGGGGAGCACGCTGGCGCTGGTCGGCTTGGGTCACGTCGGCGCGGCGGTGGCGGTGCGCGCCCGCGCGCTCGGCGTGCGCGTGATCGCGGTCAGGCGGCATCCCGCGAATCCGCCCGAGCCGGCGGACGAGCAGTGGACGGCCGGGCGGCTGGGCGACGCGCTGGCGCTCGCGGATTGGGTGGTGCTCGCGGCGCCGCTCACCGGTCAGACGCGCGAGCTGATCGGCCGCGCGGAGCTCGCGCGCATGAGATCCGACGCGGTGCTGATCAATCTCGGCCGCGGCGCGCTGGTGGACGAGGCCGCGCTCGTCACGGCGCTCGAGCGCGGCGCGTTGGGCGGCGCCGGGCTCGACGTCACCGCGGAGGAGCCGCTTCCCGAATCCAGCCCGCTCTGGACGATGCCGCAGGTCGTCATCACACCGCACATCTCCGGGCTCGCGCCGCGCCTCTGGGAGCGCGCGATCGATCAGTTCGCGCGCAATCTCGAGCGCTACCTCGCGGGGCGCGCGCTCGAGAACGTGGTGGACAAGCGGGCCGGCTATTGATGGCGCGGCCGCTGGGCGTGCTGGTCGCCGGCGGACGGGGGCGACGCCTCGGGCTCGCCGGGCCCAAGGCGCACGCGCGGTTCACGAACGAGACGCTGCTCGAGCGCGCGCTCGCGTGCCTCGCGCCGGTGTGCGGCGACATCGTGATCGCGCTCTCGGCCGACGTCGCGGCGCCCGCGCCGCTGCCGGCCGGCGCCTCCGTCGCGCGTGACGATCCCGGTCGGCGCGGTCCGCTCGCCGGGCTCGTCGCCGGGCTCTCGGCGCGCTCGTACGAGGTCGCGATCGTGCTGGGCGTGGACTTCCCGCTCGCGCGCTCCGCAGCGCTCGCCGTGCTCGCGGCGCGACTCGGGAATCGGCTCGCGGTCGTGCCCGAGCCGGGCGGCCGGGCGCAGCCGCTGTTCGCGGCCTATGCGGCCGGCGCGCGCGATCGCCTTCGTCAGGCGCTCGAGCGCGGCGAGGAGGCGCTGGTGCCGGCGGTGATGGCGCTCGATCCGCTCGTTCTCGTGGATCGCGAGCTGGAAGCGCTCGCGGGCGGGCTCGAGAACTTCCTCAACGTCAATCGGCCGGAGGAGCTGGAGGAGGCGCGCCGCCGCGCCTCGGGCGCGCCGGGCGCGGGCGCGGCATGACGCGCGCGAGGGCCATCGCCGCGCGAGCGCCGCGCGCGGTCCCGCTTCCGCGGCCGGGCGGCGTCCCGCTCGCGGCGGTGCTGCCGGCGCTGCGTGCGAGCGAGCCGTTCGCCCGCGCGTGCTGGCTCTACGATCTTCAAGCCTTCGAGAGCCGCGCGCGCCGCTTCCTCGCCGCGTTCGCCGAGCTCGATCCCATCGTCGCGTACGCGCTCAAGGCGAACGCCCTGCCGGCGCTGCTCGATCGTGTGCGCGCGCTCGGGCTCAGTGCGGAAGCCGGATCGATCGGCGAGCTCGAGATCGCGCGCGCCGCCGGATTTCCGCCCGCCGCGCTCAGCTTGAACGGCAACGGGCGAACGCGCGAGGAGGCCGACTGGGCCGCGCGGCACCGGGTCGGGCTCGTCAACGCCGATCACCTCGATGAGCTCGAGCTTCTCGAGCGCGCCGCCGCGGGCGCGAGCACGCGGCTACGTGTGGCGTTGCGCATCAATCCTGCGATTCGAACGCCCGGCCATCGCTACGTCGCGACCGGGGGACGCGACGCCAAGTTCGGCGTCGCGCCGCGTGAGGCGTTGGAGGCCTGGGCGGCCCGCGCACGCTGGCCGCACCTCACGCTCGATGCGATTCACGTTCACGTCGGATCCCAGCTGGTGGAGATCGCGCCGCTCGAGGCCGCGCTCGAGATCGCGCTCGAGCTGGCCGCGGAATCCGCGCGCCGCGGCGCGCGGCTCGCGCTCGTCAACCTCGGCGGCGGATTCGGGGTGAACTATGGGGGCGGCGCGGAGTTTCCGATCGAGCGCTGGAGCGCGCGGGTCGCGAAGCGCGTGCGCGGAACGCCGTACCGCTGGATGTTCGAGCCCGGCCGCTGGCTGATCGCTCCGGCGGGCGTCCTCATCGCCGAGGTGCTCGCGGTCAAGACGCGTGGCGCGCGGCGATTCGTGGTGCTCGCGGCCGGCATGAACGATCTGTTGCGCCCCGCGCTCTACGGCGCGCGCCATCGCATCGTGCCGATCGCCCCGCGCGCGGGACGGGGCTCGCCGGCCATCGTGGTCGGGCCGGTGTGCGAGAGCGCCGACGTCTTCGGCACGGTCTCGCTGCCGCCCCTCGAGGCGGGCGACGTGCTCGCGGTGCTCGATGTCGGCGCCTACGGCGCGGCGATGTCGTCGAACTACAACGGGCGCGGGCGCCTCGCGGAGGTGGTGGCGGTCGCGGGCCGCCTCAAGCGCGCGCGCGCGGCGGAACGCCCCGAGGATCTGCTGCGCGGGCGGCGCTCGGACGAGCTGCCGCTTCGAAGCGAATAGCGGTCGCTGGCTGCGAAGGCTTCCGCCGCGCTAGATCGCCAGCCTCGGGCGGACCACCATGATGAGCACCGCCGGACGGTCCGAGAGGTTCACGTAGCCGTGCTCGAGGTGGGCGCGGAAGTGGAGCGAGTCGCCCTCGCGCAGCACGAACGAGCGTCCGTCCACGCGAATCTCCGCCACGCCCGAGACCGCGGTCACCCACTCCTCGCCCTCGTGACGATGAACGAGGTCACTTACGTCGAAGGGGCCGACCCGCTCGCGGAACGGATCGTGAATCAAG
>Ga0209698_10000770_pt1 | contig 36837 bp, 35 predicted proteins | sample LitLauG_LLR_2012_FD_187203 | JGI IMG/M metagenome (GOLD analysis project Ga0209698, IMG submission 187203) | Freshwater sediment microbial communities from Pennsylvania, USA - Little Laurel Run_MetaG_LLR_2012 (SPAdes) (version 2) | ecosystem: Environmental > Aquatic > Freshwater > Creek >... | reverse complement strand
GGCGGCGGTACCGCAGGTGGAATGCTGATTGGCGGGCTGATTGGCGGAGGTCCGGGAATCCTGATCGGCGGCGCCGTGGGCGCGACCTCAACGACTGTGCACTGGCTGGCCAAGCATCGATCAGCGACGTTGCCCGCGGGGACGCAGCTCACGCTTGAATTAAACCGGGCGCTGACGATGACCCCAGCGGCGGCGGGGGGCGGCAGCAAGTAGACCCCTACGATCGATCGATTTGTTTACCAGCCGGAGCAAATGCTCCGGCTTTCTCTTGCCCCAAGCCTCAGTACGATCCTTGACAATCAGCCATAAATATGGCAGTATAAGAACCGTGAGGACTACGGTCGACATTCCGGACCCCCTTTATCGCGAACTCAAGGCTAAGGCGGCTAGCGAAGGCCGATCGGTCAAGGAATTGATTCTTCGCGGCGTGGAGCAACAGTTACGAGGACAACGCGGTCGACCTGGTCGCGTGAAACTCCCAATCGTACCCTCGAAACGGCCAGGATCTCTAAAACTGGACAATGCCAAGATATTCGAGATCATTCCTTTTCCCTGATGTGAACGTCTGGGTAGCCCTTACCTATGGAGGGCACGAGCACCACAACATCGCTCGGACATGGTTCGAGGCGTTGGATATGGAAGCTCGCGTCTGCTTCTGCCGCTTCACGCAAATCAGCCTGTTGAGAGTCCTGACCACAGCAGCTGTGATGGGTAGAGACGAAGTGACGACACAAGCCCGGGCGTGGGAAGCTTACGATCACTGGAAGCAGGACGAGCGTGTTCTCTTCTTAGAGGAACCCCAAAATATCGAAGCAACTTTTCGCGCGCTGTCTCGCCAGCCTCATCCAAACTCGAAGAACTGGGCAGATGCTTACCTCGCGGCGTTCGCCGCAGTCTCTGGGATGCAGTTCATAACGTTTGATCGGGCATTCGTCGGGAGGCTCGAGAATGTCCTCATTCTGGACGCTTAGCCTGCACGAGTATCTCCGCTCACTCCCCGAACAGCAACTCTCCTTCACTGACGACCTGCAGTTCGATCCATCCTTCGAGGGGCAAAGAATCCACGGGCAAGCGCTTCTGCCACAGGCTGAAACGCAGGCGCAGCTTGCTGGTGACCACGATACTTGCGGGAGGCTTGCGCTCGGCTTTCGGGTCGGGCTTTTGGCCGGGCTTCTGGCTGGAGGTTGGTTCGACCGGAGCGACGGGGGTCGCCAGCAGCCAGGCCAGAGGTAGTTTGAATTCGAAGTTGCGTACTAGTGCCAGCTTGACATTGTCATCCGGCTTTGCCGATGAGGCCAGGGGCCTGCCTTCCGCGCCGTTTTCAATCTTCCAGTCTTTGAGCTTACGACCGCTAACTGCAGCTTCCACGCGCAGGGCGCGCCGCGGGCGGGACTCGCCCACGGCCCATGATTCGACATTGACTACCAGATCAAAGTCCTCCTCCGGAATGTTGTCCTTGAAGTCCAGGCGGCCGTATAGGTGGGTGGCGTCGATACCGGCGTACACAGAGTCGAGCAGAAACTGTTTGCCGTGCATGGCGCCCGCGCGGTGATCGGCGGTATAGGCGGCAGCGCCCATCCACTCGAAGTAGCGCACTTTATCGCCAGCCACGCGGGGATGAATGTATGCGGTCTGCGGTACGAAGGAAGGCCGAACTTCGACACCGGTGATCGGCTGAGCCAGGTAATCGGGCGGAGTCGCTCCCAGGGCCTGGTACACATTCGACAGATGCTTGCGGTAAAGCTCGTCAAAATCACGGTCGTTGGCGGAATGATGTTCTGGGCCGTACCACCAGTTCCAGTCGCTGCCTTCGGCGATCAGGATTTCGTCGAAGGCCAGCTTACGTTGCGCCTCGGTGGCGCGGGCGGCGGTCTGGGCGTAGAACTCGCGCGCGTGGTAGAGGTAGTCCCAGGCACGATTGTCCTCGGAAGCGCCGATCCAGACGTTGAAATTGGCGTTGATCCACGAACCCGGGACCAGCGACGCCAGTTTGCCGAAATCTTTGTGACGCTTGATCGCCTCGGAGATGGTTAAGGCCTCCAAGCCCGGTTCGCGCTGCAATCCGTCATAGAAGCGGCGCAGAAACTCGCGTCCGGACTTCGGGTAGTACTCCCAGGCATTCTCGCCATCGAGAATGATCGACACGACGGCGTCCCGGCCCTTGGCCAGCACCGGGGCGGCGGCTTCTTTGATGCTGCCAATCAGGTGGCGGGCGGCATCAGCCGGAGGCATGCCGGAATAAACGAAGCCGATCAGGTCGGAAATGGTGTGATCGCGAAACACCAGATGCATCGCGGTGGAGCCGTTTTCGTAGCGATGGATGTTGTAGAGCTTCTCGGCAAGATTTGCGGGCAAGCGGCCGTTGCCGTCGCGCGCGAAAAATAGGCCGGCACTCCGGCCGAGCACGCCTTCGTCGGTCGCCATCCAGTTGATGCCCAGGCTGGCCGCGATGGCGAGCACTTCTTCGGAGACGCTCCCTTCTGAGGGCCAGATTCCCTTAGGGCGCACGCCGAACACTTTCTGGTGGAGGTCGAGACCGCGGGTGAGTTGCTCGCGCGTGTCTTCGGGATGACGAAAGCGGTTTTGTGGCAAGGGCAAACCTGGAGACGAGACTGCTCCTGCGCTCGTATCGCAGACCAGCGGCAGGATCGGGTGATAGAAGGGCGTGGCGGAGATCTCGATCGAGCCTTTCTTCGCGGCGGCGGCGTGCGCCGGCAACACGCGGCCCAACACTTCTCGCTCTCGAGCAATCACAAATTTCTGATCATCGAGCGAGTAGCTGTGTCCCTTGGCGACGAGTGCCGCAATGTCTTTTTCTTCCAGGAAGAACTCATCGAACCAGGCAAGCTGAGAGAGTACCTGGAGGTCGGTGAAGTCCTGCACCTGAAAATAGCGCTCCGCGCGCTCGGGGTGATCTCCGTGCTCGCGAAAGCGCTCCCACAATTCGCGGTAGCGGGGATAGCGCCCGATCAGGTTTTGGGGATTGGCCTGGAAGAGGTATTGCAGGGCGAAGCGGCGCTCTTCTACGGTTAGATCTTTCGCCGGCTTGGAGGCCACGGTCAGAAAGGGATCCTGCGCCGTTCCGGCTACATAATCCTGAATCTGCACCATCAGCGAGGGGACCAGGTTGAAGTTCTGATGGACGTTGGGGAACTCGTCCAGCAGTTTGACCATGCCGTAGTAGTCTTTGAGCGCGTGCAGACGTGTCCAGGGCAGGCGATATTCGCCGGTAACCAGATCCTTGTAGAACGGCTGGTGCTGATGCCACAACAGGATGACACGCAAGGCTGGCATGGCTGGAAAGCTCAGGATAGCATGGGCGGATTGTGGTGGCCGAAGCGCAGCTTTGCAGACTGGTTCGACTGGTCAAACCGCCACTTGCCACTGAAACGGGCAGAATTCGGCCAGCCTACGGAAATCGCGCTCGTTAGCAGTAATTACGCGGATACCGGACCTACCCGCACTCATCGCGATCAGCGCGTCGTTTGTTAGGCGACCTCGCCCGATCTTTTCATAGCCATATTTGGCCGCCAGGCGAGCCAACACTCGGCCGGCCAGCGTCCAGTCGCTGAGATTAGGCACGAGGATTCGCTTCAACCCTTCGAAGTCTCTCTCCAGTTTCTCTATCAATGACCGACTATCGTCGCCCGCGCCAGCGTACAGTTCTTGGAGCACGACCGCACTCACCCACAGGGGAGTATCCGGGGATAACCGTCGGAGAGCCAGGACGGTGTGGTCACTGCGCCGGAGGCCTGCTATGAAAACGGACGTGTCCAAGAGGGCGGGCTGCACTTAATCACCGACTTTGCCGTACACATCCTTGATTTCGATTCCACTATTCAGGAAACTTTCGTGAGCCTCGACCGCCAGACGATTCTTCTCGTGTTCGGAAATCGCCAAGTCCAGAGCGCGTTCGATGGCCTCGGTTTCTGTCTTGGCCTTCAAGACTTTCTGGGCACGCCTAATTTTCGCCGCGTCCAATTGAAAATGCTTGTGCGCTCGATTGCGTGTGGTCGCCATTGGATCTCCCCTTCATCAGGATATCAGCGGATGTACATAGTATCAATCATTATGTACATCGATGATGCCGCCCTTGGCCTTCCGGCTGGCTTGGGTCAAGCATCGTATATCCGTGCGACCAGATGCTCATCTTCCGGTAAACTAGGGCGCGCGCGGAATCGACAACGCTATGAGCCCTGAATCTCCTGTCGCTGTTCCTCAACTGCTCACCGACCAGGATCTGTACCTGTTCAACGAAGGCAGCAACTACCGCATCTACGACAAGATGGGGGCCCACCCTGTAACGCATAATGGCCAAGCCGGGGCCATCTTCAGTGTGTGGGCGCCGAACGCTCGGTCGGTATCGGTCGTGGGCAGCTTCAACGGATGGGATTCCAAGACACATCGTCTTCAGTCGCGCGGCTCCTCGGGAATCTGGGAAGGATTCGTCGGCGGCGCCATCCGCGGTGCGCTTTACAAGTTTCACATCGAATCGAACCGCCACGGATACCGGGTCGACAAGGCTGACCCTGTCGGACTGTTGCATGAAAAGCCGCCGCGCACGGCATCAGTGGTTTGGGATCTCGACTACCAATGGAGCGATCATGACTGGATGGAGAAGCGCGCGGGCCGCAACTCGCTGCGGGCGCCGCAGGCCATCTACGAAATGCATCTGGGTTCGTGGATGCGCGTGCCGGAAGAGCACAACCGTCCGCTAACCTACCGCGAAACGGCGCCGCGGCTTGCTGAATATGTCGGCCGCATGGGGTTCACCCACATCGAGTTTCTGCCGGTGATGGAGCATCCGTTCTACGGTTCCTGGGGATACCAGACCACCGGGTATTTCGCGCCGACGTCGCGCTACGGCACACCGCAGGACTTCATGTACCTGGTTGACTACCTGCACCAACACGGGATCGGCGTGATTCTCGACTGGGTGCCGTCACACTTCCCTTCCGACGGGCACGGGTTGGCTTACTTCGACGGCACGCATCTTTACGAGCACGCCGACTCACGCCAGGGGTTCCATCCGGACTGGAAGACTCACATTTTCAACTATGGCCGCCCGGAAGTGCGCAGCTTTCTGATGTCGAGCGCCCTGTTCTGGCTGGACAAGTACCACATCGACGGGCTGCGTGTGGATGCGGTCGCGTCGATGCTGTATCTCGACTACTCGCGCAAGCAAGGGGAGTGGATCCCCAACAAGTTCGGGGGACGCGAAAACCTCGAAGCCATCGACTTCCTACGCCGCTTCAATCAGGAAGCCTACAAGGAGCATCCCGACATTCAGACTACGGCTGAGGAATCCACTTCGTGGCCGATGGTCTCGAAGCCGATCTATCTTGGAGGCCTCGGCTTCGGAATGAAGTGGGATATGGGCTGGATGCACGACACGCTGAAGTATTTCCAGAACAATCCCATTCATCGGAAGTTTCATCACAGCATGCTCACATTCCGCATGTTGTATTCGTGGCATGAGAATTTTGTGCTGCCGCTGTCGCACGACGAAGTGGTGCATGGCAAGGGATCGCTGATCGGCAAGATGCCGGGGGACGAATGGCAGCGCTTCGCCAACCTGCGCCTGCTGTACGCCTACATGTACGCTCAGCCGGGGAAAAAACTGCTCTTCATGGGCGGAGAATTTGGCCAGGTGCGCGAGTGGGGACACGACACCAGCCTGGAGTGGCACGTTTTGCAGTTTCAATACCACAAGGGCATGCAGGCCTGGATGGAGCAGTTGAACCGCTTCTACCGCGGCGAAGCTGCCATGCACATGTTCGACAATGATCCGGCGGGATTCGAGTGGGTGGATTGCAACGACAACGCCGCCAGCACGATCTCGCTGCTGCGCAAGAGCGAGTCGGTGCAGGACACGGTGCTGGTGGTGTGCAACTTCACTCCGGTGCCTCGCACCGACTACCGCGTTGGTGTGCCGCACGGCGGATACTGGCGCGAACTGCTCAACAGCGATGCCCGCGAGTATGGCGGTAGTGGCATGGGAAATCTTGGCGGAGTGCAGGCCAAGGCTGAGACAGTTCATGGGCGGCCGTATTCGCTGGAACTGACCTTGCCGCCGCTGGCGGCGCTGTTCTTCAAAGCAAACTGAGTGATTTTCCGAGGCCCCGAAAATAGACCGGCGTTTCAACGCCGGGTTAGCCGTGGGGGATAAACGTCAAGGTTCAATCGCGCCTACGGAGTCTCCGTCGTAGCCTTTCTTTCGCCCCTTCGGGGCTCGCTTTTTCCCACATCCACCCACGGCTTGCGCCGTGGGCTGCAATCTTTCGCCGCTTCGCGGCTGGGGTTTCTTATAGTCACTTTCTCTGGCCGCTATCAAAGCTACGACACAGATTCCTACGGGACCATTTCATGCTGACCTCGGCCTTTCTCTCCCTCGTTTCTGCTCCATGCTATCCTCGGCTTAAGTGCGGCCCATGCGGATTCTGACCCGCTACATCCTGCGCGAGGTGACGGCGCACGCCCTGATAGGCGTGGGCATCTTTACCTTCGTTCTGTTCACGCGGGACCTGGGACGCATCCTCGAACTGGTGGTGCGGGCCAGCGCGCCGCTGCCTAGCGTTGCTGAAGTTTTCTTCTTCACGGTGCCTCTCGCGCTTACCTACACGCTGCCAATGAGCGTGCTGGTAGGAATCCTGATCGGGCTGAGCCGGCTTGCGGCCGACAGCGAGATTACTGCCATGCGCGCCAGCGGGATGGGGGTGTGGACGTTCCTTCGCGTGCTTTCGATTTTTGTGGTCGCCGCGTGGCTGCTGGCGCTAGGCAACGGATTGTACGTCGCGCCGCGATCGCAGGCCGCGCTGGGACACCTGGAGGACCGGCTCAAAGGCTCGCAGGTTTCATTCGAGGTTCAACCCCGAGTCTTCTACGAGGGGTTTCCCAAATACGTGGTTTATGTGCAGGACGTGAAGAGCGCGCAGGGGGCGGCGGTTTGGAAGGGCGTTTTTATGGCCGACCTCAACGATGCCACCAACCCCAAGATCACTCTGGCCAAGGAAGGCATCGTGGTCAGCGAAGGTCCCGACCGGCTGCATCTGCACCTGCTTGACGGATCGGCGCACGAAACCGATCCCAAGGACCCGAGTCACTACCAGATTTCTACTTTTCAGCAGACCGACATTCCGATCGAGTTGCCCTCCGCCGAGAACAAGGCCGACGAATCGCTACCCGCTGGAGTGATGCGCACCGACGCGCTGTGGGAGAAAGCCGGCCGCGTCGATCCCGTTTCGGCGCGCTGGTATCTCATCGAATTTCACAAGCGTTTCGCATTGCCCACGGCGTGCCTGGTACTGGCGCTGGTCGGAATTCCTCTGGGGCTGTCGTCGAAGAAGAGCGGGAAGTCCGGCGGATTCGTGCTCACCATCCTGCTGGTATTTGTGTATTACGTTGTGTCGCTCGTGGGAGTCTCGCTGGCGCGGCAAGGCCGTGTCTCTCCATGGTTTGGATCATGGTTGGCCGACCTGGTGTTTCTGGCTCTGGCGCTGTTTCTGCTGTGGCAGGCGGAACGGCGTCCGTTTGAGCTGGCGTCGTTGCGGCCACTGTGGAGGCACGGCGCTTCCCTGCGCCCGGCGGCCAATCAGCGTGGGCGTCGCGAGAATGCATTTGACCGCGCCGCGAGTCGGCGGCGGGTGTTCAGCGCCAGCTTTCCGACGCTCATTGACGACTATGTGCTGCGCGACTTCTTGGTCTATCTGGGGATGATCCTCTCCACATTTCTGGTCCTGGTGATTGTCTTCACCCTGTTTGAATTGCTGGGGGACATTCTTCGCAACCAGGTTCCGCCTGCGGTGGTCGCGGAATATCTGCTCAATGTCACTCCGTATCTGCTGTATAACGTGGCGCCGTTGGTTATGCTGCTGGCTGTGCTGGTCACGTTTGGCGTGATGCAGCGATCCAACGAAATCACGGCGATCAAGGCGACCGGAATCAGCATCTACCGCATCGTCGCACCCGTGATCGCGGCTGCCGCAGTGCTGGCTGTCGGTCTCTTCCTGGCCGATCAGTTCTACCTGCCCCACACCAATAAACGACAGGAAGCGCTGCACAATCAAATCAAGGGCAAGCCGGCGCAGACCTACCTGCGGCCGGATCGCAAATGGATTTTCGGCCAGAACAACGACATTTACTACTATCAGTTCTTTGATCCCGACCGCGACCAGTTTGGCAACCTTACCGTCTTTCAGTTGGATCGCGCCAGTTTCTCCGTCACTCGCCGGATTCACGCCGAGCGGGCGCACTGGGAGGACACGTTGAACCGCTGGGTCTACGAGCAAGGATGGGACCGCTCCCTCAACGTATCGGCCATCGCCAACTACCGGCCTTTCGAAGTGGCGACGTTCCCTGAACTGGCGGAGACGCCGTCCTACTTCAAGAAGGAAGTCAAGCAGTACACCGAGATGAACTACGAAGAACTGCGGCGCTACATCGGAGATCTGCAGCAGAGCGGATTCGATGTGGTGCGCTTGCGCGTGGAGCTGCACAAGAAGCTGTCTTATCCGCTGATCACGCTGATCATGGCCATGCTCGCCATTCCCTTTTCCGTTTCTACCGGGAAGCGGGGAGCGATCGCCGGAGTGGCGGTTGCAGTGGGAATCGCGGTGTTCTATACCGTCGTGTCGCGGCTGTTTGAGGCGATGGGCAATTTGAGCCAACTACCTCCGGCGCTGGCAGCCTGGTCGCCCGACCTGATCTTCATTCTGGTGGGGGGATATTTGATTTTGAAGGTGCCGACGTAGAATGCGTCTGAGTCCGGGAGCGGGTCTCGGTGTCAATACCACGTCTCGCTGTGCGGTTCCGAAGGTTTAGAGCCCGCGTGGAAAGCTGTGTTGTCCAAGGGGCAGGGTCGGAGCCTTTCTTTCGCCCCCTACGGGGCTTGCTCTTTTTCCCGTTTATTACCCGCGGCTTGCGCCGTGGGCTGCATTCTTTCGCCGCTTCGCGGCTGGGATTTGGTGACTCGTCCACACTGCTTTCTTGTAACGCCGAGTTCTCAGCCGGACTGTTTAGGTCTGAGGGCTGGGGCCTGACGCTTGCGGCCCCGACTACTGACTCCTAGGTTACTTTACCGCTACACCCCAGGGATTGTTGTCGGTGGTGACGGCGGGCAGCGGCGAGAGTGCGCCGCTAGAGGGTGTGATTGAGTATTGTGACAAAGTTGCCGACTGAAAATTCGTAACGAACAACCAGTTGTCATCGCCGCGAATCGCCATTGAGGTCGGCTGGATGCCGGTGGCCACTGACGTCCCGGCGGTCAGACTGCCCGACACCGGGGCGATACGAAAGGGCGAAACCTGAGACGAAAGCGTCTCCAGAACGTAAAGGTAGTTGCCGAACGGGTCGACCTTCAGGGGACCGGGACCATTGCCGGTGCTGGGAAGACTGAAAGGAGACCCGGTCACGGGAACCAGAGCCCAAGGTGCCGGAAGGTTCTTGCAATTCGTCGACTGAGTCGGCAGGCCGTTGCAGATGGAATAGGCGCTGATGTTGTTGGTGGTCATGTTTGAGACGTAGACAAACCGGGCGCAGGGATCGACGGCCACCCCGGAAGGCACTGTCCCGGCAGCAAAGTTCGGCACGGGGCTTGAACTGACTGGACTGGTTAGAGCACCGCTCGCCGTATCCACTCCAAACTCCCAGACGACACTGTTTGCGGAATCAGCGACGTAGAGGAACTCCGAAGTGGGGGGAGTGTTGCCCGGATCAGAACACACCGAATTCTGCACTCCGTTCACGCCGTTGCCGGGAAGAACGGTTGGGGTCGGTGCGAGGGCCGCGAAATTCGGGGTTTGGAACCCGGTGGGAAGCGTGAAGATGAACGACCCAGGAACTGCAGTTAGGGAACCACCGCTGCCAATCGAATATGACGAGATTCCACCTCCCAAACCTTCCGCCACAAACAGAAATTTGCCGGCTGAATCCATAGCTAGTGCGACGGGACTCGGATTCGCGGCCGGCGACGCTGTCGCCTTTAAGGTGCCATCGGAATTCACTTTAAACGCCTGGATGGAAGTGCCGATGACCACGTACGCATACGCGCCCGCTGGGTCCAGAACAATGGACGATGGCGAACCGGAAGTCGAAGGCGGATTGCTGACCGCCGAGATGTGGCCGTTGGCGAGGCTGAAGCTGAACGTCTGGATCACCGCCGACCCCTGGCTGCCGACCAGCACCAAACCATCGGACGAAGAATTGTATTTGCTACCGCAAGCGACCAACAGTCCTACCAAAACCAGTCCCACCAGCCCGAGCAGCCACGCGAATCGTTTCGACATTCTGTGCTTGATCTCCATGTCTAGCTGAATCAATGTCTTGCTGAATCAATGCTTACGTGAGGTTTTGCGCGTGCACACAGTCCCAGCGCCCCGCCAGGCGGGCACGCAATCCAAAAATCTGGGAAATCTCAATCCATTTGTGTATCAGGAAAGCGCGGGAAGCGCAAACTGCGCAACGACTTATTGGAACCTCGGGAGCGTCCCGGAGTTGCCTGTTTCACAGTAGTTTACGGGATATGAGGGTGCAAGTTGAGAGGTCGGGGTAAGACGCTCCAGCCAGTTGGGAAACTCGTACCGTCCGCTAAAGCGGACTGGGTCCCAGTGGCGACTGGCTTGCCGGTACGGCTGTGCCGGGCTTTCACATACCGCCGCTAACGCGGCTGGGAAGGTCGTATATCTCCGACCCTGGCTCAGGCTTCCAGCGCGGAGGTCACTGGCTCCAGTGGTTGCTTGATTTGGTGGGCGCCCGAGATCAGGGGCAGTCGAATTTCAACCTGCAAGCCAGACTCTGGGCGATTGCGGGCAGAAACTTTTCCACCGTGGAAACGAACGGCCCTTTCGGTGATGGCCAGGCCCAAGCCCACGCCGCCGGTCTGGCGCCCGCGGGCATCGTCCAGACGATAAAAGGGCTCGAACAGCTTTTCGAGCGCTTGCGGGGGCACACCCGAACCGGAATCGCTGACTTTGAGTACCGCTTCCGGGCCCTGGGCGGTTTGCTCACTGCTCAATTCGATTTCGACCGACGTACGCTCCTGGGTGTAGCGGATGGCATTGCGGACCACATTTTCCACAGCGCTGTGCAGCAACGAGGCGTTACCACGGACTCCCCAGTCGCCGTCGGGGATTGACGTGTGGACGTGGCAGTGCCGGGCCTGGGCCTCAAACTCGGCGTCCTCGGCCACATTGAGCACTAGTTCGTCCAGCGGAACTGGAGTCTGTGGCACCCGCTGTTCGCCGTCTTCCAGGCGGGCCAGGGTAAGAATTCTGCCGATTAATTCGTTCAGGCGGCTGGCTTCGAGCTCGATGCGTTCCATCATGTCGGCATTCTCGCCCGTGGAGCGCTGCCGAGCCAGGCCGAGCGCGACGTTCAAGCGGGCCAAGGGCGAGCGGAGTTCGTGGGAAATGTCGTTAAGCAGGCGCGATTGTGCCTTCAACAACGTTTCCAGCCGTTCGGCCATCGCGTCGAAGTCGCGCATCAGGCCGGCCACTTCGTCGCGCCGCGTGCTGGCAGGGGCGCCGGAGCGCGCGGTTAGATCGCCGGCGGCCAACTGGCGTGTCGCCGCACGCAGCCGCACAATTGGCTTGGTCAAATACCACGACAAGAAATAACAGACGAGGCCGGAAGAGATGATGGCGATGATCAGTCCGGGAACGGGCATGCCACGCGGCCCGAAAAATACTCTCGGCCCCGGCGGCAAGCCTAGAACCAGGGTGTAGCGATGTTTGCCGTCAGAGGACGCGCGGGAATCGCGCTGCACCGGCGGGGCGGGGATGATGAATCCGTCGCGGGGCATCCGCGGTCCGCCGGTAGCAATTCGTATCGCCCAGTCGGGCGCGGGACGACCCGAAACTTCTATGCCCTTCTCGTCAAACAGAAAAGCGCGCAGATGCTGCGTCGACTCCAGGTTGTCCAGGTACTGGCGGAGTTGCAGTTCGCCGCTTTCCTCATAGAGACTCACCGCATCGTTGAGGGCCGTGGTGCGCAAACCCTCCCAGGTGGCGCTGCGTGGGCGGAAGGCCAGCGTGACGATGATAGCCAGTACGACGAACAACGCCTGCGCCAGCCAGAACGACAGAAAGATTCGTAGAAAAAGGCTTTTCATGTTGGGCTCGCTGGTCTTCGTTGTCTCTAGGACGTCTTGGCCTTGTCCCGCGGCCGGGCAAAAATATAGCCTACACCGCGCACCGTCTTGATGTGCTCGTCGCTGTCGGTATCACCCAGCTTCTTGCGAACTTTGCTGACATGCATGTCGATGCTGCGGTCGAAGGGCGAGAACTTGCGGCTGAGGACGGCGTTCACGAGCCGCTCGCGTGGCACCACGCGGCCGGCCTCGCGCAGAAGAACCTCGAGCAAATTGAACTCCACCGAAGTCAGATCAATAGGGTTGCCGTCAAGGCGGACGGTGCGGGTTGCCGGATCGAGTTCCACATCGCCTACATGCACAATGTCGGGCGCGGCCGCGGAGCCGTTGCCATCGGCCCGAGTCCTCCGCAGCACGGCCCGGATGCGCGCCACCAGTTCGCGCGGGTTGAAGGGCTTGGGCAGATAGTCGTCGGCGCCGATTTCGAGGCCGACAATGCGGTCAACGTCTTCTCCGCGCGCGGTGAGCAGCAGCACGGGCAAGCGCGACGTCGCGCGGATCTGGCGCAACACGTCAAATCCGTTAATGCCAGGCAACATGACATCGAGTACGGCGAGCAGGTAGTCCCCGCTCTTGGCCTTTTTCAGGCCGCTTTCACCGTCGTGGACGTACTCGATGGTGAATCCCTCCGCATGCAAGTACTCCGCCACCAGGTGGCAGAGCTCTACGTCATCGTCAATAACCAGGATTCGTTCCATCACTCTGATCATTGTGCACTATGCGGAAAATGTCTAGAAGTAAAGAATTGTCAAAGGTTTGCGAGCAGGAATGGTTGTTGTCCGGGATCGGAGACGTTTGACAAAACTTTACTCGGGTTGACCGATTCTTTACCGCTTTTCTTGGCTGACTTGTGTTTCTATTAGCGTACGTAGAATCCCTCAAGTTCAGGGAAGAATCTAGGAGTCACTACATGAGATCCATACGCTTTCGCTTACTAGTCGCGGCCTTGGCGGTATTTTTGGGCACAGCTATCGCCAAGTCCCAGACCGCCGATGCTCCTGCTCCGCCACCCATGCATGGTCACGGCCATGGATTCGAAATGGGCGAGCATATGCTGGGATTTTTCACCGACATGCTGAACCTCAGCGATGCCCAGCAGACGCAGATTAAGGCCGTTATGCAGAAGGAACATCCGGTGATCAAACCGCTGATGCAGCATTCACGCCAGATCGACAAGCAGCTCCGCGAGTATGCGCAAGGCACCTACGATGAGGGCAAGGTTCGAACGTTGGCCACGCAAAAGGCGCAAGTCGATCTCGAGCTGACGGTCCAGAGGACACGCATTCACAACGAACTGTTTCAGCTGCTGACCCCGGAGCAACAGACCAAGATGAAAGAAATCGCGGCCAACCACGAAGCACGCATGCAGAAGCACATGCACGGCGCGCCGCCCGCTCCTTCGGAGGAGTAGGGTTGTGGCGTCAGGCCTCTCGGTGATTTTCCCAAACAGAGTTTGGCCGTCCATAGCGCGGGGCTGAGATCATCCGGCCTCGCGCCGCGGACTGAGATGCATACGATGAGCGATTCGTATTTGATCGTTTTCGGATGGCTCTTCTTCGCAGCGTGGAGCGCGATCGTATTCGTCGTGAGCCTGGCGGCGTTCAGCCAAGAGTTGTTCCCCTCGACGGCTTACTCCGAGCAAGCGCAGGGCGCTCATTCCCATACCCGGTCGAAGCCCGAAGAATCCGAAGCGCGTTAACTCTCGATCCTTCCCTGTAGGTCACTCGCAGCGGGCGCGCCAGCGTCGCTATCCGCGAGTACACCATTACGGGCTGGGACGTGGGTCCAGGGAAGACCGTCGAGGCGCGCTCACAATTCCATCTCTTCTTCGGCTCCCATGTGGCCCACGAGCACGGAAAGTAAGGAGTCCGGTCGACGCGCGAGCGGCGCCGGTTACGGCCGGCACCGCCTGTTATCATTCGGGCGCCCATTGAGATCAGGCCAGCGGTGAGCCGAAAAGTATGCACCCAGGCTGCTAGAATTTCATCTACTCAACTTGCATGCTGCTGAAAAGTCTGCGCCCACTGCTGCCGTATCTGAAGCGCTACCGCTGGGGCTACGTCACCGGCACGCTCTGCGTGCTTCTGACTAACGGTATCTGGATTCTCTTTCCTCAGGTCATCGGCAATGCGGCCGACGATCTGTATGAAGGCGTTACCCGCCACAAGTTGCTCAGCTACGCTGGCTTGCTGCTGGCGGTCGCGGTGAGCAAGGGCATCTTCCAGTTCCTGACGCGCTGGATCGTGATTGGCATCTCACGCGATATTGAATTCGATCTGCGCAATGATCTGTTTGCCCGGCTGGAGGGGCTTTCCTACTCTTATTACCAGAGGCATCGCACCGGCGACATCATGGCGCGCGCCACCAATGACCTGAACGCAGTGCGCATGCTGCTGGGGCCGGCGATCATGTACTCGGCCAATACGATCATCTACACCGCCGGGGCGCTGGCGTTCATGATCGCGATCAGCCCCAAGCTGACGTTCTATACGTTTCTGCCGCTGCCGGTCGTGAGCATCGTGATCCAGTATTTCGGGCGGCAGATTCATGATCGCTTTGAGCGCATCCAGGCAATGTTCTCCGATATTTCCGCGCGGGCGCAGGAAAACTTTTCTGGAGCGAGGCTGGTTCGCGCCTACGTGCAGGAAGAGGCCGAGATTCGCGCCTTCGAGAAGGAAAACAAGGAGTACATCAGGCGCAGTTTGAAACTGGTGCGCCTGATGGGCATGCTGTGGCCGACACTCGAACTGATGCTGGGATGCGCAGTCGTTCTGGTGCTGTGGCTGGGCGGACGCGAAGTGCTCAGCGGGCACATGCGGGTGCCTCTGGTTTCGAGTCTGGGAACTTCGACTCCCGGAGTCAAGACTACGCTGGTACTGTCCGGCTCGATGAGCGTGGGAGACTTTGTCAAATTCAGCACTTATATGATGCAGCTCACCTGGCCGATCATTGCCCTGGGGTGGGTGATCAACATCTTCCAACGCGGGACTGCATCGTTGATCCGCATCAACGAGATCATGCAGGAGCCGCCCGAAATCAAAGATGCGCCCGGCGCCCGGGACTATGAAATCGAAGGCGAGATCGAGTTCCGCGGACTGAATTTCGATTATGACGGGAAGCCCGTGCTGCATGGCGTGGGCCTGCATGTGCCGGCGGGAACGAGCCTGGCGATCGTGGGGCCGACGGGATCCGGGAAGACGACTTTGGTGAGCCTGATTCCGCGCATCTACGATTCGGAGCCGGGAACAGTTCTGATCGATGGACGGCCGATTCGCGAATACTCGGTGGCATCATTGCGTCGAAATATCGGATTCGTGCCGCAGGAGACGTTTCTTTTCAGCGACCGCATTCGGGAGAACATTGCCTTGGGGGTAGACTCAGCCACCGACCGGGAGATTCACGATGCGGCGGAGGCGGCCAACATTGCGACTGACATTGAAAGCTTTCCGGAGGGCTATGACACGCTCGTCGGAGAACGCGGCATCACGCTCTCCGGCGGACAGAAGCAGAGGACGGCGATCGCGCGTGCTCTGATCCGCAATCCGAAGATTCTGATTCTGGACGATGCGCTGTCGAGCGTTGATACGCATACCGAGGACAAGATCCTCAATCACCTGCGCGACGTCATGCAGGGTCGGACGACCATTTTCATTTCGCACCGCGTGTCGACCGTGCGCAATGCAGATCGCATCGCTGTGCTGCATGGCGGACGCATTGTTGAACTGGGGACCCACGACGAACTGCTGGCCTTGAACGGCTACTACAGCGACCTGTATAACAAGCAACTGCTGGAAGAAGAGCTGGCCGAAGTGTAGGCTGCCCGCGACCACTTCCCCTGCTGAAGTCTGTTGCGCATCATTTTGCGGAGGATTTGTCATTCTAAGCGACGGGTTACGGCGCGCGGAACCTGCCTTACATTAGCTCCAAAAGAAAGCAGGTTCCTCGCTTCGCTCGGAATGACAACCGACTTGAGTCGTCATTGAGTCATATTGATTCATCATTGATTCATCCCATCATGCAGCGGGTCAACACGCCGGAGATTCTTGATTCAGACCAGTGCCCTCCACACGAGGTCGAGGCATCGCTGCAGGATTTGTCGCGGATCAACCGGTGGTTTGGCGGCGTGGCTACGACACGTGCACTCATCGAGCGCGTCGCTGCGACAACCGGGAAGAACCATTTCTCGCTGCTGGAAGTAGCAGCGGGATTCGGCGAGGTTCCGAAGATCACGGCGCGGCAACTGGCGCGCCGGGGAATCGCGGTTGAGGTGACCCTGCTCGATCGCGTGCGCTCGCACCTGCTGCCCGGGAAGCGCTCGGTAGTCGCGGATGCTCTTGCCCTTCCCTTTCCGGACCGCGCTTTCGATCTACTCAGTTGCAGCTTGTTCGCGCATCATTTGGAACCTGCCGATCTGGCTCGATTTGCCCGTGAAGCCTTGCGGGTGAGCCGCTGCGCGGTGCTGATCAACGACCTGATTCGCCATCCACTGCATCTGGCGATGGTATACGCAGGCTTTCCGCTGATGCGGAGCTATGTGTCGCGGGCAGATGGCGTGGCTTCGGTGCGCAGGGCTTACGTGCCGGAGGAGGTGCGGGGGATCATTTCGTCGACTTGTCCGAATGGCTCTGCACCACGGCTAGAGATTCTCCGTCGCTATCTGTTTCGCATGGGAGTGATCCTCTGGAAGGGAGCAGAAGGCGAGGCGAATGGCGCCTTGCTGGCTGCCGCCCCGCAAGAAGTTCCCGATTGAATTTATTTCACGAACAACAACCCGTGCGGCACTGCGGACCGGAACACGTAGGCGTAGAGCAGCACAATCACTCCGACGATCGAGCAGAGAGCAACCGAGTGCCACGCCACAAAACGGAAAATAATGCCCTCATTGCCCACCTGCTCCGTGGCCGCGGTGGCGATCGTGATGGACTGCGCATCGACCATTTTTCCCATCACTCCACCGGCGCTGTTGGCCGCGCACATCAGGACCGGATCGATGCCGAGTTGTTGCGACGTAATTCGTTGCAGACTGCCGAACAGAGCATTAGCTGAGGTGTCGCTGCCGGTGAGCGCAACACCCAGCCAGCCGAGGAACGTACCGAAGAATGGGTAGAACCATCCGGTGCGCGTAAACGCGAGGCCCAACACGGCGTCCAAACCTGAGTAGCGAGTTACGTAGCCAAGTCCCAGCATGAATGAAATCGCAATCATGGCGAGGCGCATTCGCACGAGCGTTCGCCAGAACGTTCTCATCAGTTGGAGCGGGCTCCGGCCGAGAAGCAATCCGGAGACGATGGCGGCGAAAAAACATCCGGTTCCAGTCGCGGAGAGCCAGTTGAAATCGTAGCGTGCGGCCTCGGGAGTCGGCTTCGTAACGACCGGTGTGGCGCGAGAGATGGCGTTGTGCAGGTAAGGCACGTTCCATCCCGGCGGGCCGGGGCGAACCTTGCCGTCGGCAAGCACGACACGGAAAGCCGGCGTGGTGGCCCGGTTCATGGCTAGTTTCACCCGAGGCAGGCCCCAGAGAAGGACAAAAAGCGAGAGGACAGCGAACGGCATCCAGGCCTTCAGAACCTGTCCTGCAGTGTGGGTGCGAGGTTTTACAAATCCGTCGTATTCCTTCGCGGCCCACTCGGCGCCCACTTGATCGGTGATCTCGGCTTCTGGTGGCGGGAGTGCAGGCGCCTTATCGTCGTAATCGAAGCGCCAGATCTTCTTCGGCTTCCAGAATCGGAGAAAAGCCAGAGTGGCGATGATCGAAACTACCCCTCCCATAATGTCCACGAGATTGCTGTCGACGTAATTCGACCAACAGAACTGGGTCAGGGCGAAAGAGACACCTACAACCAAAATAGCGGGGAGAACTTCGAAGGTTTCCTTCCAACTGACCATGGTTCTCACCAGCCAAAACGGAACAATGATCGCAGTGAAAGGAAGAATGCGGCCGATCATGGCGTTGAGATCGGACTCCGGCAGCGAGGTCACCGCCGCGAGGGTGTGAACCGGCGTGCCGATCGCCCCCCATGCTACCGGCGCCGTGTTGGCGATGAGATTCAGTGCAGCCGCGTGGAAGGGCTTGAAACCGAGCCCGATCATAAAGGCGCCGGCGATTGCTACCGGCGCGCCGAACCCTGCCGCACCTTCGATGAACGCGCCAAAACAGAAAGCCACGAGCAGGACTTGCAGGCGGCGATCCGCCGTGATTCCGGCGACCGACTCTTTCATGATTTCGAATTGCCCCGTCTCAACCGAGATGTCGTAGAGGTATACGGCAGCTAGAACGATCCAGGCGATCTTCAGCACGCCGAAGGCGACACCATAGGCGAAGCTGAGTCCAGCCAGCACGGGGGGCATTTTGAAGAAGATGATCGCCACCAGCACAGCGGTCGATGCACCGGAGATGGCGCACCAGTGCGGCTTTACCTTGAGGCCCGCTAACAGAGTGAAGAGAACGATGATGGGGAGAGCGGCGACAAGCGTCGAGAGCCACCAATATCCAAATGGGTCGTAAACCTGGGTCCACTGCATAACCATCTCCTTGCGAACGGACTCTGCTGCGTACTGCAGACCGAACCTGCTAAGGCATGCACCCAAGGCGAACTTCGCGCAACTGTCAGCCAGATTGTTGGTTTCTTAAGTCTGGAACACTGGGGCGATATCGTATCACCGGGAACGGGATTGTAGAAGGACCGGAACTCCTGGTCGTGCTGCGGGCTATCCGTGGATGGTCGCGCTGCGCTTGACTGGACAGCCGAGGCGGCTGTCCCTACGTGAGTCCTGGTGATCTGGACCGCTACCTTACTACCAGAACTTCCCTTACGTTATCGCGGGCCAGGAAGAACTTGATAGAGGCGAAATCGCGGAAAAGAGTCTCAATGTGGCGGTTGTTGAAGACCCGCTGCAGGCGAAAGCCGTCGGTGATGGCGGTGTGGACCGCTCCGGTGGGGCCGCGGCGGGCCTCCCGCTTCAGCACGATGCGCTGCATTTCGAGCATATCTTTCCCCATGATATGAAAGCGGTAGCATGGGGAATCGGGGCCGGCGTCTTTGGTGTGGAAAAAGGCGAGCAGCATGCCTCCGGGCTTCAGGACCGACCACAAGCGTCCCATAACCGGGCGGACGAGGCTTTCATCGAGATAGTCGGGCAGGTTCCAACACAGCACCACGTCGAAATGCGCTGCGGGATAGACCAGGTTGTCGGCCAGAAACTTGCGGCTGTCGAGGACGACCTTGCCATCTTCGTCTTTGGTGACGAGGCTGGGCTCGGTGGAGGCTACCAGCAGGTCTTCACTGTAAATCTTGTGGCTGCGTTCGGTGAAGAAACGGATGTTGGCCGGCGAAGTGGACCCCAGATCGAGCACGCAGAGGGGAGTATCGACGCTCCACAGGCGGGAAAGTTCACCCAGGCCGCTGGAACGGCGAGTCAGTTTTTCGGCGGCATGCGGTGTTGCCGCTTCCGACCCACCCGATGAGCCGCGAAAAAGCTTCATGAAGTTCTGCGTGACTGACGCGACCACTCTAACCTGCGGAGATCAGCGGGGGAAGTTACTTCCCAGCAGCCTTGTCCGCTTTGCCCTGAATGTCGACCTTGCCCTTCAGGTAGGCGCCCTCCTCGATCGAAATGCGCTGCGTGGTGATGTCGCCGGTGACGATGGCGGACTTCCGCAGGTCAACGCGATCACTGGCCTGCACGTTGCCCTCAAGCTTGCCCTGCACCACGATGACCTTGGATTCCACCGAGGCTTTGACCTGCCCGTTCGGGCCAACGGTCAGGCTGTTGTTTTTGAGGGCGATGCTGCCCTCCACTTGTCCGTCGACATAGAGATCTTCGCTGCCCGACAGTTCACCTTTGATGACCACGGATTTGCCAATCTGCGCCAAATCGCCTGACAACGGAGCACTCATGGATGTTCTCCTTCAGGATGCGGGATACTGGACGACCATAAATGGGAAGGCAGGTATGGGCGGCCGCGTCGCTGCAACGACTATACCCAACCGTGCGCGCAGGCGGCAAGCGGAGTCTCGCGCGGGAGAGGCTTAGTTTAAATTTCTGCTGAATCCGCGCCCGGAACGGCGTCATCCTGAACGGAGCCGTTCTTCAGGCGGAGAGAAGGATCTCGCGCGAGTCGGTACGCTCTCACGCGAGATCTCTCTCCCGGCTGAACTGCGCCGGGCTACGGGATGAGCCTTTGCAGCAGGAAGCATCAAACTGAGCCACCACTCTAGCGCGGGAAGAGGCGGCGGAGGAAACCTCTGGCCTGGATTGTTAAACTAACGCTGAATGAAGCGCTCCGGGAAGGAACGATGGCCGGCATTGCTGCGGACCGCCTGCGCCGTTTTCGTGCTGCTCGGCGCGCCGTCGGCGGTTGCCGGCCGGGCCCCGAAGGGGCCCGAGACGCTGCCCAGTGAACTGGTTCGAGCCGCGGTGGCTAGTGAAGTCGCAGCCGCCAATAACGCGGCCGTCAAACATATGTTCCGCTCGCGCAGGCAGACTCACAAGGGATCCCAAACCCGGCTTTACGTGGAGACCAGCAGCGCCATGGCGGGAATGCTCATCGCCATCAACGACCAGCCGTTGACTCCACAGCAGCAGCAGGGAGAGACGAACCATCTGGCGTGGCTGATGGGAAATCCCGACCAGCTCCGCAAGAAGCAGGCGCGGGAAAAGGAAGACGCAGAACGGACTCTGCGGATCGTGAAGGCCCTGCCCGACGCGTTCCGCTACGAATATGTTGGAACGGAGAACAGCAACGCGGGACTCGGCGCCGAAGGCGCGCCACTGGTGCGCCTAAACTTCAAGCCCAATCCCGGGTACTCGCCGCCCTCGCGCGTGGAGCAGGTACTGGCGGGCATGCAGGGGTATGTGCTCATCGACACAAAGAGCATGCGAATTGCCAGGATCGACGGCACGCTGTTCAAGGACGTCACGTTCGGCTGGGGGATCATCGGCCACCTGGACAAGGGCGGCCACTTCCGGGTGCAGCAGGCCGATGTGGGCGATGGCTCGTGGGACATCACCGAGATGAGCCTGAGCCTCACCGGAAGAATCCTGCTGTTCAAGAGCTTGAGCATGGTGTCGGATGAGGTCTTCGGTGATTTCCGCCGCGTGCCTAACGATCTGAGCTTTGCGCAGGGTGTAAAACTGTTGCAGGGCCGAGCTGGAGAAGCTCGCCCAGAGCGGGCAGGCGACGCGGTGAAGAAGGCTCCCCAATAGTCTCAGAATCGCGATTCGCGAAGGATATAGGGACGAATCTGTGTCGCTCGCAGGAATTCGATCATGCCTCGAATCTTGAAAACGGTGGTGCCGCGAATTCGCCGGTCTCTCGCGGAGCGCGGCTTACTCGTCAGTCTGCGGCGGAGTGTGCTGCTGCCGATCCACCTGTTTCAGGAGTACCGAAAAGCAAAGAAACACAACACGGTCCAAGTGCGCAGCGATTTTGATCGCGACCACGACGTAGACACCGACGGTGAGATCGACGGCTGGACCCATCTGAGCGACTTAAATATTCCTAGCGCAAATTGGATATATGGCAGGAACTATGCTCCGATCGACCCGGTCAGATTCCATGCCGTTCTTGCGAGCATCGAGATTCGGTTCGAAGACTTCGTGTTCATCGACTTCGGCTCGGGAAAAGGGCGAGCGCTCCTGATGGCGTCCGAGTACCCGTTCCGGCGAGTTGTCGGAATCGAATTCTCGCCCGAACTTCATCTTGTCGCGCAGCGCAACATTGAAAACTTCGGGGATCGTCGCCGGAAGTGTGGACCCTTGGAATCGGTGTGCATGGACTTCGTTGACTTCTCGCCGCCGGATGAGGCATCGGTTTTGTTCTTCTTTGATCCTTGCGAAGACGCCATCCTGATCGAGCTGCTTCGCAACATTCACCGCTCCTTGGAGCAACATCCGAGATCGGCATACCTGGTCTACGTCGCTCCGACAGCCTCCAAGAAGGTGCTATTGGATGACGCGGATTGGTTGATCCAGCGAAGGGTGAACGAGGAATTCAGATTTTGCGTGTATCAAGCCAGGCAGGGTCATTGAGAGTCGGTCCCGCTTCGAACGCGCCTTCCAGGCTGCGGCGGCTCGAATTGGCTCACGCCACGATTTCCAATCCCTTCTTTGAGCGGGTGAATGGGGCTTGGCGACCGGCAGGGACTAAAGTCTGCAGCGCTGTCGCTAGCAGTTCCGGGTTGTCTCTCTTCGGTACCAGCGCGTCCACCAGTTTATGGATACCGTCCGCAGGCCCGTTTCCATCGGTCGGCACGATGGTAGGTAACTCCGGTCGGCACCGCTTCATCTCTTTGCCCATGATGACGGTGTCAGGGAAATTTTCTGCAACGTCCAAAATCGCGGCATCCACGCGCTTGAGCAATTGGATCGCCTCGCGTCTATCGCTTGAATTCAGAACTCGGTATCCCATGTCGTTGAGAATCCAGCCGCGCAAGATCAGAACGATCCGGTCGCTGCCAAAATGAAGGAGGGTGCGGCGCTTTCTCTGGGTCTGCGACATACTGGAAACGTAGTCCGCGGACGCGTGAATCACCGCGAAAGTTTCCGAGTTGGATGTTAAGTCCGAAGCAGACCGCGAGACTGGACAAAATTGCTCATTTTTTCGAAGTTTTCCGGTTTGGGAACTCACGCCCGCAGCGTCTCTTTTCGCACCGTGAGCTTCTCGATCAAATCCGGTTTGACGCGGTAGCCTGTGCCCGGCTGGTCGCTGATAGCGATTATCCCTCGCGGTGAAACTTCGACCTCCGGATCAATGATGTCCTCCTTCCAGTAGCGCTTGGAGGCGGACACATCGCCGGGCAGACTGAAGTTCGCGAGCGTCGAGAGAGCTATGTTGTGGGCACGGCCGATGCCGGTCTCCAGCATGCCGCCGCACCAGACCGGGATGTTCTGCGATCTGCAGACATCGTGCACGCTCAGCGCCTCGGCGAATCCGCCGACGCGGCCGACCTTGATGTTGATAATGCGGCAGGCGCCGGTCTCGGCAGCGAAGGCCGCGCTGCGCGCACTCACGATGGATTCGTCGAGGCAGACCGCGGTGCGGAGCTCTTTCTGCAGGCGCGCGTGGTAATAGATATCGTCGTTCCAGAGCGGCTGCTCGATCATCAGCAGATTGAACTGGTCGAACTTGCGCAGGTGTTCGACCTGATCAAGCGTGTAGGCGGAATTGGCGTCGCAGCTCAGGGTGATATCGGCCCAGCGCGAGCGGATGCGTTCGAGCACATTCAGGTCCCAACCCGGTTTGACCTTGATCTTGATGCGGCGGTAGCCCGCGGCGAGTTCGGCCCGGATTTTGTCAAGCAACTGCTCGACGGAGTCCTGAATGCCGATGGAAACGCCGCAGGGGATCTCGCGGCGCGTCCCGCCGAGTAGCCTCCACAGCGGCTGCTGCTTTTGTACGGCTTCGGCGTCCCAGAGAGCGTTTTCCAGCGCGGCTTTGGCCATGCGATGGGCACGCACTTTGGCGAACAGAACGGGACATTCACGGGCGGATTCGATGCGCTGCCCGAGTAGCGCAGGAATCAGGTAGTGAATCAGCGTGGGCCAAGCGCTATCGATCCATTCGCTGCTGTAGAAGGGATCTTCGCCGACAACGCTCTCGCCCCAGCCGTCGACGCCCTCGCTATGAACGGTGACCAGAAGGATGCGTCGGCTGTACAAGCGATGGAAGCTCGTCTCGAAAAAATGGACGAGCGGCATATGAATTTCGCGGAGCGTGATGGCTTCGATCTTCATGGTGACTTTCAAGCGTCGCGCCGGCATCTTGCCGGCTGTCGCGAGGCCATCTTGGCCTCGCAAGCGGGGGCGAGACGCCCCCAAGGCCAGCCGCCGGAGCCTCCCTGAGCGACGTCGAAGGGACGGCGACGCTACTTCAACCCTCCGATGCGTAGGACCATTTCTCGTCCCAGCGTCCCAGCAGGAACTTGCCGTTGCCTTCGGGATCGCGCTCGTAGCCTAGCACGGCGAGGCCATGGGGAAAGGAACGGAGGAAAGCTTCGCGATTGCGCTCCTGCACATGCTGCGCCTTGCTGCGAGTTCCGACGGTTGCTTTCCATTCGTAGATCTGCGCCGGTACGGCTATGTTCACGTCGTGCTCGAACGGCGGATTCCTTCCCGTCGCCAGCAAGGTGTCCACACGCTTCGATTTCAGCCACCACTCGGCGATGAGGCGGTCGCTGGGCAGTCCGCCTTGTAGCGGCGACGATGTGATGCCGTACTGGTTAATGGTATAGCGGCGCGCGATGGCACCCAACTTCTCGATATTCAGATAAGCATTCTTAATCTCGAGAGGATCGAACGTCCACTCGATCAGTTCGATGCCGCGGGCGAGGGCGTCTTCGCGCTGCAACAGCTTCAGCCGACGGCCGAGCCCGCTGTTGCGATGATCCTTTCTCACTGCCAGCATGTGCGAGTGCAGGTAGACGTGGCCGGAGCGCGTGCCGGGGACGGAGAGCGCGAATCCGACCATGTCTTTGCCCTCGAAAGCGCCCATGACCTGGCCGCCAACTTTTTCGGCCACAACGAACATGCGCAGGGGCACCAGTTCGGCGTCGGTGAAATTCCACACTTCCTTTTGCAGGGTGACGCAGGCGCGAAGTTCCTCGAGACCGTGACAGCGGCGGATGACAACAGCATCGGCGGTCACGCCTTCTCCTCGGCTGGTCGCGCTTCCGCTCGTTCTTCCCCTTTGGCCTGCTGCCAGAGCGATTCGAGTTCTTCCATGGAAGCCTGATCGGCGGAGCGGCCGGTCTCGCGCAGGCGGTCTTCCATCCACTGGAATCGGCGTCGGAACTTGCGGTTGGTTTTGCGCAGAGCGGATTCGGGATCAACCGACAGATAACGCGCGACGTTGACCAGGACGAAGAACAGGTCGCCGACTTCTTCCTCCAGCCGGCTTTGCAGCTCTTCCGGGACTGCGGTTCGTCCCGATCCCGCGATGCCGCGGCCTTGCGGGCGTGGACCGGGTGCGGGGAATTCTTTGAGATGCTCGCGTAGTTCAGCGGTTTCCTCGTGCAGTTTGTCGAACAAGCCTTCCACATCCGGCCAATCGAATCCCAGGCTGGCAGCACGAGAACTCAGCTTGGAGGCTTCGAGTAAGGAGGGCATTGCCGAAGAGACGCCAGCGAGGATCGATTGTTTTTCACTCTTCGCGGCCGGGGTGTTGCCTTCGGCGTCGATTCCATCCACCTCGGCCTTCCGCTTCTTCTTTTCATCGACCTTGAGTGCTTCCCAGTTGCGTTTGACTTCGGCGGAAGTGTCGGCCTTCACGTCGCCGAAGACGTGCGGGTGTCGATGGATCAGCTTGGTGGAAAGACGGTCGAGGACGTCATCGATGGAAAACGAGGCCTGCTCCTTCGCCATTTCCGCATAAAAGAGCACTTGCAGGAGCAGGTCGCCGAGCTCGCCCGCGAGTTCCGGCCAATCGCGCTTGTCGATGGCTTCGAGAACTTCGTAGGTCTCCTCAAGCGTGTAGGGCTTGATGGAATCGAAAGTCTGTTCGCGATCCCAGGGGCAACCGCCGGGAGCACGCAGCCGCTCCATGATCGAGACCGCGCGCTCGAAACGCTCTCCTGTGGTGGGCATGCGGCAACCAATGTAAATGACGGCGGAGGCCGGAGGCAATGCGCCGGGGCACAGCGAGTGGGGACTCGCGCAATCGGTCGAAGCACCAAACTGCGTGACCGTGTAAAACCCCCGCCGAGGCTCGCGTCGCCGCTCCAAAGAACACCCACGGGGAGGTTACTTTCGGTATCATCTTTGTACGAGGGCAATCTGGAGATCGCTCACATGTTGTTTGGTCTATCGTTACCTTTATCTGATTCCGGGTGGGAGCGCAAAATCAATCAGGTAATGGTGTATTCGGTTGCGTGGCAGGGGTAGGGCAGCAAAAGTGCGATCAGTCGATCTCTTTTAAACACATGACGTTAGCAGTGAAACCTCGATCATCCTTAGAAGGCCAGCACTTTCACGTGGTGGTCATCGGCGGCGGGATTAATGGAGTGGCCGTGGCCCGCGAGTGCGCCCGCGCGGGGAAACGCACGTTGCTGGTGGAGCAAAATGACTTCGCTTCTGGCGTGACCAGCCGCTCGACGCGCATCATTCATGGCGGGCTGCGCTATCTGGAGCACGGGGAGATCGACCTGGTTCGCGAGTCTGTCCGCGAGCGGGAGCGACTGCTGCGCGAACGCTCGCACCTGGTGCATCCGGTTCATTTCCTTTTTCTTCTCAACGAAAAGAGCCAGCGCAGTGCGATGACAGTCCGCGCCGGGCTGTGGCTTTACCAGCGGTTTGCCGGCAGAAAATCCAGCAAGTTGACCGAGATGGAATTGAAGCGGATCGAGCGCGTGCTCGACGCGGGCCATCAGTGGTCGCTTTTGAATTACGAAGATGCGCAATGCGAGTTTCCCGAGCGTCTGGTGGCGGAATGGTTGACCGAAGCGGTCGACGCCGGGGCGATCGTGCGCAATCATTGCGAGGTGCTAGCGGTGGACGTTGCCCACGGCCGGGCGCGGGGCCTGCTCCTGCGGGATCGCACCTCGGGAAAAGACGAGCGCGTCGTCGCTGCATGGATTCTCAACTGCACCGGTCCCTGGGCGGATCGCATTTGCCAGCGGTCCGCAGTGCGCACTGCCAAGCCGATGATCGGCGGAGTGCGGGGATCGCACATTGTGCTGCCACGATTCTCCGGCGCCCCGAACGCGGCGCTGTACACCGAAGCGGCAGACGGCCGCCCGGTGTTCGTCCTGCCGTGGAATGACCAGATGCTGGTGGGCACGACCGAAGTGCCGGATTCAGGAGACCCGGGGAAGACGGCTCCCGCTAACGAAGAGATCGAATACTTGCTGCGCACGGTATCACAGCTGTTTCCCAAGGCCAAGCTTTCGGAGCATGACATCAAGTACGCATTTGCCGGGGTGCGCCCGCTGCCGAGCACGCCCAAGGACAAGCCGTCGGCGGTGACGCGCCGTCATTTCCTGCACGATCACACGGACGAAGGCGCGGCGAAAATGATCTCCGTGATCGGAGGCAAGCTGACCACGGCGGCCTCGCTGGCGCGGGAATGCGCGCGCAAGATCGGGATCGAGGTCGTGGAGCCGAAGACGATCGCAGTGGGACCGGGGACAGCACTTGATCCGCTGCTTGATCAGGAAGTCCTGGACATCGCGCGGGCTGGCTCGGTCAGCGAAGAAACCGCGCGCGGGATGATGGAGTGGCATGGACAGCGCGCAATCGACATCGCGCGTACAGCGCTGGTGAGTGCGGATCTGCGGGCACCCATCTGCCCGCACACTTCGCACATCGTAGCGGAAGTGGTGGAGGCTTACCGCCGCGAGTGCGCGGTCACTCTGGGCGATGTTTTGCTGCGCCGTGTGCCGGTGGCGTTGGGCGCATGCTGGTCGGAGTCGTGCAGCCGCGAAGCGGCCCTGCGCATCGGAGCCGTGCTGGGATGGGATCAGCAAGCCCTGGGATCGAATCTGGAATCTTTTGAGATGGAACGCGCGGGCTTCCTGAAACGCCCCTCCCGCCATTCTTCCGCCCTGGAAGCCGCCGCCGATTAGGCGTCCGCCACGCCCCCCTCGTACTATGCCCGGTTACCAAAGATCGGCCGTGGCCGCCCGTCATCTGGGAATCAACCAGCAACGAAATTACACTGGCGCGGAGTATTGCGCTTTTCGACTGCACAGGGGCTAGTGCGATGTTGATTCCCATCAAACACGAAAACATGGCGGCGCGGCGCTGGCCAGTGGTCACTTTGGCTCTGATCGCCATCAATACGTTGGTCTTTCTCTTCACTATCAAGCCATTGAACGATGATTCGGAGAAGCTGCACGAAGTGCGGAGTCACATCCTGATTTTGGCTGCCTTGCATCCCGAACTGAAGCTGCAGCCGGAGTCGCAGCACTTGGTAGACAATTTCAAGCAGAGCCAACCCGATCAATGGAAACAGGTTCAGAACCCGTATCGTGACATCATCAGCGTCGACGACGCCAGAATCAAGATGACGGAGGACACCTCGAAGCTGCAAGGGGAGGCGGATTCGCTGAACCAACAGTTCGTGCAGCTATCGGCATCGTCGATTACGGAACAATATGCGTTCGTGCCCGCGAATCCCAGGCTCGTCAGCTATCTCACGGCCAATTTTCTGCACGGCGGCATTCTCCACCTGGTCGGAAACATGTGGTTCTTGTGGCTGGCCGGATTTGTGCTGGAAGATCTCTGGGGCCGGTGGCTGTATTCCGTGTTCTATCTGATTGCCGGCGCTGCGGCGCTGCAGTTCTACGCGTGGACCAATCCGGGCAGCATTACTCCTACACTGGGCGCCTCGGGTGCGGTGGCGGCACTGATGGGGGCGTTCCTGGTGCGTTTGCCCAAGATGAAGATCGAGATGGCATGGCTGTTCTGGTTTCGCATCTATCGTTTTTGGGCACCCGCATACTGGCTGCTGCCGCTATGGCTGTTCGGCGAAATTTTCTACGGCAGTCTGGTTGGCTCGATGAGCGGCGTGGCGCACTGGGCGCACGTGGGCGGCTTTCTGTTCGGAGCGGTTGGGGCAGTGGCCATTCAGCATTCGGGATTGGAACAGAAGGCGAACAAGGCGATCGAGGAAAAACTCGGCTGGAGCAACGACCCGGAGCTCGAACTGGCCAGCAACAACATGGAGCACGGCCAACTGCCCGATGCGGTAGCGCACTTGACCACCTACTTGGCCAAGAGGCCGAATTCGCTGGATGCCTGGGCCATGCTGCGGCAGATTCATACGCGGCAGAACGATACCAAGGCTTACCTGGATGCGACGGTCAAAACCTGCGCGCTGCATCTGCGGGCACACGAGATCGAAGCGGCGTTCCAGGATTACGCCGAGTATGTCGATGGCGGTGGCGGCAAAATGCCGGCGGCGACGTGGCTGGAGTTGTGCAAAGGCGCGGAGGAAAAACAGGAGTTCGAACGGGCGCTCACCGAGTATCAGCAACTGGCGGCGGCATACCCGGCGGAGCGGCAGGCGCTGACTGCACAACTCAGTGAAGCGAGACTCTGCCTGAAGCGGCTGAACCGGCCTAAGGATGCGCTCGCTTTGTACCAGGCGGCAGCGGCTTCGCCGATTCCGCATCTGGACTGGGAGCAGCACATCCAGTCGGGGATCAAAGAAGCGAAGGCGGCGCTGTCCGGCGGAAGTGCGGTGGCTGCCAGCGCGCAATGATGACCTGATCAGCCTAAGGTTGCGCGAAGCTTTTCCGGATTGTCGGAAATGATTCCGTTAACTCCCCACTCCGCGAAACGCCGCATCTCAGCCGGGCGGTTTACGGTCCACACCAGCACCTTCCTGCCGGAAGCCTGCAGATCACCGATCAGGTCTCTGCTGGCAAGAACGTTGTGCGGAATTACATATTGAACAGGGATCTGGCTCCAGCGACGCAGCTGCGCCTTCGTCTCGCAGATCAGGCCCAGCGGAATCGTCGAGTCAGCGGTGTGAATTACTTCCAGCACCGCGGTCAGGAACGATGACACCACGAAGCGCTGCGCTTGGTAGCGTTTCAGCGCTTCGAGGACAATTCTCTCCAGCCCTGCAACTTTTAGTTCGATGTCCAGAAACGATTCACGGTAACGATGGAGAACTTCGTGCAGGCGGGGCAGAGTCTGGATTTGCCGTGCGAGCGCACTGGCGATTTCGATGCCGTGGGTTTTTGGATTATGACAGACCACCGCCTCTCCGTCGGCGGTGAGGCGCACGTCGAATTCGAAGCCGTCGCAGCCGTCGGCCAGTGCGCGATCGAATGAAGCGAGGGTATTTTCCGGGATTGATTTGATGGCCCGTGCGCCGCGGTGGCCGAGGAGAAGTGGGCGGCTCATGCGCTTGGCCGGTTAGTCGAGATCGAAATCGCGGATCGGCTTGCCGGTATCGGGAGTTTCTTTCGCCTTTTTCAGGGCTTCCTGGAACTTTTTCTCCAGCAGATCCTTAGCGTGCTTCTGGGCCTCGACCGACTGCTGAAAGATCGAATCGCGGCGACTGTCCTGCTCGCGCATGGCCTTGGCTGCAGCCTCCATATCGTTGAAAGTTTTCGGTTTCACAGCAGCGGTGTGCGCGATGACGGCTCGGGTCGCAGTATCGACTTTGAGGACCGCACTGCAGCAGGGACAGGTCACTTCGAAGTTGGGTGGATTCTTCGCCATTTAAGCGAATCATACCGCAAAAGGGCAGGAACAACGAGTTCGACTGAGTTTGCCGGTACGAGGCTATGCCCTTGCCTCAGGAATGGAGTTTGATGGGGAAAACGTGGAACAAGTTGAGCATTTCCCATCCCAGCAGGAAGACCGAGATGAACACCACCATCACTGCCAGCAACTCGCCAAAACTGAGGCCGCGACGCGTAGGCTCGAACCGCCGGGCAGCCAGGCTCAGGATGTTGAGGGTCGCAAATCCGAACACGACGGCCCAGAGAATGTTGTAAGCGTCCTGCCTGGGGCTGCGGGCGGCAAACGTGGCAGTTACCGTAAAGCCCATGGCGGTGTGGGCCCGCGCTAACGGGTAAAGGACCCGGGAAGTGCGCGTGGCACTTGCAATCAGAGACAGCCCTGTGGGTAGTGCCATGGTCGAAGGGGCCAATGCCGAGTTGCAGGGCCTGGGCCGAAGATTGGATATTACATCTTTGGTCTCTGCCGGGTCACCACCCAGAAATAGACAGGCCAATTTTTGACAGCCGTTCGCCCGGATTTCGGCGAGTTGGTTAATATGGATTCATGGCCAAACCCGGCTTCATTTTCTTCGACGTGGGTAACACGTTGCTCTTCCCGAATCGCCCGCGAATGCTGGCGCCGCTGCCGGAGGATCGTCATCCCACGTTAGAACGCTGGCAGGCGCTGGAACGCCGTACGAAACAGGAGTTCGATCAGGGCATGATGGGGGGCCGAGTCGATCACGGTTTCTGGTGGACGTTCCATACGTATCTGCTGGAGGAGGTCAACGCGCTGGACGATGGGGTGCGCAACGCGCTGGTCGAGAACACGCAGAATTCAGCTAACTGGGACCAGATTCTCCCTGGCACGCGCGAGGCCTTAGAACGGATTCGGCAGCAGTATGCGATTGCGGTGATCTCGAACGCCGACGGCAGGATTGACGCGGTGCTGCGGCGTTGCGGGATTGCGGATTGCTTCGCCAGCATTACGGACTCGGGCATTGTAGGGCACGAGAAACCGCATCCAGAAATCTTCGAAGCGGCACTGCGCGAGATGAAGGCCAAACCGGCCGACAGCCTCTACGTGGGGGACGTGTACTCGGTTGACTATCTTGGGGCCAGCAGATCTGGCATGCAGGCGGTGCTGTTTGACGTGGCCGGCGCGTACCGCGAGCGCGTGGTTCCACGGGTGGGATCGATGGCGGATTTGGAAGCTTGGCTTCGGAAATAAACGGAGTTCTTAGCGGAGTGAGTAGGCAATGTTCGATTCGACGCGCTTTCTTCTCTTTCTGACAGCGGCCGTGCTGCTGGCGATTGCTCCCGGCCCGGGCATGCTTTACGTTCTCGCCCGCAGTCTTGCTGGTGGGAAGCGCGAGGGTGTGCTCTCGGCGTTCGGGACCTTTCTTGGCGGCATGGTGCATGTGATCGCGGCGGCGCTGGGAGTTTCAATCATCCTCGCGAAGTCAGCAGCGGCGTTCGCCACCGTGAAATATGTGGGCGCGGCTTACCTGTGCTTTCTGGGCGTGCGGATGATGCTTGACGCGCGGAAAGAGAAGGGCGTGACGGATGTAATTGACATGAGTCCGCAGGGGCGCAATCCGCTGTGGCAAGGCGTGGCGACCGAAGTGTTCAATCCGAAGACAGCATTGTTTTTTCTCTCATTCATTCCGCAGTTCGTAAATCGCGGCGGCGGACACGTTTTCCTCCAGTTCGTGGCGCTGGGGACGATCTCGGTGGTGATGAATACCACGGCCGATCTGATTGTGATTGCGCTGGCTGGACCATTGGGCGAACGCATTCGGTCGTCGGCCACATTCCGGCGGCGGCAGAGGACAACCACCGGAGCAATCATGATTGGGCTGGGGACTTATCTGGCGACGAGCGACAGCAAGTAACGTGTGGGACTGACACTCCTGTCCGTCGCCTTTTACTTTGGTTTTTGACCTTCCCGTCTCGGTAGCTGTCGGAACAAAACCAGGCAAGATCAAAAGTAAAGTCAAAGGCGACAGACAGGAGTGTCCGTCCCCCACACACACCCGCTAGATTTCCAGGATCCGGTGGTCGTTACAGTCCGGCTGGACGGCGTCGTAGAGCTGGTGTAGAAGGTCGCAGCCATAGCGGGCTACGAAGTACAGGGCGCCGATGCTGCGCTCTTGCAGGCCTTTCTCCGGGTAGAGCGATTGACTCAGGGTCTCTGCGTGACGGCTCACGAGTTCGCCCTTCTGCATTTCAGCGCGAGCGGCCTGAGTCTGGAGACGCTCGATCTGGTGTTGCATCTTCGAGCGGGCGGTCTCCGCGGCGTCGACTAGCGTGCGGTCGAGTTTGCCTAGTTTTTCCTTTACCGCATTGAGGTTCGCATCGACCGATTTCTGGGCAGCGACGAAGGCCGCCTGCAGATCCTCGGGCAGGCTGTTAGCCGCGAGTTGGCGGCTCAATGCCTCGGGGCCTGCGAACACGTCCGTGACGGCGATTTCATGGCGCCCAATCAGGCGCTGGATTTTCGGTTCGACGATCGTGGCGGAAAAGCGTGGCACGACCGGCGTCACCCGGCCCAGCAGAATTTCATACACGGCGCCGGCCTGGGCGAAATAGGCGGTCTCCGCGGCTCCTCCGGTATAAGCGAGCGTGGGCAGAAGGTAGTCTTCTACCGTGGGGCGCAAAAGCACGTTGGGACTGAACTGCTCGGGAGCCGCACTTACGCGGCGCAGCAATTCGGCTCGAGAAACTTTTTCAGCGTTACCCTCGCTCCCAATCAGAAATTCTGCGCCCTCACCTTCCCCATGACGGTGAATGGCCGTGCGAACGCCATCTTTCAAGGTAAAGAGCAAAACCGACGACGGTGTGACCTTCACCTGCTGGTGATAGCCAACCGCCTCGAGTGACTGTCCGCGGGCCAGCAAAGCGTCCGCCAGTTCATCGGCGCGCTCGATTGCAGCGCGATAGATCGGTTCGGCCACGCGATGAAGTTCCGCATCGGAGGCGTCGAGTACGATGACGCCCCAGTCACCAAAGAGTTTGGCATACAGGCGAGCGAAGGCACTGCCCAGAGTTTCGCCCGGACGATAGCTCTCACGAAGCATCGTGGTCGCTTCGCTATCTCCCAGCAAAGATATGGCCTGCTCCAGCACGGGCAGAATCTCATCGCCCAGTCGCACATTGCCGACCGGACCTCCGGGAACTCCCTGACTCGACGTGATGAGCATCTGCAACTTGCCTTCGGGCCCAGGAAAGGAAACGTGATTCACTTCGGCAAGATCGTGATCGTAGGTGGCAAGCCAAAAGATGGGGACACAGTCGACTCCGGCCGCCTTGGCCTCCTCGGCGAGTTTCACGGCGGTGAGCGCTTTGTAGATGTCGAACATGGGCCCGCCAAAAAGGCCGACCTGCTGCCCGGTGACTACGGCGGCTGCACCTTTACGAAAACGGTCGAGATTGGCCAGAGTTTTTGGGGAGGCGGGGCCGTCCCCGTTCTGGGATTTGTTCTGGCGTTTAAGAAGGTCGGCCACGCGCTGGCGACGAGAGGAATCGTAACGCAGGCTCGCAGACTCTTCTTTGAGGAAGTCGCGGAAATGTGGAGGCCTGGGGTAGAAAGGTTGGACTTTCGGTGAGTATGCGAGGAAGTCTGTAAAAAGGCGAGTGCTCTGGGGGATTTGGGAAAAAGGTAGACAGTGCGCCTTCACGGACGACACTCCTGGCACGGTGCTGTTTGGGTTCGACGCACTGATGGTTGGACGTTCGAATTCATCGCTTGTCAACGGAGGTCAATTTGGTACCGGAGTCCCGAGAACCCGCGCCGTACTTGAGATGCCGAAAAAGGGCGCAAGATGCAAGATAATGGCTGAGTCCTAGTCTAAACATTAGAATGCGATCCAGCGATGGAAACCGAGGTCTGGGTATAGCTTTGTGACCTTCGTGGCTCTGCGAGGAGCCACGTTGGCAGGTTGAGTGAGAGGAAAGCATGAGTTCGGCCGCTCCGCTGAATATTACTTTGCCGCTGACGCTGGAGGGGTCGGTGGTTCGCCTCGAACCAATTCGCCGTGAACACGCGGAACTCTTCTGGGAAGTCGCGAAAGAAGACCTCGAAAACATCTTCCACTGGATTCCGTACTCGATGAAAACTAAGGAAGATTTTCAGAAGCTGATTGAAAAAGCGTTTGACGAGCAAGAGCGGCGCGAATCGGTGGTATTTGCGACAGTGGAGCGTAGTTCCGGACGGGCCATCGGCAGCACGCGCTTCATGAATATTGACCGCGCCAACCGGAGGGTCGAGATCGGGTCCACGTGGATCGCTCCGGCGTGGCAGCGCACCGCGGTTAATACCGAAGCAAAGTACCTGATGCTGCGGCATGGGTTTGAAGTGTGGGGATGCATCCGGGTGGAACTGAAGACCGACGCTTTGAATCAGAAATCGCGCGACGCAATTCTGCGCATCGGCGCCAGGGAAGAAGGGACGCTGCGGCGGCATCTGATCACCTGGACCGGGCGCGTGCGCGACACGGTGTATTTCAGCATCCTCGACAGCGAATGGCCAGGAGTAAAGGCTCGGCTCAAGGAACGCATCAGTAGCTAGCAAAACCCACACAGGGAGCCCAATTTCAAATCGCGGCATGCCGAACGCCTCACACAGGGAGCAGCAAGCTGCGCCCGATGACTCCAGTCAACTGGTCCTGAGCCGTCAATGCCAGGGTGCGGGACACACCATTCAAGTTGCGGAGATGGTCGGCGAACTCCCAGGCCAGATCGCGAGCAACTTTGATGTCCCAAATGGCGAGGAATCGTCCAATCTTTCCTGTGTCCTGGGCTAACTCCCCTACAATTCCCGTTGCCAGAGTTTGCAGCGCCGCTGGCAAGACGGTTTTCAGCAATCCGTTGACGCGCTCATAGTCATCATGTTCTGGACTGTTGAGGTCAGGTGTGACCTGCAAATCGTCATCGGTCTGGAGCAGGGCCAACGCCAGATCGTGGTTGATGTGCGCGTTCATTCCCGCCAGCGCAAACTGAATGCGGTCCACACCCGCATGGAAACGTGACTCAAACAGAGCGTTCCACGAACTTGGTGTATCGGCGGAGTGATTGATAAAACCTGCGATAGCGGCGAAGTACAGCCTGGCAAACACCACGTCGAGGCGTTCCAGCCATTGTGCGTTGTTCCAGGCAGCCCCAGAAGGCTGAGTGCCCACTTGCTGAGTGACCATCAAATAAAGCAGGTTGAACCACCTGAGGCCATCGTTGCCGGGCAGTAACTGGTCGATGCTCTTCATCATGTCGACTACATCTGTGATCGCATTCGGTGCAGGCCCGTTCACAATCTGGAGGAGTTGCTGGTCTGAGGGAGTGCCGTTCATAGCTGATACCTCTCTTCCTTCTTCTCTTCACTCGCAGAAGACTCTGACTCTCACTTTCGTGCCCGCGTCTTTCTGATCGACGTCAACGGTCAAGTCGTTGAGTTGGTCGACCAACTCCTCCAGGTTTTCCGGCTTGATCTGCGTCAGGTCGATGGGAATGCCCTGTTCCTGCATGGCATGATTGGCGCGGTGCAGGGCCTGGGCCGGCAGCAAACCCGCGAGCCTGACCCCGGCGCGGAGCAGTTGCATGGGGACGCGGACATTCACTTTAGTCGGTCCTTCTTGCCCTCCGTCCCCTTCGGAGTCTACCTGGACGCGAAGATATTTGGGCGGCCTCTTCCCTGCTGAGGCGGAGTCGGCCGGCGACGACTTTGCGGCGGCCGGTTCTTCGAACGCGGAGATCAGGCGCTCGGCCTCGTCGGCGCTGATCTTGCCTTCGGACAGCATCTGCAGAATTTGGCGGCGATGTTCGCTCATGTCTTCGTCTCCTAAAAGCTCGACTCCTAAAGAATGTGGAAGGACATTCCGGCGCTGCGATGCTCGACGTCCAGTTCGGTGTCGGTCAGGGCATTCAGGATTTGCCAGATCACGGCGAAGCCCCGCAGCGGATTCACCCGGCACGCCAGGCAAGCGATGAAAATAAATGGCGACAGCAGGATGCCCAGCGGCAGAAGCAACAGCCAAACCAGAAACAGCGGAATCCACAAACGAAAAGTGCGGCTCTCCTGGTTGCGCAGACTGACGACAGCGACGAACGGAATCATTTCAGCGCCTCCATCTGTTTGATTGCATCTTCGGCGGTGATCTCTCCCTGGCGCAGGCGTTCGAGGATCTCAGCCCTGGAGGGAGTGGGATTGGTCTCAACGAATTCCAGACTGCTGGCGATGCGTGTCAGCCGCGACTTGATAGTCGGGTAGCTGACGCCAAAGACTCGCTCCATCTCCTTGATCGAACCGTGGGAACGGACGAAGGCGGTGATGAAGACTTGGTCGTCTATGTCGAGGCGCGCCAGTTGGGGAAGTTCGAAGCTGCCTTCAATCGCGATGTCTTTGTCCGCGATCCGAACGCGCTCGACGAGGATTCTCTTGCCTCGCGTGATTTGGGTTAGTTCCTGCCAGTCCTTTGCCGTGTTCATTTCTTTTGTATATAGTGATATATATATTTATTAAGTTAA
>Ga0209698_10000769_pt1 | contig 36840 bp, 21 predicted proteins | sample LitLauG_LLR_2012_FD_187203 | JGI IMG/M metagenome (GOLD analysis project Ga0209698, IMG submission 187203) | Freshwater sediment microbial communities from Pennsylvania, USA - Little Laurel Run_MetaG_LLR_2012 (SPAdes) (version 2) | ecosystem: Environmental > Aquatic > Freshwater > Creek >... | reverse complement strand
TCCCACTCTCTCCGCCAGATTTTCTAATCCCTTGAAAATAGGAGCCTAGCGCGTCCGGCTACCTATTTCCGCTAAATCCCGGCTACCCAAAAACGGCTGCATATTGTAGACCTCGGTATCGGCTCGAAGGGAACGAGAGCCGTGAAGAGTCTGCCTTCAGTCAGCTTGTATAGTTGCCTGCCATTTTCTCCTGCGTTTGCGCGCTCCTCTACGCTTGAGATACGCCTGTGCATTGCTTACCGAGCGTGAATCGATTTGTTGCCCAACCATCGGGAATCCAGAAATACTTCCTATACGTTTGTTTGTCGGTCCCGCGGGCTGTTGAGAGAGACTGGGAAGTTGACCTTTGTCGCACGGTGGTTGCTCCCGCGTGCCGCGCCCAACAACCAACGGACGCACGAACACGAACGAGCTAAGTTGTGTGAGTTGGTCTGCTGAGTCGAGATGTCACAACAGGTCCGGACGTCGAAATACGTACGAGGTAGCTCGCTGGAGTTTCGTTCCTTTCGGCCTATCGAGCCGTGCTCGTGGAATAGCGGCTATCCCCTCGCAATCTGCACCAGATGATCATGTGAAACTACATGTCCGAATTTGACGACCCTAATAGCAGCGGGCGCTAATCGATCCATCATTTCCTCTTGCTCGGCGTCAGCCTCGACGAACGGATATGAATTACCGTTCCGATCTTAATCTTTATATCTACAAGGGTCACTCGCGGATGAAACGAAATTAATGTGTGCTGATCGTTAATGCTTGCGGTAAGCTCTGTGCCGCACAGAAGGGAGCCCCCATGTCGCGGACTTCGAGTGTGAGGACGCTGTCTGGCGCACTACTAACTCTTGCTCTGATGTTCGCAGGTGTCGATCTGCAGGCCCAGGTTGCCGGAGCAACCATCTCCGGAACCGTCACTGACAGTACGGGCAAGGTCGTGCCCAATGTTCGTGTATCCATGAACAATGTTGCCACTGGCGTCAGCCGCGAAGTCACCACCAACGAAGAAGGATTTTACGCTGCGCCGAATCTGCTGCCGGGAACCTATGAGGTCAAGTTTTCCGCTCAGGGGTTTAAGGCAGAAGTGAAACGCGACATCGAACTGACGGTCGGCGCGTCCGTATCGCTGGATCAGCAGTTGCGGGTCGGCTCCATCACCGAAACTGTGACCGTGCAAAGCGAGATTCCCGCAGTGCAGACCGCCAGTTCCGACATCAGCACCGTGGTGAATGCCACCACGGTTCGCGAGTTGCCATTGAATGGCCGCAGTTGGACCGATCTTGCGCAGCTCCAGGCGGGCGTTAGCGCGATTCACACCCAACCTGATTTTTCAGCCGGAACCGATCGAGGCAATCGCGGATTCGGACAACAATTGACCATCTCGGGTGCGCGGCCCCAACAGAATAACTATCGTTTGGACGGCGTCAGCTTGAACGATTACGCGAACGGTGCGCCCGGCAGCGTGCTCGGGGGCAGCCTGGGCGTGGATGCGATTCAGGAATTTTCGGTCATCACCAGTAACTACTCTGCGGAGTACGGCAAAACATCCGGCGGCGTTGTCAATGCGATCACCCGGTCAGGAACCAATGCCGTTCACGGCAGTGCGTACGAATTCCTGCGTAACAGCAAGCTGGATGCAAAAAACTATTTCGATGACCCGACCCTGCCCATTCCGCCATTCAAACGCAACCAGTTTGGCGGAACGGTCGGCGGACCCATCGTAAAGGACCATACATTCTTCTTTGCGGATTTCGAGGCAATTCGGCAATCCAAGGGGATTACCACGGTGACGACGGTGCCCTCATCCGCGGCTCGAGCCGGAAATCTGTGTTCGACCCCTGACAACCCCGGCAGCCCTTGCACCCCTTTCTCTGTTCCCGTGGACGGTGCTGCGCAATCCTATTTCACCTTCTATCATCTCCCGAACCAAGGACCGCTATCCGGCAGCAACGGTGACCTGGGCATTTACAGCTTTGCCGGCCAGCAGATCGTGAACGAGAACTTCCTGACTACCCGCGTCGACCACCATTTCTCGGACAAGGACAGCCTGTTCGGCTCATATATGTTCGACCGGACTCCTTACTCTTCTCCGGACGGACTGAACAATGTGGAGTTCCAAACGCTCACTTCCAGACAGTTCCTCTCGATTGAGGAAACGCACATTTTTTCACCGAGGTTTGCCAATTCCATCCGAATCGGCGGGAATCACGAAGCAGTTAACAACAACCAAAGCATAAAAGCGATTAACCCGGATGCATCGAGGACAGATCTTGGAGCAGGGGCTGCGGGCGGGGCAGCATTCGCCGGCCGGGCCGCATCGCAGGTAAACATCAACAGCGGAGTCACTTCGTTCAGCGGTGGCGTGGGAGGTAGTCCGACATACTTCTATCATTGGAATTCAATTCAGCTGTACGACGACGCATTCTTCACTAAAGGAAAACATTCCCTTAAGTTCGGCGGAGTGTTCGAACGCATGATGCTGAACGTTATCGCTGACACTGATCCGAACGGGATTTGGTTCTTCGGTGACCTGCAAGGCTTTCTGACAAACAATCCAACGAAGTTCCAAGGTGGAATCGCCAACACACTCTCCCCACGCAACCTCCGTCAGAACATTTTCGGCCTCTATGTGCAGGATGATTGGCGGATGAAGCCCAATCTCACGCTGAATTTGGGTCTGCGCTACGAGATGTCGTCGGTCCCGAAGGAAACGGCAGGCAAGACTGCAAGCTTACGCAATCTCGGCGATGCTCTTCCGGTGTGTGGCAAGTTTGTGGCCCAGCAATGCGCCAGTACTGGACCCTTCTTTGCCAACCCGACACTGAAGAATATCGAGCCTCGCTTCGGCTTTGCGTGGGATGTCTTCCGCAACGGGAAGACCGCCGTCCGCGGCGGCATCGGTCTGTTCGACGTGCTTCCTTTACCCTATCAATTCGTTCTGATGACCACGCAGTCGGCTCCCTACTTCTCCTACACCTCGATCAGCGCCAGCAACCCCAACCTCCCTGTACCTCTTAAATTCTTTACTGTGGATCAGAGTGACATATCCGCGAACTCGCTGCGTTCCACGTACGTCGACTCGCGCCAGAAACGCAACTACATCATGCAGTGGAACCTGAATCTGCAGCAGCAGATCACCCCGACCTTGGCCGGTATGGTGGCCTACGTCGGTTCGCGCGGCATTCATCAACCCTTTAAGGTCGACGAAGCCGATTTGGTCATTCCCACCCTCACGCCCTATGGCTATCTTTGGCCACAGGTCGACATCAATGGCAATCTCATCAGCGGTCCCAATGCCGGCAGCCAGCCGAATCCCATCAATCCTAATTTCGGTTCTGTTCGCGCGATATTCTATGAAGGACACTCTTACTACAACGCTCTTGAGGCGCAGCTTGCAAAGCGCATGACCCACGGTTTTCAAGTCCAGGGAACCTTTACGTGGGGGAAGAGCATGGACACCAGTTCGGCCTCCGTCGCCGGCGATACCTTTGGCAACTCCATCTCCAGCCTTCACTGGTTCGATATGAGGTTGAGCCGCGGTCTTTCGGATTTCAACGTCGGGCGCACGCTGGTTGTCAACGGTACGTGGGAGGCTCCCTCTCCAAAGTCACTCTCTGCGCCGTTGCAGTGGGCTCTCGGTGGATGGGAACCAGGTCTCATCTTGACAGTCAGCGACGGCGTGCCCTTCTCGGCGACCTGGGGAACGGGGTCCGATCCTCAATACACCCTTAGCAGCGATGACTGGGCGTTTCCAAATCGGATCAACGGCCCGGGGTGCAACACTCTCACAAATCCGGGAAATCCGATTAATTACGTTAAGACGCAATGTTTCGCTGTCCCCACCGCCCCGAACCAAAACTTCTGGAACTTGAACTGCGACCCAGCGCCGCCAAGTTTGGGAGCGCCTTTGCCTCAGGGAGATCTGAGATGCTTCAACTTGCGTGGTAACGCCGGGCGCAATATCCTTATTGGCCCTGGCGTTACTTCTCTGGATTTCTCACTCTTCAAGAACAACTACATCAAGCGCATCTCGGAACAGTTCAATATTCAGTTCCGGGCGGAGATATTCAACATTCTCAATCACCCCAACTTCGCTCCACCCGCGACTCCTACGAATACGGACATTTTCGACGGGACCGGAACTCTCAACCCCGGTGCGGGCTTGCTGACGAGAACGACCACCACTGCCCGGGAAATCCAGTTTGCCATCAAGGTGATCTTCTGATGTGAGCACCAGGGCGGGCTTTGCAGTGGCGAAACCTGCCGGTTCCCTGGACCGGCACCGCCGGCCTGTCTTCCGGCCGCAACTCGGGTCGCAATTCACGCATGACTACTCAAGCCTCGGTCGCGATCAATCCGACGTCCTCCGTGGCCAACGTTGCTCTGCGTGCCCGGCACCGTACCGCCCGCAGGCTGCTGCCGTTTCTCTTCATTCTTTATGTCATCGCTTTTCTCGACCGTATGAACATTGGGGCCGCCGCTTTGCAGATGCCGCACGATCTGGGCTTCAGCGAGAGCGTTGTGGGAATGGGCGCTGGCATCTTCTTCTTCGGCTACTTCCTTCTGGAAATTCCCGGAGCGCTGATCGCCGAGCGATGGAGCGCGCGGCGTTGGATCGCCCGCATCATGATTTCCTGGGGCGCGATGACCGCGCTGATGGCTTTCATCCACACGGCTCGCCAGTTTTATGTCGTGCGATTTCTGGTTGGAGCCGCCGAGGCTGGTTTCCTGCCTGGAGTCATCGTCTACCTGACCCATTGGTTCCGCTATGAAGATCGCGCCAAGGCCGTAGCATTCTTCTACGCGGCCAATCCACTCTCTTACGTGATTGGCTCGCCTCTTGCGGGTTTGCTCCTGGGACTCTCCTGGCTCAGCATGAGAGGATGGCGCTGGCTGTTTATCCTGGAAGGGATTCCCGCAATCATCTTCGGCTTCATCACGATCTGGTATTTAACGGATTGGCCGTCGCAGGCCCGATGGTTGGCGGAGGACGAAAAAGAGTGGATCACCCGCGAACTTCAGAGCGAGAAGGAAGCAAAAGAGCGTTCGTACAGCATCTGGCAGGCTTTTCGCCATCGAGATGTCATCCTGCTGAGTTTGTGCTACTTGGGTGCGATGACCGGATCGTACGGAATTGCGTTCTGGCTGCCGACCATTCTCAAACGCCTTTCCGGGCAGAGCGACCTGCGGGTCACTCTCATGGCAGCGCTACCCTACGTGGCTGCATTTGTTGCGCAGCAACTAAACGGCTGGCACTCCGATCGAACGCGCGAGCGTCGGTGGCATGCCGCCATCCCAGTCTTGATCTGTGGATTGGCCCTCGTGTTCGCAGTCTTATACCGAAGGAACCTGGCGCTGTCGCTGGGGATGTTTGTGGTGGCGGGAGGATCCTTCTACGGTTTCCAGCCAGTGTTTTGGACGGTGCCGACGTTGTTCCTGAGTGAATCGGCTGCCGCTGCATCGATCGGACTGATCAACGCCGTCGGCAATCTCGGAGGTTTCGCAGGCCCGATGGTGATGGGGTACCTCGTGAACCGGACACATAGCTTTTCTGCCGGATTGCTGTACCTGGTTGCGAGTTTGTCTATATCCGGCATCCTGATGCTGGCCGTGGGGCGGGGCCGGCAAACTGGCCGATAGCCGGACCATCTTCAGGAGATCTTGAGAGTCGACTGTCAGACTTGAGAAGGCACGGAAAGGACGAGGAAATCGTGATGTCGGGGAGAACTTTTTTGCGTTGGCACCTGGCGTTGAGCTGCCTTCTTTTATGGGTGGCGGCTTCCAGTGCTGAAGATTTGAGGCTCTACGTCGGCAATAGCCGTGGAAACGACGTCAGTGTTATCGACCTGACTGCGATGAAAGTGGTCGGAGACATCAAGCTGGGTGAGCGCGTTCATGGAATTGCAGTCCAGCCCAACGGTAAGCGTCTGTTTGCCACCGTTGAGTCGGACCACACTCTGCGAATCGTCGACATCAAGAGCGGCGAGACGGAAACAATAAAAGTCAGCGGCCGTCCGAACCAGGTGGCCGTCACTCCAGATGGGAAATATGTCGTAGTCCCCATTCGCGACGGAGATAAAGTGGACATCGTCGACGTTGCGAAAAAGGAAGTCGTGAAGAGCTTGCCGATCAAAGAGCCGCATAATGCTCTCAACACAGGCAGTAACCGCTACGTCTTTGTCAGTTCCATGGGATCGCACGAAGTGAACGTCATCGATCTCGAGAAGATGGATTACTCCGCAGTGATTCCCGCTGGAGGTCGTCCTCGACCTTACGCAGTCAGTCCCGACGGCAAGACCATGTTCGTCGCGGTAGCCGAGCTTCATGGCTTCGACATCGTCGACATCGCCGAAAAAAAAGTGCTGGATCGAGTAGAGATGCCCGCTGAGCACCCTACGCCTCATCCGATGCAGTACGAAACTGCCGACACGCGGACCCACGGCCTCGCTCTTACTCCCGATGGCGGTGAGTTGTGGGTCACCAGTCTGCTCGATGATTGCGTTTACATTTATGACGTCAAGGCTCGCAAGATCGTGGGTAAGGTCCAGACCGGGAGCGGGCCGAACTGGATGGCGTTCACCCCGGATGGCAAGCTCCTATGCGTCAGCAACGCAGATTCTGACGACGTCTCCGTCATCGACGTGAAGCGCCGCGCGGAAGTGAATCGGATCAAAGTGGGCAAGGCTCCAAAGCGCTTGGCGATCGCAGTTGCGCCTTAGACCCGTAAACGCATCGCTGAAGGGGTTTTAATGTTTCTTTAATCGCGCTTTCAGAATGGGTGCGTTTAATAAGGCAGTCCTTCTTGCTGGGAGTTGTCGATGGTCTTTCTACGGTCGGAGGTGAAAGTGAAAATCTCGCGTGCGATCATCGTGCTCGCCGCCATTCTTGCCTGTGCTCTCGGACTTTCTGCCCAGCAGGCGCCGCTCAAACTAGAACACACAACTCCATTGCCGGAACTCAAGGATGGTGACTTCGATCATTTCCTGGCCGACATTCCGGGCAACCGCCTGTTCGCCACGGCGGAAGAAAACTCGAAGGTCCTCGTTTTTGATCTGAAGACAAACAAACTGATCCACACGATTTCTGACCTCAAGGCTCCCCACTCGTTGCTCTATCGTGCCGACCTGAAGAAACTGTTCGTTGTCGACGGCGACCTTGGCGAAATCAGAATCTACGAAACCGAAGCGTATAAGCCTGCCGGAAGCATCAAGCTTCGCGAGGGCGCTGATGCCAGCGCTTACGACCCTTCGAGCAAGCTGTTCTATGTTGTGAACGGAGGCAAAGACGCCAAGCTGCCGAATTCATACATCAGCGTAGTCGATGTCGACGCCGGAAAATCAGTCGCTGACATCAAAATGGACTCCAACGATGTAGAGGGCATGGCCTTTGAAAAGTCGGGGCCGCGCATCTTCGTGAACGTTCGCGGCAATGGCACGGTCGAAGTCATCGATCGCACGAGCCGGTCTGTGGTTGCGACCTGGCCCGTGGAAGGGGCGAAGAAGCCAACGGCCATCGCCTTCGATGAGAGCTCGCACCGGCTTTTTGTCGGAACCCGCGATCCGGCGAAACTAGTCGTGATGGATTCGCAGTCGGGCAAGGTCGTGACTAGCTATCCAGGCGCCGCCATGGTCGATGATATGGCCTTCGATGATCAGCACAAGCGTGTTTACTTTGCGGGAAGCGAATTCCTCGACGTTTTCAAACAGACCGATGCTGACCACTACGATCACATCGGTCATATTCCAACTTCGTTCCGGGCGAAGACCGCAATCCTCATTCCGGAACTCAACAAGTATTACCTGGCAGTTCCGCATCACGAGAAACAGGTGGCGGAACTTCGGGTCTACGATGTGCTCCCCTAGCGCCTAAAGGTCCCGCTGTCCGGAGCGGCGGGACCTTCTCCCCTGGCAGTCGTAAAACGGAAATGAGAGAGAACTAGCGCGCGGGCACAACTGCCATCAGTTCCCCCGCGATTGCTTCGCCCATGTCTTGCGTGCCTGCCGTGCCGCCAATATCTCGCGTCCGGACACTCGCGCTGGCCAGCACGTTGAAGATCGCTTGTTCAACAGCACGCGCCGCTTCTTTCTCTCCCAAATGATCCAGCATCATCGCGCCGGACCAGATTTGCGCGACTGGGTTAGCGATACCTTTTCCCGCAATGTCCGGGGCAGATCCATGCACGGGCTCAAACAGCGACGGATACTCGCGTTCCGGGTTTAAGTTTGCGGAAGGAGCAAGGCCCATGGACCCGACCACTGCTGCCCCGAGATCGGAGAGGATGTCTCCAAACAGGTTCGATCCGACGACTACGTCGAACCAATCGGGATGTGCGACGAAGTGTGCGGCGAGAATGTCGATGTGAAATTGGTCAGCTTTCACGTCCGGATACAACTTCGAGATTGCGGCGAATCGTTCATCCCAGAACGGCATGGAATAGACGATCCCGTTGGACTTGGTCGCAGACGTCACATGTTTTTTTCTGGTGCGAGCCAGTTCAAACGCATAAGTAATGATGCGATCCACGGCCTTCCGGGTGAAGATGACCTCCTGAATGGCCATATCCGACTCGGTGTTCCGGTTGACCCGTCCGCCCACCTCGGAGTATTCGCCCTCGCTGTTCTCCCGGATGATCACGAAGTCAATTTCCCCCGGTTTGCGGCCAGCGAGAGGACTCTTGATCCCCTCCAAAAGCCGCGCTGGGCGCAAGTTGACGTACTCCTTAAAGACACGACGGATCGGAATCAGCAATCCCCACAGTGAGACATGATCGGGCACGCTAGGATAGCCAATCGCTCCGAGGAAAATTGCGTCATGTGGGCGCAGTTGCTCGAGTCCGTCTTCCGGCATCATGCGCCCGGTCTTCACGTGTGTTTCGCAACTCCATCCAAAGTGCTTCCACGAAAATGAAAAATCAAAACGGCGTGCCGCAGCCTCCAGCACGCGAATGCCTTCAGGCACCACCTCGCGCCCGATTCCATCTCCCTCAATCACCGCTATCCGGTAGTTTTTCAAGTTCCCTCGCAGTTTTCACTCGCGCTAGTTTACTTGGTCACTCAATCATTTGAACTCGTTCTTGAAGATGTTGCCACCCTTCATCACAAACTTCACGCGCTCCATCTCGGTAATATCAGCCAAAGGATCCCCCTGCACCGCTACCAGGTCGGCAAACTTTCCCGCCTCCAGTGACCCCACCCGGTCTTGCCAACCCATAAGTTCCGCATCTTCGAAGGTGGCCGCTTGAAGGGCCTGCACGGAAGTCATACCAAACTTCACCATGTATTCGAACTCTTTGTTCTGAGTTCCACGAGGAAAGGGCCCTACTCCCGATCCAAACGCAATCTTCACGCCTTGTGCCAACGCTTTCCGAAAACTGCGCTCGGAAAATTCCGCAACGCTGCGTCCGCCATATTTCTTCATGTCCTTTTCGCGCTCCTCTTGGTAGTGGCAGAGCGTCGGCACAAGATAGATGCCCTTTTGCACCATCATCTTGATGTCAGCATCGTCCAGATCCACTCCGTGTTCGACGGAATCGACGCCGGCGTTCAAGCAATTCCGCAGGCCCTCTCCGCCAAAGGCATGGCAGGCGACTTTTCGTCCTTTCTTGTGCGCTTCATCCACGATTGCGGCCACTTCTTCCGCTGAGAACGTCGCCTAGACCACCATCTTCCCATCCGGAGTGAAAGAGAAGAAGCAAAGGCGTTCTTTATCATGGCGGGACACTGATGCTGGCTGGTTAACATTAAGTCCCCATGAATACGGCATGAAATGTTATTCAGGATTCACGGTGACTTGAACGAAAGCACATTCTTAGAAGGTCCCGACTGGATTCAGGCAGGAATTCTGAACAAGTTTTCATGTCCAAGTCCGCTACGAATCCTGGCAGAATCGCAATATACTGATGCCGCGGAAAACCCATGCGGATTCTTCTGGTTGAGGACGAGAAAAAGGTCTCCAGCTTTGTCGCACGCGGACTGACGGAAGAGCGCTTTGCCGTAGACGTGGCTGGGGATGGCCAATCCGGACTCGATCTGGCCACCACCTATCACTACGACCTGCTGATTCTTGATCTCATGCTACCCAAACTCGATGGCAGCGAGGTGCTTCGGCGCATCCGCAAGCAGAATGCGAATGTTCCCGTCCTCGTGCTCACTGCCCGCGACACGGTGGAGGATAAGGTCGGTAATTTCGAAGCCGGAGCCGATGACTATCTCACCAAACCGTTCGCGTTCGCGGAGCTCCTGGTTCGGGTGAAGGCCCTGCTTCGCCGCGGACCGGTAAGCCGAAGCAGCGTGGTTCGCGTCTCCGATCTGGAACTGGATCGCCTATCGCAGCAGGTGAGGCGGTCGGGCAAGCGCATCGATCTAACCTCGAAAGAATATTCGCTTTTGGAGTACCTCGTCTCCAACGCGGGCCGCGTTCTTTCCCGGACCATGATCGTCGAGCACGTTTGGGATCAGAGTTTCAACGGAGCCACCAACATTGTCGACGTCTACGTTCGTCACCTGCGGGTGAAAGTCGATGATCCTTTTGAACACAAATTGATTCAGACTGTGCGTGGTGTCGGCTACACGGTCACGCAGGGAGTTCAGTCTTGAACATTCGGTCCCTCCGCTTCCGCATGACCGCGTGGTATGCGGGGCTCTTGATGGGCGCTCTCCTGCTCTTTGGCGTTTCTGTATATCTGGGGCTCGAGCGCTACCTCGACTGGACTCTGCAGAACGCTCTCGCCTCCGAGTGCCGCACGATCGGAACCGAGTTGCTCTCGCAACTACCGGGCAAGAATGCCAGTTGGCTCAAAACCGAGATTGATGAAGCTTATGCTCCGGAAGTGAACGCTCGCTTCATTCGGGTAACGCGGGAAGGAGGCGGCGTCATCTATCTCTCGGGGGCGCCTAAGGATGGCATCTTTAATCCCTCTGACATCCCTTTCCCAAATGGAGGCCAACGAGATGCCGTCCGTCAGATACGAACGTCGACCGGGCAGCAACTGATCATCGATACCATGAGTTTTACCGCAGTTGGCGCCGGTCGATTCCTGGTAGAAAGCGGCACGCCGAACCAGCAAACCCGTGTTGTACTTCACGGATTATTGTTGACCCTCGCCGTTTATACGCCGCTGACCGTCTTCCTGGCGATCGTGGGTGGTTACTGGCTGATGAGGCGCTCGCTTCGCCCTGTAGATGAGATCACCGAGCGCGCTGAAGGAATCACGTCGACCAATTTGAGCGAACGTCTCCCCGTGATTCGCACCGGCGATGAACTAGAACGATTGTCGGAGGCTTTGAATCGGATGATCAGCCGGCTTGACGAGGCCTTCCGGCATATCAACCGCTTTTCTGCCGATGCCTCCCACGAACTGCGCACCCCCCTGACAATTCTTCAGTTGGAATTGGAAGGTGTCGTCAACAATCACACGCTGAGCCCGACACTCTGCGAGCAACTCGGCAGCGCCCTGGAAGAAACCCATCGCATGTCGAAGATTGTCGAGAGTCTGCTGGCCATCTGTCGCCTTGACGCCGGAGAAGCGAAGTTGGAGAAGAAGCCGCTCAATCTCGGAGACCTCGTCACCACGACCGCTTGCGAAATGAAGATTCTCGCGCAGGATAAGTCCCTTGCGTTTCACGCCTCCTCAGAGCACGACATTTGGATCGAAGGCGACCGCACGCGACTGCAACAGGTCGTTGTGAATCTCATCGACAACGCCATTAAGTACACAGGGGAGGGCGGATCCGTCGAAGTTCGAGTCTTAAGCAGTGGCTGTAATGCCGTCCTTGAAGTGACGGATAACGGCGTGGGAATACCGGAGGACGCGATCCCACATGTCTTCGAACGTTTCTATCGAGTCGACAAGGCACGCTCCCGTGCTTCCGGCGGGGCTGGTCTGGGACTGTCGATTGTGAAAGCGATCTGTGTAGCTCACGGCGGCGAGATTCACGTGTCCAGCGAGGAGGGCCGTGGAAGTTGCTTCCGTGTGGAGCTTCCTCTGGAAAGCTCTTTTGAAACGCGCGAGTCCGCGTCTGGGGTTCGAAAACTCTCTCTCTAAAGACGCTATCCTTCCACGCTGTGATTCCTTATTAGGTAGCCATGAAGTAATAGGTGCGCGAGACCACAACGGACGGGGTGAAAGATTACAGATATGCATCTTGACTGGGCACCGAGTCCCCGAGAAATGCAATCGCATAAAGTGTCCCGGCGCAGTTTGTTGCGCTGTGCGGGTGGAACTCTGGCAGCATTCGTCTTGCCTCGAAGCGCTCGGGCGCTCGTGCAGAATGCTGGCCCTGTAATGACCACGTTGAGCGGACATATGGCGGCGGCTGCCGGGCGAGCGCTTCCGCCCGAAGTGATGGCGAGTGCCAAACTACACGTTCTGGACACGCTGGCAGCCATGATCTCGGGCATTGACTTGCCGCCGGCGGTGGCGGCGATCCGGTTTGTGCGGGGCTACGACGGGTCGCGAGAGTCGACAGTCGTCGGCACGAGCATTACATGTGGCGCGATCGATGCGGCGATGACGAACGGAATGCTTGCTCATTCCGATGAGACTGATGACTCGCATGCCCCGTCGCAGTCGCATCCCGGTTGTGTCGTGATACCTGCCGCACTCGCGGTCGGAGAGCAGTTTGGTATCCACGGAACCCAATTCTTGCGGGCAGTTGCCTTGGGCTATGACGTCGGCACTCGCGTGACCTTAGCCTTTGGTGGCGCTAGATTTCAGACTGAGACGCATCATGACAGCCACGCAACCGCCGGAGTGTTCTGTGCCGCCGCAGCCGCCGCGTGTGCGGCAAATTTGAATAGTCAACAAATGAAGTGGGTGCTCGATTATACGGCCCAGCAGACAGCCGGAATTGCGGCCTGGAAGCGAGACCTTGAGCATATCGAGAAGTCGTTCGTGTTTGCCGGGATGCCGGCAAGGAACGGCGTGACGGCAGCCTTGCTCGTGCTAGCGGGATGGACGGGTGTCGATGACATCCTTTCTGGCTCGGACAACTTCTTGATGGCATTTGCTCCACAGGCGGATCCTGCGGTGCTGATCGACAAGCTTGGCGAACGGTATGAATTGCTGCGGACCAATATCAAGAAATGGAGTGTCGGATCACCCATTCAGGCTCCGCTGGACGCGATGGAGGTATTGCTGAAGAAACATTCGTTCCGGCCAGAACAGGTAAAAAAAGTCGTGGTGCGCAGCGCCACTCAGGAGGCTGTCATCGTAGACAACCGCACCATGCCGGACTTGTGTCTGCAGCACATGATCGCTTTGATGCTCATCGACGGCACGGCCACATTTCGCGCGGCCCACGATCAGAAGAGGATGCAGGACCCGGCAATTCTGCACGAGCGCGCTAAGGTGGAACTGATTTCCGATGAGGCCCTGGACCGGTTGCTGCCGAAACGAGTTGCGATCGTCGAGGTCACGCTGGTGGATGGCTCGCACCTGGCCGAGCGGGTAGACGCAGTGCGGGGGACGGCGGAAAACCCGATGACGCAGGACGAAGTCGTCGCCAAAGCCCGCGATCTAATCGCGCCTACGTTCGGACGCACGGCTTGCGGAGCGCTGATTGACAGATTGCTGACGCTCGAAAATGTCAAAAACATCCGTGAATTGAGGCCACTGCTGCAAAGGCGTTGAGCGTCGCCTGAGATACCGATGCCGACACACCTTAGTGTGAGATGTCCTCCAGCGCCAAACCGCGAGTGCGCGGTCCAAAGATCCCGATCGACAACATCACCATTAACATTGAGGCAGCGATGAAGGTGAATACGCCGCCGACGCCGAAGTCGTGAAGGAAGAAACCGATCAGAAAGCTGGTTAAGATCGCGCTCAAACGGCTCCAGGAGTAGACGAAGCCGACGGCCTGGGCCCGCACGCGCGTGGGAAACAGTTCGGGTTGATAGGCGTGGAAGGCCATCGACATCCAGTTATTCGAGCACGTGAGCAGGACTCCAAACACGATCAGAAAGGTGGCGTCCCGCTGGCGCGAGAACAACAGTCCAAAAACTCCAATGCACATGGCTGCTGCAACGATCTGCCACTTGCGCTCGAACCTGTCGGCGATCCTCATGGCGAGCAAGGGTCCGACTGGAGCAGCAATGGCGATGATAAAGGAATACTGCAAACTGCTGGTGGTGGTCACGCCGGCGGCAATGAGAAGCGTTGGTACCCACGAAGCAAAACCGTAATAACCAACTGTCTGAAAAAAGTTAAATACCATCAGCATCGAAGTGCGGCTGAAATAAGGCGGTTTGAAGATATCCGGAAAATGACCGTGAATTTCTTCCACAGGATGAGGATTAGCGGCGGGCAGGGGGCCGCCGAATTCTCGCGCAACCCGCGCTTCCATCGCAGCCGTTGCACGCTCAGCATCTTCTAGATGGCCATGCGAAATGAGCCAGCGGGGACTCTCCGGAACGGAGCGGCGGATGAACCACACGAAGATGGCGCCTAAGGCACCGATCAGTACGACGCAGCGCCAGCCATCAAACCCTAGGGGACTGCGAGGCACCAATGCCCAGGCCAACAAGGCAACCACGGGGACGACACTGAACTGAATGACCTGGTTTACCGCGAAGGCACGGCCGCGGAGATGCTTGGGTACAAGTTCGGTGATGTAGGTGTCAATGGTCACCAGCTCCACACCGATGCCGATCCCGGCAATCAGACGCCAAGTAACGATTCCAACGGCGGTGTGTTGGAATGCCATGATCACGGTGGCGGCCGTGTACCACAGCAGGGAGCAGGTGAAGACCATTCGCCGCCCGAACCAGTCGGCAGCGAATCCGAAGAGCATGGTACCGATGAACAGCCCGGCAAAAGTGGCGGCGACGAAACTGGCGAGGCCCTTGAATCCGAAGAACGAAGCGGAGGTGCTTGCGAAGAGGCCACTGCGCACCAGGCCCGGACCGATGTAGGCGGTAAAAAACAGATCGTACATTTCAAAGCAACCGCCCAGCGAAAGTAGTAGCACGAGTTTCCAGACGTAGCGCGTGGCCGGAAGCCGATCGAGGCGCGCGCTGATCTCGGCTGCAATGTTCGGGCTAATGGTAGGTGTCAAACGTTTTCCCCCTGTGTAATCTCAAACCCCACTCACGCCTAGAAAATACCCGGACCGCCCTCTCGCAACCTCCCGGTGGGCGACTCTACGTTGAGTTGGAACAGTTCGCCAGGTAAGAGATTCCCTGTTTGAGTCGCGGCATGAACGAAGCGGTCTTGTTCCTGTTGGTCAACTGCCGCCTCCGACAGCACCTCGAATTTGTGCAGATAATCGTCGCGGTCAAAAGGGGCAGCGCCGAGCGGGTGAGCGTTCGCAACCGCAAGCTCATCCTCAATTCGCGAGCCATCGCAAAAGAAGATTTCGACCCGTCCACCGAATGCCTTTTGGCGGGGATCCTGAGCGTGGTAGCGGGCGGTCCACTCTTCGTCTTCGCGCGTGGTGATGCTGCGCCAGAGCCGTAGCGTGCTCTCGCGCTTCCTCCGTTCGGGAAGATAGCTGGCGACGTGATGCCACGTGCCGTCCTCGAGCGCAACGGCAAGAATGTACATGATCGAGTGGTCGAGCGTTTCCCGGCTGGCCAGTGGATCGAGCTTCTGAGGATCGCGCGCGCCGGTCCCGATCACGTTGTGGGTATGCGCGCTCGTGTGGATGACGATTCTTTCGATCTGGGACACGTTCGAGATTTTCTTTCGCATGCGGAATGCAAGATCGATCAAGGCTTGCGCCTGATATTCCGCGCTGTGCTGCTTGGGGAAGCTATCGAGAATGGCATGCTTCGGCTCTCCGGGTTCTGGGAGTGAAACCTGGTAGTGAGCTTGCGGTCCGTCAAGCATCCACGCGATGACACTATCTTCGCCCTCGTAGATAGGACTCGGTGCAGTTTCGCCGCGCATGGCTCGATCGACGGCCTCGACAGCGAGTTTGCCCGCATGTGCCGGGGCATACGCCTTCCAGCTGCTGATCTCTCCTTTGCGCGACTGTCGCGTCGTGAAGCTGACGTGTACCGCCTGCTGGATCGCCTGGTAAATCACATCCGTAGGCAAATTGAGTAACGTTCCGATACCGGCAGCCTGCGCCGGGCAAAGATGAGCGATGTGGTCGATCTTGTGTTTGTGCAGCGAGATACTTTTTACGAGATCGATCTGAACCTCATAGGCGGTGGCAATGCCACGCAGCAAATCGTGGCCCGAGCGATTCATCGCCTGAGCAACGGCGAGAATGGGCGGGATGTTGTCACCGGGGTGAGCGAAATCCGCGGCCAGAAAGGTATCGTGCATATCGAGTTCGCGGACTGTCGTGCCGTTTGCCCATGCCGCCCACTCCGGACTGACGCGAACTGCTGTCGGCGCGCCGAACACGGTAGCGCCTTTGTGTCTCTGATGCCCCAGCGCCATCGCTCGCGCGGAAACGACAGGACGCCGATTAATTGCGGCCATCGCTACCGCGGTGTTATCGATGATGCGGTTCACAATCATTTCCTGAACCTTCGCCTCGAGCGGAACAGGATCGGCCGCGACCGCGGCGAGCTTCCATGCGAGCTGGTCTTTGCGAGGAAGCGGCGAAGCCGATGCATGCACTCTCACGTCGTGAAAGCGCATCGCTTCCTTTCGCTCAAGTGGGCGATCACTTGGGCTGATCCTTGCTCGCGTATCTGCGCTCCAATTCGTCGCACATCGGCTTCTGTACAAGGCGCTGGCGCTCGGTAAAAGCGGCGAGCAGGCCACTGTTTTCCTCAATGCTTCCGCGTTTCTTCAATTCGCGCAAAACGTTTTGCATTCCAAGAATCGCACCCTGCAAGGCGACATTGGCATAAAGGGCAATCGCAAAGCCCATCTCCGAAAGATCGGATGCGCCAACAATCGGTGTGCTGCCGCCGATCACCATGTTCGCAACCTGCGGCAATTGCAGCAGTTGTGGGATGCGGCGCATTTCTTCGACGCTTTCCGGCGCCTCGACGAACGTCACATCTGCGCCGGCTTCGATGGAAACGAAAGCTCGATCCACAGCAGCCTGGAAACCTTCGACCGCCCGGGCATCCGTGCGCGCGATGATCAGCAGCTCTTGGGTGGATCGTGCATCGACGGCGGCATGAATCTTCCCTCGCATCTCACCCATTGAGATCAATTCCTTGCCTGCGAAATGGCCACAACGTTTTGGAAATACCTGATCCTCGATCTGGATGGCGTTGGCGCCGGCGCGCTCCAGAACCCGAACAGTGTGATGAACGTTGACCGCATTGCCGAACCCCGTGTCAGCATCCACGATAAGGGGCAAAGTGACCGCATCGCGAATGGCTGCGGTCTGCTCGGTTAGTTGCGGCAAGCTAAGAAAGCCGAGATCGGGCAGACCGAGATCTATATTGGTGATACCAGCGCCCGTGACGTAAACGGCTTCGAAACCAAGGTCGGCGATAATACGAGCCGAGAGAGCGTTGGCGGCTCCGGGCACCAGCATCGTTCGACGCGCCTTCATACACGCCGCGATGCTACTGCTGAGAGATAGGCCTGCGCAGTTGGCACCGGTTTTGTCGTTGGCTCCCGTCATGCTGTTCAAACCGTCCCTTCGGCACTCAACGCCGCGATCTGGTCTGCGTCATAACCCAGTCGGCGGAGCCATGCAGCTGTGTGTTCAGAGAGCGAAGGCGCCGGAGTCGCAGGAGCAACTGCTTCGCCATCGAGTTGAAAGCCTCCGCCAGTGAGGTGCTGGTTACCCTCGGTGGCGCTACTTGCTGGAAAGCTGGTAATAAAGCCGCGCTGGGCTAAATGAGGATGCTCCAAGATCTCGGGGACCGTGAGTACGCGACCCGCCGGGATTCCGGCGGCGACCATCAGCGGCTCCCATTCGTCCGCGCTTCGGCGCATCAACTCCGGTTCAATTTCTGCGTTCATGGCAGATCGATTGTTCTTGCGCGTTTGCCGGTCGGCAAAGCGGGGATCCGTTTTGAGGTCGGGGCGGCCAATCAAATCGCAGAGACTGCGATACTGGGAATCCTCGTTGGCTGCGATATTGATCGGCCGGTCGGCGGTACGAAATGTCCCCGACGGGGACGCCGTGAAGTTCTCATTCCCCATTGGCTGCGGAATCACACCGCAGTTCAAATAATTCGAAACCACCCAGCCCATGGTGGCAAGAGAAGAGTCCAACATGGAAACGTCGATCATTCGCCCTTCGCCGCTGGTGCGGGCACTCACCAGCGCGGCACTGATGGCAAACGCTGCCGTGATTCCGCCAACTGTGTCGCACACGGGATATCCCACGCGGAGCGGCGCGCTCTGTTGGTCGCCAGTCACGCTCATCACGCCCGCCATTCCCTGGATCACTTGATCATAGGCAGGGCGCATAGCCAATGGTCCTTCCTGCCCGAAGCCTGAGATAGCGCAGTACACCAAACTTGGATTTATTTTGGAGAGAACGGAGTAAGCGAGACCGAGGCGCTTCATCACCCCGGGCCTGAAGTTCTCGACAACCACATGGGATTGCGCTGTGAGTTGCTGGAAGATTTTCTTGCCATTGGCGTGCTTGAGGTTGAGAGTTACCGACTGCTTGCCGGCGTTCACGGCAACAAACGAAGCCCCCATCAGCTTGGCGGTCTGGCGAGGCTCAGCGCCAAGCCGGCGCGCGAGGTCACCGCTGCCCGGTTGCTCGATCTTTATAACTTCAGCCCCCATGAGTGCCAACTGATAACCGCAAAAAGGACCGGCTAGAACATTCGTCACGTCGAGCACGCGAACGCCGGTGAGTGGTAAGGGCATAGTCGACTCTATTTGGACCGCTGCTTGTTTGAGGCCTGGGCTTCTCGCGCCGACGTTGCGTTGGAATTCAGCCCTGGAGTGCACATGGCAGCGCGATGAACGCGCAGTAAATGGCCTTGATATTCCCGGTCCGTGAAGTGGCTGGCGAATTCCGCGGCCTGAAGCAGTTTGTCGAGATTGATTCCCGTTTCGTAGCCCATGCCATGCAGGAAGGCGACTAGATCTTCGGTAGCCATGTTGCCGCTGGCTCCTGGGCAGTATGGACATCCGCCAAGACCAGCGGTTGCCGCGTCAAATTCGCGGACTCCGACATCCAGCCCCGCCAGGGTGTTGGCGAGTCCGCGTCCGTAGGTGTCATGGAAGTGGAGCGCCAGATCGAGAGCGGACAGATTCAATTCCCGGGTGATGAGCGTGACCGCTTCCCGCACTTGATTCGGATAAGCCATTCCGTCGGTATCACAGATCGCGACCCGCCATGGAGCCACCTCGCGCGCATCCTTCACGACCGCGAGCAGCGCATTCGCCGAAATTGTGCCTTCGAACGGGCAATGAAAACTGGTGGAGATACCAACGCGAATCGTAACGCCATCGCGCTCAGCCGCGCGGCTCACTTCTGCCAGCAGTGCGATCGACTCGGGAATGGTGCGGTTCAAGTTTTTGCGATTGAAGCTGTCGCTGGCCGATAACACGAACTCAAGATACCGAACGCCCGATGCGACGGCGCGCTCGTATCCCTTGAAATTCGGGACCAGGGTGGAAAAGCGCACGCCCGGAAACTTGTTGAAGTGCGCGGCCAGTGCTTCTGCATCCGCCATTTGCGGAACCCATCGAGGATGCACGAAGCTTGTTGCCTGGATGTCGCGGACCCCGGCTTGGACCAATTTGTCGATCAGGCTGAGTTTGTCGGCAGTGGAGACCAGCCGTGGTTCATTCTGCAGCCCATCGCGTGCCGAGACGTCGAGAATGTTTATCGTTTCGCCCATTTAATTGGCACGTCTGATTCCATCATGCCTTCCACCCTAAGTGCGGAGGGCCCCATCAAGATCCTAAGAACCAAATTCAATCCCTCGCTTCTCACGGCCCAGAGCGACCACTGCCGCCGCTAATATGAATACGACAAACGCGGTCAGCGCCATAGCGTTCGCATAGCTGGTGTGCTGAGCAAGAATCGCTTCCACATACCCGACCGAACCGGCCAGAAGCACACCGCACTGATATGCAAATCCCGGAAGAAACCCGCGCACCGAGTCGGGCGACAGTTCCGAGAGATGCGCCGGAATAATCCCCCACGCTCCCTGCACCATGAACTGAATCAGGAAGGCTCCGACGACCAGCATGCTCAGGGACGGCGCATAGGCCCACAAAGGGACCAATGCGACGGCACATACAAGTGCGGCGACCATTGCCTTGCGGCGCCCAAGACGGTCGGAAAGTAAACCGATCAGCAAGCCTCCCAGGATTGCTCCCACCATCGAGATCGCGGTGATTACGGATCGCTGCGTTGCCCCCATGCCCCAATGACGCTGCAAGAAGGTTGGGAACATATCCTGCGTGCCGTGGGAAGTGAAGTTCATCATCATCATTAAAACCGTCAGGTAGAGGAACAACTTCCAGTGGGAGAGGATCTCGCGGCCCAGATTGGTCCAATTGGAGTGGCGAGTTCTTTGCCATACCTCGGACTCCTTCACTCGGAAACGGACAAAGAGACCGAGCAGAGCGGGCAAGCCTCCGATGAAAAACATCGGCCGCCAGCCCCAGCGCGGGAAGACGAAGTAGAAGCAAACAGCGGCTAGGAGGTAGCCGAGCGCATATCCCTGTTGCAGCATTCCAGAGAGAAAGCCGCGCAGTCTGGGTGGAACTTTCTCCATGGCAAGAGAAGCTCCCACTCCCCACTCTCCTCCCATGCCGATGCCAAACAAAGCGCGCAGCACGAGGAAGGCTGTGAAACTGTGCGCAAACCCGGTGAGCACCTCGACCACGGAGTAGAAGATAAGGTCAATCATCAGGGGCAGGCGTCGCCCGTAACGGTCGGCCATCAGTCCAAAGATGAATGCGCCCACCGGGCGGAACGCGAGGGTAAGTGTGATCGAGAAAGCAATCTCAGCATCCGAGCGGTGAAACTCCTTGGCGATGGCTGTCAGGCAGAGGACGACCAAAAAGAAATCAAAGGCATCGAGGGTCCACCCGAGGAACCCGGCGAGTACCGCCGCCCCGTGGCCGTCTTTCGCCGGCGGGTCCGCCGACGGAGGATCCGAGAAATCTCGCGGCACGGTTGCATCCCGTGAAGCGCTCAAGTTTTCTCCTTTGTGCAGCAGTTGCTGCGCAATGAGCAGGACGTGCGTTGGTACAGGTCGGAGCGGAGACGGCAGACCTTGGTTTCACGGACCTCGTCGCCACTGGCTGGCAATCCCGACACACTGCAAGTGTAAGGCAAGGGCCGAGGGGGAGGGCTTCGGCCCTTGCGTTCGAGTCAGGCCTCAGAACGTCAGCTTGAGGCCCAGCTGAATTTGGCGCGAGGTTGTCGTGGTTGAGTCGATCTGACCCGCGCCGTTGAGCGATCCGTCGGTTTGCAACGACAAAGTATTGAAATCCAATGGCGCTTGGAAGTTGGCGTGATTGAAAACGTTGAAGAACTCGGCACGGAACTGTACAGTGAACCGCTCACCAATGTGCGTGTTCTTGAACACAGAGAAATCCACATTAAACAGCTTTGGCCCGTACAGAGAGTTGCGTCCATTGTTTCCGAGCACTAAACCGTTTGTGGTGGGCGCGGCCAGGGCAAAGCACGCGTTGTTGAGATAGAAGACGCCTGACTTGGTTTTCGTAGGACCCGTAATCGCATTGCATCCGGATACACGGTTTGGGTAGTCGAAGGGGCCATCGGTGTAACCCCCGCCTTGACCGAGTTGATCCGAACCGAGAATCAGGGTGAAGGGCACGCCACTGGTGGCACTGACAATTCCGCCGAGTTGCCAGCCCCCGGCGATCCACTTTGAGATTCCGCTTCCCGGGGACGGCAACGTCCAGATGTAGTTGCCGATGAGATTGTGATGGATGTCGAAGTCACAAGCACCGTAACGATGTGCTTTGTCGAAGAACATGAGCGAGGTGAGCGAGTTCTGGAAAGGGTCGCCAAGTTGAGCGCCCGACCCCGTGTCCTTGCAACTGCCGTAGGTGTAAGCCACCTGTGCCTGTACGTTCTTGACGTTGGTTAACCGAACCTGCGACTGGAAGCCCTCATACGAGGATGCGCCGTCGAAGAAGATGGGTCGGATGAATCCGACGTTGGGGTTGGCCAACGGATTATTCGGATTCGGACTGCAGGGCGTGACGTTTGGCGCACAGGGCCAGTAGAAGACGCCGTTAGTCTCTTGAGGGACGAACTGATTGCTGTCGTCAGTGGTGAATGCGTTGTGTATTGTACGCGCGCCCACGTAACCAATTTGAATGGCAGCTTTCGAACTCAGTTGCTGCTGCACGTTGAGGTTCCAGTTCGACGCGAACGAGCGTTTGGGGCTCCGGTCCATGTATCGCGAGCCGGCGCTGTTGCCGAAGTTCACTGACGCCGGTACCACGGGGAAGGAACCCTGCGGAAGGTTGGTCGCGCTGGTTTGCAACGAAAAGGGCAGGGTCAGAGAATCTCCGATGGTATATACATACGGCAGCGGAAGCACAGAGAAGATTCCGAAGCCGCCGCGTACAGCCGTCTTGCCGCCTCCCGTCGGATCCCAGGCAAAACCGATGCGGGGATCGAAGTTCCGCGCGGTCGGGTTGCTGGCAAACAGGTTCTTGTAGCAACCGGCGCTGGCGGAAGGGCATGCGGCGGGCGCGGTGCTGGTGTAGAAGCTCGTCAGGAAGCCGAAGCCATTGTGCGCTTCGGTCGGATTCGTGAGCATTTCATAGCGTAAGCCAAGGTTTAAGGTGACCCGCGGGCTAAGGCGCCAGTCGTCCTGCACATAGAGGCCGAATAAGCTGTCGCGGCTTTGCGTCTCTTTGCGAATACTCGGGCTCAACACTTGTACCACGGCTGGGTTGTCGGTCAGAAAATTCTCGATGGCGGAAATTGTGCCAGCTGTATTCGCGCGGAAATTCCAGTTGCCATTCCCTCGGACCTTGGACAGAACGTTGTACTCCATGCGCTCGAAGGCAAAGCCGAACTTCATCGCGTGCTTGCCCCGAGTCAGGAAGACATCGTCGTTCGCCTGGAACGTATTGTAGTGGTGACCGAAGAACGATAGGTTGCCCAATCCCCCAGCCGAGGTGACGCTTGTGATGTTGATCAGAGCTGCGGGCAGCGCAGTCGGTGCACACACCGTGCATAGCGTGGTGTCGCTACCAGCGGGATTGACGGCGGAGACGGGGGAGTTCACCAACCCGGTCACGTGACCGTATCCAAATCGGAAGGTGTTACCCATCGAGGAGTTGAAGATGTGGGTTTCGGTAATCGCCAGTGTGTGACGCTGCGTGAACACCGAGTGGATGACGTTGTCCAGAGAGTCGGGTTGAGTCTGGGGAGCCTTATCGTAAAAGAACGTTCCGTTGAGGCTATCCTTGTTGGAGATTCTGTGATCCCCCCGCACGGTGAAGTAGTTTTCGTTGAGAATCTTGAGTCCAGAGGTCAAAAAGGTGTTGGTGTCACCGTTCCCGCCACTCGGCACACCAATGTTGGTGCCGTGCACAGGTTCCCAGGGCCTGAAGAAAGGGACGACCCGTGAGTCCACCGTCACAGAGTGCGGCGTACATGACCCGTTGGGAACGGAGCAGAGATTCCCAGCCATAGCGGCTGGTGACAGAATGCTATCGCTAAACGTCAAACTCTGCGACTGCCGTACCGCCTCGTAATCTCCAAAAATGAAGGTTTTATCCTTGATGATCGGCGCACCAATTGAGCCACCGAATTGAGTACGACGGAAGGGTGGAGTTTGGCCAACTGGGTCGAAATAATTACGTGCGTCAAAGACCCTGTCGCGATCAAAGAAGTAACCGGTGCCATGAACCTGGTTGGCTCCGGACTTGGTGATCGCGTTGATAACTGCGCCCGATGTCCTGCCGTATTCTGCAGTGTAGTTGGTGGTGACCACGGAGAATTCCTGGATCGCATCGACGCCGAGACTCGCGCCCAGCACGCTGCCTGGAGCACCGTTGGAGTAGTCGTTAATGTTGATGCCATCCACACGGTAGGTATTCTCGTTGGGACGGTGACCGCTGTCGGCGAGTTGGTCTCCGAATCCGCGGTTGCCGCGGTTCGCTGTAGCTCCGGTCGAAGCCTGCGCGTGCACGCTAATGATGCCTGGCTGCAGAGTCGCCAACTGCGTCCAATCGCGGCCGTTGAGTGGCAATTCCACGACCGTCTTCTGTTCCACAGTCGCGCCCACGGTGGACGTAGTCGTCTCGATCGCGGGAGTCAGGTCGCTGACCTCAACGACCTCAGTGATCTGCCCTAGTTGCAAACTGATATTGAGAGCCTGCTCCATGCCGACATTGAGGACGATGCCTTTTTGCACCGCTGTGGTGAAACCCTTTGCCGTGACCTTTACTTCGTAAGGGCCTGGCAGAAGGTTGGGAGCAGAATACAGCCCGCTTGCGTTAGTTGTGACCTCCCGAACCTGTCCGTTGTCGGTATTCTTAATGGCAACTGTGGCATCCGCAACCACCGCACCCGACTTGTCTGTGATGACTCCGGTTAAGGTTGCTCCCGCCAGTTGGGCGTGTGCCGGTTGGGATACAACGATACCCATCAGGGCAACAAGCGCCAGTATGCACGCACCGAACCTACCGCAGTTCCCCCCAGTCCCCATTGCGCACCTCATCCTTTACGATTTTTAATTTTGCGCCGTATACGGTCAGGTTCTGACCGGTCAGGTAAAGCTTCCCCAAAAAATTTGCTTTGGTATAAACTTCGCAAGTTTGGGTTTTCTCTCAAGTCCCACACCTTGAGGCTGGGGGAGACTCTAGCGAGTGGGTGCGCTGGCGTCCTTTAAGTGCGCTGGAAAAAATCTTAAGAGATTCTTAAGACCCCTATGAGCAATGCTGTCTGTTACTTGTACGAGTTCGGGCCCTTTCATCTTGATCCAACCGAAAGGCTGCTCCTCCGCGACGGACGTCCCGTTCCTCTCACTCCGAAGGCCTTTGATCTCCTGATGGTGTTGGTACAACGCCGCGGGCATCTGATTGAAAAGCGAGAATTGCTGGAAGCCGTGTGGCCAGCTTCATTCGTCGAGGAAGGCAACCTCTCGGTTATGGTCCACGCCCTGCGCAAGGCTTTTGGATCGGACCATCGGGACTACACTTATATTGAGACTGTTTCGAAACGAGGCTACCGCTTTGCCGCCGAGGTGAGGCTAATTGAGTACGCTCCTTTCGTGCCAGTGTCGGTCGCCTCCAAACCTCCGGTTGAACTCGCGACCCAGCCTAGGGCGATAATTCCTCAACCGGTAGTGTCCCCGCCTGCTTCTCCCTACTGGGAACAATCTCCGTCTCTGCGGCCGCCCTCGATGCCACGTTGGCGCCAAGTCAACTGGAACAATCGCCTGCTATTACTCGTTCTGGCTCTGGCGCCCATCATTGCAACCGGGACTTTTCTATGGTTGAAAATTTCCTCTGCAAACCAGGTTTCCACTTCGTCGCCACACACCGCGCTGGCACATTCGCTGGCCGTTCTGCCTTTTGTAACTATCGGTGAGAAAGGTGACGATATTTATCTCGGTCTCGGAATTTCAGATGCTGTCACCACAAAGTTAGGCAACACGCGAAAGATCGTAATCCGACCGACCAGCGCCATGGCGCGATACGTGGGCGCCGCCAGAGATCCGGAAGCTGCGGGACGAGAACAAAAAGTCGACGCAGTATTGGATGGGCGGATTCAGCGCGCGGGGGACCGCATCCGACTGACCGTTCAGTTGATCCGCGTCAGCGATGGTGCTCAGATGTGGGGGGACACTTTTGACGAGAAATACACCGACATCTTTGCCGTGGAAGACGTCGTCTCCGAGCAAGTGGCGCGATCCATTCGATTGGAATTGACCGGAGCGGAGCAGAACCGCCTCACCCAGCGGCCAACGGAAAACAGCGATGCCTACCAGGCCTACGTGAAGGGCCGCTACTTCTGGAACAAGCGGACGGCCGAGGGCGTTCGGAAAGGGCTGGAGTACTTTCAGGCGGCTGTTGCTTTGGACCCCAACTACACGCAGGCGTACGTCGGGATTGCCGACAGTTACTCGCTGCTCGGCCTGATTGACGCGATGTCTCCGAAAGAAGCCTTCCCGAAAGCGAAGCAGGCGGCGAACAAGGCTCTAGGAATGGATCCTGAGCTCGCCGATGCTCACGCCACTCTCGGATTTGTGAACTTCTATTTCGATTGGGATGGATTGGCCGCGGAGAACGAGTTCCGTCACGCCCTACGCGACAACCCAAACTACGCCATGGCTCACGCCTGGTATGCCGAAGATCTGGCGGCTATGGGGAGATTCACGGAGGCAAACACAGAAGCCAAACTCGCACAGGACGCTGATCCGGTTTCGATGATCATCGGTGCGGTGTATGGAAATGTTGCCTACCTCGCGGGTCAGGAAGATGAGGCAATTGACGGGCTCAAGAAGACAATTGAAATCGATCCTGCGTATCCCCGCCTGCACTTCCGGTTGGGCAATGCCTATCTCCATAAAGGCATGTACCAGTCTGCGCTGACTGAGTTTCTGAAGGCTGTCCAACAAACAGGTGGGGGAGATCAGAACGGCGATCAATACTACGAAGCAGCCGTTGGCTACGCGTATGCGGCATCAGGAAACGTGGCGGAAGCACGCAGAGTGCTCGATACCTTGCTCGCGCGGTCCAGAACTCGTTATGTCCCCGCCTTCGCAATTGCCACAGTTTACGCCGGACTGGGCGATAGGGAACACGTATTTGAATGGCTGAGGAAAAGCTATGAAGATCGCTCGACATCCATGGCCTACTTCAAGGTGGACCCGATTCTGAAGGACTATCGCTCTGACCCCAGATTTGCCGCTTTGGCGCAACACATCCGTTTTTGAAAAGTGAGCACTAACCGGCACACAACTCCGCCAGGGTCCGCATGTCCTGAACCGTTTCCAGGGTCCGCACCATCTCGACGATCTTGCGGGCGCGGTCCGCGGGCCATTGCGCGTAGTCGGCGCATCCCTGAAACTTTTCCGCCACTTCGTCGTAGCTCATCGGATTCGCCGGACTACCTTTGCCAAAATCCGCCCGTCCCGAGATGACTCGGCCATCCTTTATGTGAATCTTCAGGATGGTTGTCATCTTGTCGTATCCGGCTTTCTCCGCTTCAGGATCGGTTCCGAAGCGGATGCGATCGATCATCGCTTGCACATCCGGCCGGTTGACGACTGCGTCGGTGAATTCGCCAAGTCCTGCCTTGCCGTCGACAAGCAGGATCGCCAGGCAGAACTCCATGCTGAACTTGGCCTGCAGGTTGTTCTTCGGGTGATGATGAATCAGCGCGTTGGGGATGTTGTGATTCGTGCCCACTTCCACGAAATCGACGTCGGCAGCTTTGATTTTTTCGGCGCGAATAAGGCGCTGCATTTCTGTCATGCCCGGATGCGTTAGCGAGCCGCAAGGGTACGGCTTGATGGAGACTCCGGGTTCGGCGAACGTCCAAGGTTGGCCAAGCTTGTGATGGATGGATGCGGGATCGTAGCCGCCGCCGGCGGCATGAAAGAAGCCCCGATCGGCCTCCAGAATCTGTTCGGCGCCAGTCCAGCCGAGGACCGCCAGGTCCGTGGAAAAGATTCCGATCTCCGCGGCGTGGCCGGCATGGAATGACTTCATCATGGTGCCGAAATTCTCGCGCAAGCCCGCCCCTTGACTGGCCGCGATTCCGAAGGACCGGGCGAACTGAGATTCATCGAAGCCGCGGAGTTTGGCGCAAGCCGTGGTGCTGCCGAATACACCAATCGTTCCTGTGGTATGAAACCCATCTTCGTAATGTCTTGGAGAGATGGCCTCCGCAATCTTGCACTCCACCTCAACTCCCACATGGTAGGCAACCAGAAAGTCCTTGGCGCTGGTTGCGGAGCCCTCGCTTAGAGCGAGCAATGCGGGGAGCATGGGCGCGGTTGGATGGGTGAGCAGTCCGTACACGCGGTCTTTTGCGACCGCCAACTGAGTATCGTCAAAATCTTCGACGTGGATCGCCAACCCGTTGGCAAAAGCTGCGAAGCGGGGCGTCAGCTTGCGATTCGTTCCCATCACCGTTGCTCCGCGATCGGGGAGGCCGATGCTGCTGCAGTACTCGCGAAACAATTTTCCATTCTGGGCCCGGGCGCCCGCGAGCGCTAAACCCACTCCGTCGAGAATCGATTTCTTGCCGAGTTCAATCACATCCGCAGGTACGTCGCTGAACTTGGTGCTTCGCACAAACTCGACAATGTACTTTGTCAAACCTGGAGTTTGTGGAAAAGCCGATGGTGTGCAGGTCGGATTGTCGCTTGCCGCGAATGTTGGATGAGGAAGACCAACCGTCGTCATCACCGCACCTAATCCAGCAGAAGAGAGCAAGAAATCTCGACGTTTCATCCAAGTGTCTCCCGTTTTGTTTTGAGTGGTGACTCAAACAACAGCTGAGCGCGCAGCCTAGTATATTGCCGCATCCAGATGAAGTTCGGATGAAAAGCTATTCACAATTGGCAAAAGCACATATTTTTGAAGATTCGTGAGTGCATCTCGAGCGACAGGGAAGAACTCGACGGGGAGTGGACAGTTGAGCGGAGACGACGTAAAGTCTGCACGTGATCTGTCCCAGCAGTTACGATCCTCTTCCTGCTCGTGCCCGGCGGCACGGCGACAGAACTGCGGTCGTCGATTCGCACGGAGAGTTTTCGTATCTGGATTTACTGGATGCGTCATCGCGCGTGGCCGCCACGCTGCTGGCTGGCCGAGAGGATCTTGGGGAAGATCGCGTAGCGTTTCTCATTCCGCCTGGATTCCAGTGGGTTGCGACGCAGTGGGGCATTTGGCGGGCTGGGGGAATTGCCGTTCCGTTGCCGCTAAATTCCACCACGCCTGAACTGGAATATCTCATCGACGACTCCGGCTCCTCAACATTGGTGTTCGATGCTTCCACAGCTGTGCTTCTGGCGCCCATTGCCGCCGCTCGTGGAATTCGCGCACTTCCCTACGAGCACATGCTCGCCTCTCACGCGGCAGAATTGCCTGAAGTCACCACCGAGCGGCGCGCCATGATTCTCTACACTAGTGGCACGACGAGTCGGCCGAAAGGCGTGGTCTCGACCCATGCCAACATCACGGCGCAAATCATGAGCCTTGTGGAGGCCTGGGAGTGGTCCGGGGACGATCGCATTCTGCTTTGTTTGCCGCTGCACCACGTGCATGGAATTATCAACGTTGTGTCTTGCGCGCTCTGGTCGGGAGCGACCTGCCACATGCTGCCGCGCTTCGAGGCGAATGCGGTATGGGACCATATCGCGGGCGGCAGGTTAACCCTGTTCATGGCAGTGCCAACCATTTACGCGAAGCTCATCACCGCGTGGGAAGCGGCTTCGCCGGTGCGCCGCGAGAACCTGACACAGGCATGCATCAAGTTGCGCCTGATGGTGTCCGGTTCAGCAGCGTTGCCAGTAAGTACTCTGCAACGCTGGAAGGAAGTCAGTGGCCACACCCTGCTCGAGCGTTACGGCATGACGGAGATTGGCATGGCGTTGTCGAACCCACTCCGCGGCGAGCGCATCCCTGGGAGTGTTGGTACGCCGCTGCCGGGCGTCGAAGTTCAGCTTGTTGGAGACAATGGCAAGCCCGTTCCTCCAGGAACACCCGGGGAAATTGAAGTCCGCGGTCCGAACGTGTTCGCGGAATACTGGCGCCAGCCCAACGCAACACGCGATGCCTTTCGGGACAGCTGGTTCCGCACCGGCGACACTGCGGTCGCTGAGCGTGGTGTCTACCGTATTCTCGGTCGGACGAACGTGGACATCCTCAAGACGGGCGGACATAAAGTGTCAGCCCTGGAAATAGAAGAAACCCTGCGCGAACATCCGGCGGTGGCGGAATGTGCCGTGGTCGGCGTACCCGATCCCGAGTGGGGAGAGCGCGTTTCTGCTGCCGTCGTCCTGAAGGAAGGCGAATCCCTCAATCTGTCATCCTTACGCACTTGGGCCAAAGAATTACTCGCAGCCCACAAACTGCCCTCCCGCCTTCGTGTGCTGGATACTCTTCCCCGCAATGCGGTCGGAAAGGTCGTGAAGCCCGCACTGGTGGAGATGTTTCAGAACCCGGGCCCTCACCCCAACACCTAATCCTTCCTCCGAGCCTCTGCATGTTATGCTCCTGCCCACGCAGGAGGACATGTGGCCCTCGGAGCAGTGAACCGCCGGATCCGGACCAAACTCTCGAGGCAACAAATCACCGGATTCTGGGGCGCATGGGGAGGCTGGATGCTGGACGGCATGGATTCGGTGATCTATGCCCTCGTCCTCAGCCCCGCACTCATGGAGTTGCTTCCGAGGTCCGGCTACGAAGCCACACCGGCCAACGTCGGGTTCGCGGGATCGATCCTGTTTGCGCTCTTTCTTGTGGGATGGGGACTTTCTCTGATCTGGGGCCCGATCGCCGACAGGTTCGGGCGCAGCCGCGTGCTCGCTGCCACCATTTTTGTATATGCGGTTTTTACGGGACTGGCTGCGTTGTCGCAAACGGTTTGGCAATTGGGATTGTTCCGGTTGCTGGCAGGAATCGGAATCGGTGGCGAGTGGGCGCTAGCGGGAACCTACGTCGCCGAGGCGTGGCCCGAAGACCGCCGCAAAATGGGCGCGGGATACTTGCAGACTGGCTATTACGCGGGTTTTTTTCTGGCTTCCGCGCTGAATTATACGATCGCAGCACGCTATGGCTGGCGCGCCATGTTCTGGTGCGGAATGACGCCGGTCGTCTTGGCCGTTACAGTCCTGTTCCGGATGAAAGAACCCGAGCGCTGGCAAAAGAAAGCCGAGGCCAAAACCGACGCCGGACTTTCCTCTATGCGCCGCATCTTCCATCCTCCTTATAGAAGGCGGACGATCGTCAACACTTTCCTGCTGGCGTCGGCCATTTGCGGCTTATGGGCGGCAGCTGTTTACACACCGACAGCAGTCATCAGCCTCGCCAAACGCGAGGGCATGTCGCCGGCGCAAGCCGTACGAACGTCTTCCTTCGGCATGGGTTTGCTGTCGTTGGGTACGATTCTTGGATGCCTCGCGGCCCCTGCATTGGCCGAACGAATTGGCCGCAAGCGAACTCTCGCAGTGTACTTCCTCGGGATGGCGACCTGTATTCTTCTAAGCTTTGGCTGGGCGTTCTACTTACCGCAGGGACTGCGCCCATTCATCGCGGTGCTGTTCTTCCTCGGATTCTTTGGCGGGAACTTCGCGATCTTCAGCCTCTGGCTGCCGGAACAATACGCGACCACCGTTCGCGCGACCGCGTTTGCCTTCACCACTTCGTTCGGACGTTTCATTGCCGCCGGAGTGAACTTCGGGATCGCAGCGCTAGTCAGCCGGATGGGGACTCTCGGCAAGCCAGTTGCGCTTACAGCGATTGCGTTTGGCATGGGACTGGTCGTTATCCCTCTCGCCCTCGAAACTCAAGGACGCGTTCTACCCGATTAGAGAAACTCGGGATGACTTGCAGAGCAGTGCGTTCGACCTTCGTCGGATCGAGCACGTCAGCCTTGACCAGGTCCCCAAAAACACCGGTCCAAGGACGTGGCTTACTTCGCTAGTCCGGTTTGTCCGCCGATCAGCCCCTCGACTGAGGTACCGATGAGATGAGTTGCAGGCGTTTGCGTGTCAGGTGCGCGGCTGGGCAACATAGAAGAGCACGGCAAAGTAGTGACAGGTGCTTCCGGCCAGCACAAAGAGATGCCATAGCGCGTGGAAGTAAGACAGGCGGTCCAAAGCGAAGAAGACTATGCCCGCGGTATAAAGCACGCCACCCAGCACAATCCAGAAGATGCCGTGCCATGTGAGAGCGTGCAATAAAGGACGCATAACGAACACTCCCAGCCAACCCATTCCCAGATACACGACGACCGATGCGACGGCGAAACGTCCTATTGCGAAACTCTTGAACAGAATTCCCAGGATGGCGAGGCCCCATACAATAGCGAACAAAAGCCATCCCAACCGCCCGCGCAGCGACACCAGGGCAAAGGGAGTATAGGTTCCGGCGATCAGAAGATAAACTGCCGAATGATCAATGATTTGTAGAACGTGACGCGCGCGGGTCCGAATGAGCGAGTGATACAGAGTAGAGCAGACATAGACCAGCACCAGTGTGCAGCCAAAGACCAAGCAACTGCCAATCTGCCAAGCCGTCCCCCCCACCGTAGTGACCACTAGTACAACTGCTCCAGTGAGAGCGAGCGCCGCCCCGATGCCATGCGTAACGGAGTTCGCGATGATGTCGCCCAATCTGTGTTCCTTGACCATAGGAAGATGATAAACATCAAGGGGGGGCCAGCAAGTAAAAACCCCTGCACCGACTGTTCGACAGAGAATCCTGGCCAACCTACGGAGCCTGGAGCGGTCCAACCCGCTATCGTTTTCGACATGCACAGTTCCAACTATTCACACCATCTAAAAGGTGAGCCGGGACAGATTAGGAAGAAGCAATGGCCGATGATGAGCAGGAAAGCCCCCGCCCTGCCTGACGGAAGCGGCCCAATCCTCGCCCCGCTGTCTTCGCCAGATCCCCCGTTCTTGAGTTTCGGTCTTCTGATCCGCCGGTCTCGAGCCGAGGAAACATTGTGGATCGAGCGCAGGCTTGAATTCCTTCGCCCCCAAAGGCGAACAGTGGTACGTTGGTGCCGTTGAGTTCTTGGCCGCCTCTCCCGATCGGAGGTACTGGTGTCCTCATCGTTGCGTCGCTTGCTGTTGGCTTCGTCTGTTGTCGTTTGGGTCGGTTTGGCGCTCGGAGTTGATCAGGGCGGGGCCGCTCCCGAATCCCTCAAAACTTCACAAAAGCTTCGTATGCAGGTTCGGAGCTACGAGCTGATCGTTGGCATACCTTTCACCAGTTCCGTCGAGAAATCATTGCGAGCCGTTGCGCGGATTGAACTGCTCAATCCGGAAGATGTGGTGCGCGCACAGCTCACTCAGAGTGTCGATCTCCGGCCGCGACAAAAGGAAATTGTCCTCCGGCTCCCAAAGCCGTTCGAAGGCGTACCGGCCGCGGAGATGGAGGCTTTGCACTGGCTGCGCGTCCGATACGAGGTGAAGAGTGAGACCGGGGAAGTGCTCGCATCCGGCATTGAGGCCCTCAATACGCCGACGACCGATCCTTTCATATTGACGGCGGGCGCTGCCCGGGTTGCCGAACCCGGGCGTCCGTATCGGGTGCAGGTTCACGTGCGAAGCCACAATGGGGCGCCGTTGGCGAGGGTGGAGATCCACGGCGATTTGACCTGGGATGACGAGGGCGGTCAGGAGAAAAAACTCAACGCCACTGCCCTCACCGATGCCGGGGGGAATGCGACGGTGCAATTTCCCATTCCTCGGGATGCACGCGCCGACAACGGAGACCTGGTGATCAGCGTGAAAAGCGGTCTGGTCGCTCGGTCGGTCGATCGAACCGTTCAGTTTCATTCCCGCAGCTATCTGATGCTCGATACCGACAAGGACATTTATCAGCCGGGACAGACTCTGCACTCGCGCATGTTGAGATTTGATTCCGAGCGAAAAGCAGTAAATCACGAAATGCTCGACGTGCGAATTGAAGATGAGGATCGCCAACTGGTCTTCAAGGACACAATTTCCACCGACGCCTTCGGAGTGGCGCACCTCGACTGGGAGATCCCTTCCAATCTGAAGTTAGGGACGTACGTGATTCATGCTTGGCTGTCAGGTCGGGAAGACGACGGGCGCAACACGCAAGTAGAGAAGTCCGTGCACATCTACCGCTACGACCTGCCCAACTTTCGCGTGGAAGCACTTCCCGACAAGACTTACTACGTTTCCGGCCAGAATGCCAATATTGCGGTATCGGCCGAATACTTATTCGGGAAACCGGTGACGCGCGGCAAAGTCCGGGTGGTGGAAGAACCCGAGCACAGTTGGAACTACCGCAAGCAACAGTGGGATACCGAGGAAGGGCAAGTCCAGACCGGGGAACTCGACCGCGACGGACATTTTACGGCGCACTTCGATTTGAGCGAGGCGCATAAGGATCTGGAGGATGAGAGCTCCTCAAAGTTTCGCGATGTGAACGTGGCGGCATACGTGACGGACCTGACCACCGGGCGTACGGAGCAGCGACGGTTTGAGCTGCGGGTCACGAAGGATCCGATCCACGTGTACCTGAACACCACGCCGCAACGGAATCCGAAGCTGCCGCCGACGATCTTTGTATCGACCTTCTATGCCGACGGACGGCCGGCCCGGTGCAGGCTCCGGCTTAGCCTGAGCGACTCGGACGAGCCGAAGAGTCCTAATAAACTGCTGCGCACCGCCGAGACCAACAAATATGGCCTGGCGAAAGTCAGCGAACTGAACATTCCGGAGGATGACAATCGCGACTCGTTGCTCGTCGAGGCGCGCGACGCGAAAGGCCTTCAGGGCAATGAAAGTGACAGCATCTACGATGCCGACGAAGATTGGGGGACCGTCAGGGTTGAGACATCCCATGCGGTTTACAAGGGAGGGGATCCGGTCGAGGTGACGCTTCGCAGCACCCGGGCGGACTTACACCTGGTGGTGCAGGCGGTGCGTGAAGGTGTGGTGCTTGCAAGTCAACAGGTCAGGTTGCGGAACGGGCGCGGCTACACAACCTTTCCTTATGATCTGCGCTTCACCGACGAGGTTGCGATTTTCGCTTTTTCGTTGGAGGAGGAGTGGAGTTGGTCGTCGATGCTCGAAGGCGTGAGAACGGTGCTGTTCCCGAAAAATCGACAGTTGGATATGGCGATTCAGTTGGATAAGAACGAGCATCGACCCGGCGAGGAGGCGAGTGCGCGCTTCATCGTGCGGACCGCCGATAAGAGTTCGGCCGAGAGTGCGCTGGGAATCAAGATTGTGGATCGCGCCGTTGAGGAGCGAAGCCGGACCGACGAGGACTTCGGGCATCGCAACAACTGGGGTTGGTGGCGGTGGTCGCTGTGGTCGTCGGATAGCGAATCCGGTTTTGGTGCGATGACGCGAGATGACTTGGACCACATTGACGTGAGCCAGCCAGTCCCACCGGATCTGGATTTGGTTGCGGAATACATCTTGCAGTCCAGCTATGACCCGATGCTTGAGAGGTTGGAGGATCAATTGCCCGTTGGTCCGGAACAGGTGTTTTACAAATTTGTCAACAAGCAGTTTGAGCCATTGGAACTGGGGCTCAGTCGCTGGAACACCGATGGGAAACAGCCGCACAATCCTGCAGAACTGGAAGCGTTGGGCAGAGAACAGAACGTAGATGTGGCCGACCTTCGTGATCCGTGGGGAACGCCGTATCGTGATGAACTCAGTTTCGAAGGCAGTCAGCAAATATTCACGGTGACTTCAGCTGGCCCGGATAAGCGCTTTGGTACGAGCGACGATTTCGTGGCTCACAGAACTGCCCGACAGTATTTTGCGCGCTACGGCGAACTGATCCAAAACGCCAGCCAAGAACTGATGGAGAAACAGGGAAGATTTATCCGCGACGTCGATACGCTCCAGGCCGAGTTGCAGAAGCGCGGAGTGGACTTCAAGGCGCTGCGAGATCCGTGGGGGCAGCCGTATGAAGCGCACTTTCCCATAGCAGGGTCACTCTACCTCATTCAGATCTGTACCCACGGGGGGCGATCGGAACACCGGCCCGACACCGCCATCATCCTCTGGCAAGCACAGGTCGATTATTTCCTGCAGTCTCGGGCGAATATCGACAAGATTCTGACCGCGCACCTCAATGCAGGCGGGGCGTATCCGAATGATATGCAGAGCTTCAAGGGCATTTTGCGGGAGTCCGGGGTCGATCTGGATGAACTGCGCGATCCCTGGGGACATCCTTATTATGCGACCTTTCAGCGTGCGGCGCAGTACAGCGACCGCATCAAGATTCAGCAAACAAGCGGCTCGGGGCAACGCATCAGCGAACCCGTGACTCTGATCCGTCAGATTGTGAATGTCATGAGTGTTGGTCCGGATGGGAAACCTAACACTCCTGACGATTTCCAGGTGGCGAACTATTCGATTCTCGTTTCGGAGCAGAGTGCCAGCGACACTGCGCCGCGGCCTGCCCCCGCGGAGATGAGCCTGAGTGAAAACACCGGCGCGGTGGTTGGCACAGTGTTTGATCCCACGGGCGCGGTGATTCCGAATGCAGATGTCCAAGCGAACCGCGAAGGCACCAGTGAAAGCCATAGTGTTAAGTCTGATGCGTCAGGAAAGTTTGAAATGAAAGATTTGCAACCAGGGGTATATGACATTCTCGCGCACGCGACAGGATTCAAGGCGCTGGAAGTCAAATCCCTCCTGGTGCAGGCGAACAGCGTAACGGAGGTGAATTTCGAACTCTCGGTGGGTACGACGGCGGAGATGGTGGAGGTACAGGCCGCTGCTGTCTCGGTAGAGACGACATCGAGTTCGATGGTGGAAGGCCGAAGCATCAAGAATCTTGTAACGTTGGCGCCCGGAGCTACGAATCTGGTTACGAAGTCCGGCACCATGAGCACTCCCCGCGTGCGCGAGGACTTTCCGGAGACGATGTTGTGGGAGCCCTCACTCATCACCGATCACCGCGGGCACGCGAAGCTCAACTTCAAATTTGCCGACAACATTACGACGTGGAAGCTGACGGCGGTCGGCTCAACCAGGAATGGAGAGTTGGGGCGGGCGGAGCAAGATCTGCGCGCATTCCAGCCGTTCTTCGTCGAGCACGATCCTCCCCGCATTTTGACCCAGGGCGATGAGATTTCGTATCCGTTGGTGCTGCGCAACTATCTCGACCGCGAACAGACGCTGAAGGCATCGATGAAAGTAGCGCCCTGGTTCACACTGCTCGGGCCATCTGAGCAGCCGGTGAAGATTGCAGCGGGAGATGCTGCTCGAGCCGTGTTCCCGTATCGCGCTGTGGCGGCGGTGACGAACGGCAAGCAGCAAGTCTTGGCT
>Ga0209698_10000768_pt1 | contig 36864 bp, 33 predicted proteins | sample LitLauG_LLR_2012_FD_187203 | JGI IMG/M metagenome (GOLD analysis project Ga0209698, IMG submission 187203) | Freshwater sediment microbial communities from Pennsylvania, USA - Little Laurel Run_MetaG_LLR_2012 (SPAdes) (version 2) | ecosystem: Environmental > Aquatic > Freshwater > Creek >... | reverse complement strand
AAAATCCCTTTTCGACCGCCGCGCCACTCTCCCGACCAGTGTTGATGCCGGTCTCCTCAACACTTAGAAGGTGATGCGAACGCCAAGTTGGACTTGGCGCTTGGGGAAGGCGGAGGTGAAAGCCAGTGGCGTACTGGAAGTAACCGTCCCACCACCCGGAAGGGCCGTGCCCGGTCGAAGCCCGTGCACATTGAACGTAGTGAAACCGGGCGTCAGACCGAAGAGAGGTCCTACTTCGTTATTTACGCTGGCAAAATTCGTCCGGTTTGCAATATTGAATCCTTCCGCCGTAAACCGCACATTGGCTCTCTCGCCGAGTTTATGTTCCCAGCTCAAGCGCATGTCAAAGTCAATGTAGCCGGGGCCCAGACCAGTGTCCCGCGGGGCGCCTATGGGACGTTCATTCGTGGTGTGATTGTTTCCGTTTACTTCTCCGCCCGCGAGCAGGTTGAACGGATGTCCGCTGTGCGCGGTGAAGATCGGAGCAAGTTCGAAGCCTGACAAGACACCCCGCTTCCACGGGCTGCCGAATACGCCGGCGATCACCACCTTGTGGCGCTGATCAAACTCGGACAAACCACGATCCAAGGCGAGGTTTGTCGGATCTTGCGGCCCGTAGTCAGAGTTGTAATCCGTGGACGTGTCATAGCCTTTGCTGAACGTGTAATTCCCGAACACGCTGAAGTGCTCATTGAAGCGTTCTTTGACTTCCACGATGCCGCCTTCGTAAACAGAATAGGCCTCCGAACTGTATTGATTGTTCTGCACAACGAGCGGACTCACAAAACAGGTAGCGCTCGGGTTATCGCAGGGCAGCCCGCCCGGCTCAGTGCCTCCCAGCGGGTCGGCCCCGCCCGCGGTCGTATTCCAGTTGCGGTAGGAAATAATCTGGCCATTCGCCAAAGGCAGGGTGGTCATCGGTGCCGGCAGCAGATTGGTATCGATTGCGACCGGGAGTCGCTGAGTATGCGAATAGATTCCGCTGAGTGAGATCGAGAGGCCGCGTCCGATCTCGCGTTCGATTCCAAATGAAGCTTGCTGCGCGATGGGGGGACGATAGCCGGGTTGATTCACGAAAACCACTTGCAACGGACCAATGGGGCCACTATTCGTAACATTGATGCCAAACGGGGCCACCGCAGCCGGCGTGATGCAGGCGGCATTCCCTGGGCCTGGGGTCGTGCACTGAATCAGTCCCTTTCCAAATAATGTCTGGAACACAGCCGGCGCGCCCGCCAGACCCAGAGCGGGAATGCCTGCGATGGGATCCACATAAATCGAAATTTCACGGTTGCAAGGGCTGCTGCCCGTCCCAGGGATGATCGCTACGCCGAATTGCGAGACACCGCAGGTCGAGAGCAGGTTGGCCACCTGGCCCGTTCCTGATACGTTTTCGACCGCTGACTTGTCGCGGTTCACCGCGCCCAAGCTAAGGTCTACGTCGGGGATTTGAACGTCCACAGGTCCGTAGAAGATTCCGTACCCACCTCGAATCACTGTCCTGTGATCGTTGAAGGGATCCCAAGCGAAGGAAGCCCGGGGGGCAAAATCCTTCTTATAAGTGGTCAAAGGGGCGAATTGCGTGTCTAGTTCGTAGCGGAGACCGAAGTCCAGGGTGAAGTTGGGCGCTAGGTGCCAGGAGTCTTGTCCATAGAACGCTGTCAGCGGCCGCGAGTAATACGGGTATGTCGGATTTCCAAAGCCCTGCTGGTAGACCTGGGGCAGCCCAAACGATACCGATTGTAGTGGGTTGATGGTAGTGGTCGCCAGCTGTGGGCTAACCAGAAATCCGGGGAGCGACCCGAACACAAACCGCCCCGGGAAAAATGTGTGCGATTCTGTGTGGTTGCCGCGGAGCAGTTCGTAGGCGCCGAACTTCATGGTGTGATGGCCGCGGGTGATCGAGAAATTGTCGGCGAATTCGTAGCGGCGAAGGATGGTGATATTCGGCAGGAAGATGCTGGTTCCCAGGTTATTGATAAAGCCTGGAATCTGGATCCCGACCTGTCCTGGTTCGTTAGGAATCACGTTGAAGCTGTCGTAATCCCACTGGACGCGGGCCTCATTCTCGGTGGATGCACTCATCTGGTGATACCATGCGACCTGCAGATTGTGATCGTAGGTGTGGATCGAACTCCCCGCCGAAAAGGCCGTCAAAGACTGCAGATCCGGCGACTCCTCCAGATCGTGTCCGTACCTGTAGGCGACGGAAATCTCGTTGTTCGAATTCAACCAGTGATCAAGGCGGCCTGACCCCAGGTATTCCCGCGAGTTGTATGGAAAGAGTCCGCCCTGCGTTTCAAACTGATTTACCAGGAAGGCATTCAGCGCAGCCTGTCCCGGCGTAACGAACGGGTTCGAGCCCGGATTTGGATTCACGGTTAGGATGCTCTGAAGAGCGAAAGCGCAGGTGCTCGCCGGCAGGGTGACACCCGTGAAACACGTGACTGGTGATGCGCCCTGCGCGGCTAAGCCGGCAATAATGGCATCCTGCGCTCCCGTCGGGCGGAAAACGTCGGTGTTAGTCAGCAACGGCACTGCGTTCTGCGCATTTTGCCGCAGCCCCTCGAAAGAGGCAAACAGAAATGTCTTGTCTTTCCGCAAGGGGAAACCCAAGGTACCGCCGAATTGCTGGCGACTCAAAGTGTCCTTCACGCTCGAACCCAGGGAATCAGGACTGGCAGGATCGAAAGTCTGTCCGGGCGTCAACGCCTGGCTGAATGAAAACGGGTTGGTGGCGTCCATCGCATCGTTGCGGAAGAAGCCATACAGCGTGCCGTGCGCATGATTCGTACCGGACTTGGTCACAATGTTGATGGAAGCACCGGTGGCTGTCCCCAACTCCGGTGCGTAGTTGCTGCGATTGATTTGGAATTCCCGCACAGCGTCCTGGCTTACCGTCAGGCGTACACCGCCGCTGTCCCCTGAGGTTTCGCCACCGTCCACCGTGATGCTGTTTCCCCGGCCGTTGCTGCCATAGAAGGAGAGCCCGCTTTGCGGTGTCTGCTTGACCCTGAAGTCCTGGTCGCCCGCCAACCGGGTGGCATCGGACACGCCCGGCACAAGCAAGGTAAACGTAAGATAGTCGCGCCGGTCAATGGGAAGGTCGGTGATGTACGTTTGTGTAATGGTGTCGGCTTGGCTTCCCCGTTCCGACTCCACCACAGGCGGCAGATCCGTCACCACGACAACGATTGCCACCGTGGACGGGCTCAGTTTGAAATCAGAGATGACCGTTTGCCCGACGGTGACCACCACACCTTTTCGAATCTGAGTCGCGAATCCTGACATCTTTGCGCTCACGTCGTAAGTCGCGGGCGACAGCCCAGCCACTCGGAACTGACCGGTAGCATTTGTCATTACCGTGCGCGTCAGGCCGGTTTGCGTAGCCACTACGGTGACAGTCGCATTGACAACGACGCTCCCGTTAGCGTCGGTTACAGTTCCGGCAATCTCGCCCGACGTACCTACGCCTTGTGCATGAGCGATACAGGTTGCCAACAGCAGACTCGCCAAGACACACACTAATCGCTTCATGAGTTCTCCTTGGGGTGCGGGGCGAAGTTGGTTCCACGTGACACGAAGGCGCACATAGCGGCGGGATCTGAGTTGGCCCCTCCCATGCATTTGTCCTCGGAGATCAGTGGTTCCTGACTGGATGTGCCCCACAAAAATGAGGAACGTCGCCGTCCCCCGAGTTCAAGCGCGCCTAGCGCAATAATGCGCCCGAGCGTAGCCGCGTTTGCGAAATTCATCAAATGAATTTGATGGATGGAGATGTATGCTCAGGGAGAATTAAGCACGAAGGCGCGCGGAATCGCTGGCGAACTGCGACTGGGGCAACAACCTCCTGGAACCAGGCTAGTTATCTGCCCCGGCTTGCTGGGCCGACAGGAATCCAAGAATCGCTTTGTGCGCGGCCCCGGTTTGATCGGTCGAGAACAGATGGCCGGCGCGTTCGAGCAGGACGAGTTGTGCTCCGGGAATGCGGGCCGCGATCATCTCTCCGTTGCCGGGCGGTACGAGTCGGTCCATTTTTCCGTGAATGACGAGCGTGGGCGCGGTGATCTGGGTCAAGCGGCTGAAACTCTCCCAGGTGAGGATGGCCTGCAATTGACCGAGGTAGCCCGCGGCGCTGGGCAGCCAAGGGCGGCGCTGGGCGATATCTTCGTCGATCAGGCGGCGCGGCGTTGCGGAATTGTAGATGAAGGGAACGGCGGCTTCTGCCGCTTGCGCAGGGGGCATCATGCTGACGGATCGCAGCATGTCGAGTGCGGCGGGTTCGGCGCGCTGGGCGTTCGGTCCGCCAGCGGCAGTGCAGCCGAGAATCAGTGAGCGCACACGCTCGGGATACTGCAGGGCAAATTCCTGCGCGATCATCCCGCCCATCGACACGCCGAAGACATGAGCGCTTCGAATGCCAGCCGCGTCGAGGACCGCCGCAGCGTCCGACGCCATTCCTGCCATCGAGTAAGGACCCGGAGGTACGTCGCTCTGTCCGACGCCTCGGTTATCGAATGCGATCGTACGGCGGGAACCAGACAGGACCGGGCGGGTGCGATGCCACATGCAGGAAGGGTAGCCAAGGCCCATGATCAGCAGAAGCGGCGCACCAGTTCCTTGCTCATCCCAGTAGATCTTTGCCCCTTGATTGGTAGCGAATGGCATGCCGTCTCCTCTCTCAGAAATCAGAGCGGCGGTCAGAGAGCCGCGCGATTCGTTTTCAGAAGGTTACTGTGCCACTCGCAGGATGAGCTTCCCCCGGTTCTCCCCTCGGAATAACTTCAAAAAAGTATCGGGGAAGGTCTCGAGTCCTTCGACGACGTCCTCGCGCGATTTAAGCTTGCCGGCCGCCATCCATCCCGCCATTTCCCGGGCCGCCTCGGCATAGCGGTCCGCGTAGTCAAAGACCAGCATGCCCTTCATGGTCGCGCGGTTCACCAACAACGAGAGGTAGTTGCGCGGACCCTGAATTGGACCCGTGTTGTTGTACTGCGAGATGGCGCCGCAGATCACAATGCGTGCGCCGCGTGCGAGTTGCGCGAGCGCTGCCTCGAGGATCTCCCCACCGACATTGTCGAAATAGATGTTGATTCCTGCCGGGCAAGCCTTGCGCAATGCCTGCATCACATCTTCGGATTTGTAATCAATGGCCGCATCAAATCCGAGATCCGAAACGAGGTAGCGGCATTTTTCCGGACCACCCGCGATTCCAACCGCCCGGCACCCCTTGATCTTGGCAATCTGCCCGACCAGGGCGCCCACCGCCCCAGCCGCTGCCGAGACGACCACAGTGTCGCCAGGCTTGGGTTGGCCCGTGTCGAGCAATCCGAAATAGGCGGTCATCCCCGTCATGCCCAACGTACTGAGAAAAGTTGGGAGTGGAGCGACGCTGGGGTGCACTTCCATCAGACCTTTCCCGTCGCTGATGAAATATTCCTGCACTCCAAATGTCCCCGAGACGTGCTGGCCGACGGCGATCTGGGGATTCCTGGAAACGGCCACCCTTCCGATGGCCAAGGCGCGCATCACATCACCGATGGCGACCGGCGGGACATAGGATCGGCTCTCGTTCATCCACCCGCGCATGGCCGGGTCGAGCGATATAAGCAAAACCTCGATCAGCAGTTCGCCTTCTCGCAGTTCGCGGACCGGTTCTTCGGTGTAGGCCCAGTCCGTACGCTTGGGCACTCCTACGGGACGGGAAGCGAGAGTGAACTTGTGATTCACAAATGCCATGGCGATTTCCTTTCCTTTGCGGCCAGCTCTCGCGGGCTCGTCAGACTATGTATCGCTCACTGGACAAGATCCGAGCCGCAATCTGCCGGCGCAGCGCGATGGAGTTCACCGGCTCGTGATTCGCATAGTTGCGCAAGGCCGCAAGCCGGTGGCGCAAGGTGTCGCCTTCGCAGCAGGCGCTCAGCACCGTGCGTGCAAACGCCTCGAGCCGAGTAGTGGCCTCACGCAGGTAAACGGCGCACATGTCCGCCGCGTTGGCGCCGGTTTTCGCCGAAGCCAGCTTTTGGCTACGGAGCCAACTGGATTCCATCGCAAAAACCTCCATGATGATGTCGGAGATGTTCATGATCACCTCCTGCTGCTTCTCGAGTTGAGCACTGTGTTTTTCGAACGCGGCTCCAATGGTCAGAAGTGCGATCCGCTTCGCGTTCCGAACCAGGTGCGCCTCGTCCGTGGGGCGCGGCTGATCGCCCGGAAGGCTGGGATTGACACTCTCGTTCAATACCGACCGTGCTGCGTCGAGGAGCGGCAACTGCCCGCGGGCTGCCCGCTTCAAGGGCATGCCTGTAATGACCAGGCGGTTGATTTCACTGGTACCTTCGAACAGGCGGTTGATCCGGGCGTCCCGATAGGTCCGCTCGACCGCATAGTCCTCATGAAAGCCGTAGCCGCCATGAATCTGGACGCCCTCATCGACCACGTAATCGAGCATCTCTGAGACGAAGACCTTCACCATCGAGCACTCCGCCGCGTACTCTTCAATGGCTTGCATCTCCCGGAGGGAACTCTCTGTCCTCGCGGTGGAACTGGCGTGCATCTGACTCTCGATCAGGCCGACCACACGCCAGGTCATGGACTCAGCCACAAACGTCCGAATCGCCATTTCGGCGAGTTTATGCTGAATGGCGCCGAACTCGGCGATGGCGGACCCGAAAGCCTTTCTCTGCTTCGCGTATTTGAGGCAGATGGCGAGAACGTTCTTGGCGTTCCCCACGCACGCGGGCCCCAGCTTGAGTCGTCCGATGTTGAGAACGTTGAGGGCGATCACGTGACCTCGGCCAATTTCTCCGAGCACGTTCTCCACCGGGACGGGTACGCTGTCAAAATAAACCGCCGTTGTGGAACTGCCGCGGATCCCCATCTTGTGCTCTTCGGCTCCGCTGCTGACGCCGGGAAAGGCCCGCTCCACGAGGAAGGCAGTGAACTTTTCGCCGCCAACTTTCGCGAAAACGGTGAAGAGATCGGCTGCCCCGCCGTTCGTGATCCACGCCTTTTGACCATTGAGGATGTAGTGCTTGCCATCGGGAGCCAGGTCGGCCCGAGTGCGCGCCGCCAACGCGTCAGAACCTGCCAGGGGCTCGGTGAGGGCATACGCGGCCAACAGTTCCAGCTTGGCCAATCGTGGCAGGTATTTTTTCTTCTGCTCCGGTGAGCCGAAGTACACAAGCGGGAGGGTGCCGATTCCGGTGTGAGCCGAAGGCCAACTGCCGTAGGAGGCGTCGCGCCCCATGTGTTCGGCGCAAACCATCACCGAGGGCAGATCCATTTCCATGCCGCCATACTCCTCTGGAATCGTCATGCCAGTCAGGCCGAGTGCGACCGATTTCCGGAGAACCGCCAAAGCCGTGCCCGGCTGCTTCTGGCGGATGGCAACAAGATTGGGCTCGACTTCGCTGGCCCAGAATTCATCCACCATGTGGCCGACCGCCAGATGCTCGTCACTGAGGTCTTCCGGGGTGAACACGTGGGCCGGTGAAACATCTTCGAAAAGAAAAGCTGTGCCTTTTGTCTTGTTCGGAATCTCTGTTAGTGTCGTCATAATCCTCATGCCACCTTTAGAAATTGACCACCTCAATGCATTGAAAGAATTCGAAGGCCGCGAAGCGCCCCCGACGGATTGGCTGGTTTTGACCCAGGACCGCATCCAGAAGTTCGCGGACGCGACGGAAGACCGGCAATGGATTCATGTAGACCCGGAGCGAGCGTCGCGGGAGTCGCCCTACGGGAGCACTATTGCCCACGGCTTCCTTACGCTTTCGCTGTTGAGCCATTTCTCCCGGGAGGCGATTCATGTCCGCAATGGCGTCGGGATACGGATCAACTACGGACTGAATCGTGTGCGGTTTCCATCGGCGGTGCGGTCGGGTTCGGCGATCCGTGCCCGCGTGCGCCTGCTCTCGGTTCAGGAATCGCCCGAGTTCGCGGATGCCGTTCTCTCGGTCACGATCGAGAGTCAAAACGCCGACAAGCCCTGTTGCGTGGCCGAATGGCTGGTGCGGTATTACCGCGCATGATTCGCGGCGGCGAATCATATCGCCCCGCTTTCTGCGCAGTGCAGCGCCGCTTGCATTAAAACCGCGACGCGCTGCGGCATGGTCGCGAAGCGGGCGTCTCGCGTCAAACCCTGCGCGTAGCGGTAGTAGATCTGCTGGATGATGACCGCGACCTTGAAGCGCGCGAACGTCAAATAGAAAACCATGTCGCGGGTGTCGCGCCCGGTCGCTGAAGCGTAGCGCTCGACCAACTGCGCGCGTGTAAGCGTCCCAGATATCGTGGTGGGTGCTGAACTGATTTCCTGCAGCACCTCAGGGTCTGAGGGATCTGTCCAATAGGCCAAGGTTGTACCCAGATCGGACAGCGGGTCCCCGAGCGTGGACATCTCCCAATCCAGAACTCCGATGATCTTGGTGATGTCATTGGGGTCGAGCACCACGTTGTCGTACTTGTAGTCGTTGTGAATGAGGGTAGAGTCGCTCGACCGCGGAATCTGCTGCAGGAGCCATGCTGTGATGGGTGCGACGTCGGGCAAGTCGTGAGTCGTTGATTTGTGATATCGCTCGATCCAACCCTTCACCTGCCGTTCGAGGTAGCCCTGTGGTTTGCCCAGATCGCCGAGGCCGATCCTGGAATAGTCCAGGCCGTGCAGCCGCACCAGGTTGTCGAGGAATACTTCGCTCAGCTTACGAGCCACAGCAGGCGACAGCGTCAGGCCTGCTGGTATTTCCCGGTGCAGGACGACGCCGCAAATCGGCTCCATGAGATAGAAGGGAGCGCCGAGCACGGAGACGTCGTCGGAATAGAGGATCACCTCGGGCGCAGCCGGATACGCGTCGTGCAATTTCGAGAGCACGTGATATTCGCGGCCCATGTCGTGTGCGGATTTCACCTGGCTGCCAAACGGTGGTCGACGCAGCACCATTGCACGTCCGCCCCATTTCACTCGATAGGTCAGATTGGAATGACCAGACGGAAACTGCTCGACCGAGAGGCCGCCACCACCGCCCAAATGCAGGCTTAGATAGGAACCGAGCCGAGCCAGGTCGAGTTCCTCGCCTGCTCTGACTGCGACAGGGTGATCACAATAAGCCGCCATGTCTTCCAGTTCCTCTACCGGTACGTCAACAACGAGTCCTCATCGAGATGAGGGTGTGCGTTGAACGTACTGAGTGTGAAGCGTTCTCCAGAAGCCAGAAATTCACTGAACGAAGCATTGCGCGACATCCACGTCATCTGCAACGTCTCCGCATGCGACAAATTCAAGGCCCGCTGCATGGCAACTCCGATCGGCCCACCGGAGGTGAACACGACGACGTCGCCGGCCGCAGTCGCGCCGTTCGCGATCTTCGCCAGCCCGCTACAGACCCGAGCACAAAAGGCTGGCCACGATTCAACGCCGGCAATCACCAGGTCACCGCTGACCCACCTGCCAATAACCACCTCGAACAGCTTCTGAAAACTTCTCCGTCGCTCCGAAGGATGAACGGAATTCTCGAACTCGCGGTGCAGGTGGCGAATTTCCTCAGACGCTTCCAGCAATCTCGGCAAACCGCGTCGCAGAACCGCCACGCCCGGATATTCGTCAAATTCGTTCATGATCGCCACTTCCGGAAACTCCCGGCCAAGATTTCGATAGGCTGCCTGAACGATGCGTCCAGTCTGTATTTGCCGGTCGCAAGGGCCAGACCACGCATGACTGAAGGACACGCCTCGCGCAGCCCAGTACTCTCCCAACAGGCGGGACTGTACTTCGCCGTTCGGGCAGAGCTTGTCATAGTTCGGCTCCAGGAATGACGCCTGGCCGTGGCGAACCAGGATGATGCGGCTCATAGTGAGCAACTAACGGGAACTTGCTGCGTGCCGAACTCGGCGAAAGTCTGATTCGCCTCAGCCAGCCGCTTCAGCAACGGAGCCGGCTCCCAGAGTGCTCCGTGCTGCTGACGAAACTCACAAACCCGCTCGTAGACTTTCTTCAGTCCCACGGTGTCGGCGTACCACATGGGGCCTCCGCGATGCGCCGGGAATCCGTAGCCGTTCAGGTAGATGATGTCGATGTCCACGGCTCGCAACGCGTATCCCTCTTCGAGAATGCGGGCGCCTTCGTTGACCAGCGCGAAGATGCACCGCTCCACAATTTCCGGAGCGGAAATCTGGCGCTGCGGAATCCCGGCCTCCAAGGCCCATTGGCGCACCAGAGCCGCGACCTCTGGGTCTGCAACGGCGTGGCGGCTGCCGTCATAGCGGTACCAACCCGCCAGAGTTTTCTGGCCGTAGCGCCCGCTCTCGCACAGACGATCCTCCGCGATGGGCTGCCGGACGCCGGCTTTCTCCAGATGGCGATATTCCTGGCGGATCCTCCATCCGACATCAAGACCGGCAAGATCGCCGGTCGCGAGCGGACCCATTGCCATACCGAACTCGACCAGCGCATGGTCCACGGCTTCCACCCCCGCACCTTCTTCGACCAGAAACTGCGCTTCCCGGCGATACGGCCCGAACATGCGATTGCCGACAAAGCCCCGGCAGTTCCCGACCAGCACGCCAATCTTGCCGAGCTTCTTTGCCAGTTGCATGCAGGTGGCGATGACGTCTTTGCGCGTATCTTTCCCGCGCACAATTTCCAGCAGGCGCATGACATTGGCCGGACTGAAAAAGTGCGTCCCGATGACAAACTCGGGCCGCGAAGTTGCCGCCGCAATCTCGTCGATGCTTAAGGTCGATGTGTTGCTAGCCAGGATCGCACCAGGCTTGCAGGCATGATCTAATTCGCCGAACACCTGTTTCTTGAGAGCCATGCCTTCGAAGACCGCCTCGACCACCATGTCCGCCTGGGCGAAATCGTGGTAGCTGAGGGTGGGTGTAATCAAAGCCAGGCGCTCGTCGACGAACGGCTGCGTGAAACGGCCACGTTGAACCGAACTGGCATAGTTACTCCGGATCTGGGCAAGGCCATGGTCGAGTGCGGCCTGATCGACTTCCTTCAACAGAACGGGAATGCCGGCATTGGCGAAAACCATGGCAATGCCGCCGCCCATAGTGCCGGAACCAACCACGGCCGCGCATTTTACTGGAATGACCGGCGTCTCCTTTGGAACATCGGGCACCTTTGCCACCTCACGCTCGCCGAAGAAGACATGGATGAGCGCCTTGGATTGATCGGAGAACAGGCACTCGAGGAAGAGTTTCTGCTCGACCTTGCAACCTTCCTCAAACGAGAGCCGGGTTGCCGCCTCCACCGCATCAATCGCGGCCAGGGGCGCGAGCAGGCCGCGCTGTTTTTTCCGGACCTTCTCCCGAGCCGACGCGAGGAGGGCCGCGTTCTCGCTGGCGGACCCCAACTTCTCGTCGCGCTCGCGCGTCCTTCGAGCAGGCTTGCCGGCGATTTCTCGAGCAAACGCCACCGCACCCGCCAGCAGATCACCTTCGATCAGGCGGTCGAGGATGCCGACCCGTAGCGCCTCCGCCGCCGAGACAGGTTTGCCCTCCGTACACATTTCAAGCCCCTTCGCGACGCCCGCGAGCCGGGGAAGTCGTTGCGTTCCCGCCGCGCCGGGAATCAGTCCCAGCTTGACTTCGGGCTGCCCAACCTGCGCATCGGGTGAAGCCACGCGATAGTGGCCCGCCATCGCCAACTCGAGACCTCCGCCAAACGCAGTGCCGTGAATCGCCATCACGACGGGCTTGCGACAATCCTCGATGCGCAGAAGCAGCGGAAGCAGGCCAGCGCCGCGGGTTCTGCCGGAAGTCATCTTCCCGAATTCCTTGATGTCGGCTCCGGCGACAAACGTGCGCCCACCTCCTATGAAGACTGCTGCCTTCACCGAGGCGTCGCTATCGATCCGTTCAATGGCCTCGGCGATTCCTTCCGGCACGCCCGGGCTGAGAGCATTCACCGGCGGATTGTCGATGGTGATAATGGCGATATCATTTTCTTCGGTCAGGCGTACAAGATTGTTCATCATCAGGAAACTCCCGTCACTCTTCGCGCGCGACGTGGATGCCTAGACATCTGACCGCAGCGCTGCCTGCCCACCCCAGTACTTCTTGCGCAATTCTTTGCGTAACACTTTTCCGGTCGCAGTCTTGGGCAAGGTTTGCCAGAACTCGATGGACCGCGGACACTTGTAGTGCGACAGACTGGAACGGCAGAACTGAATGAGTTCCGCCTCCGTCACGGTGCCTCCCGGCTTCAAAACCACTACGCCTTTCGGGACCTCTCCCCACTGGTCGTCTTGCACTGCGATGACCGCAGCCTCGTAGACGTCGGGATGCGCTAACAGAGTTTTCTCCACCTCAAGCGACGAAATGTTTTCCCCGCCGCTGACAATCATGTCTTTCTTTCGATCGGCGATCACGATGTAACCGTTCTCCGCAATGACCGCCATGTCGCCGGTGTGAAACCAGCCGCCGCGCAAAGCGTCGGCCGTGGCCTCGGGCTGCTTCCAGTAACCGGCCATCACACTGTCGCTGCGAGCAATGATCTCGCCCATGGTTTTGCCGTCGTGCGGCACGTCCTGCTCCTCGAAGTCGACCACGCGCAGTTCGACACCCGGATAGGCATAGCCCGTCATCGACTGCAGCAGGTACCGTTGCTCCGGCTCGCACTGCCAATCGGGCTTGAGTTGCGCCGTGGCCAGCGAAGGTGCACACTCGGTCAGACCATACCCGGAAAAAGCCTTACACCCGAGCTTCTGTTCGACGTCGCGGATGATGGAGGGCGAAGACGCGGCGCCACCGATCGTGATCCAGTCCAGGCTGCTCAAGTCGTACTTTGGCCGGTCCGGGCAATTCACCAACGCCTGTGCCATGATGGGCACCAGGCTGAGCGAGTGCACCTTCTCCCGCTCCACTAAACGAAACACCTCTTGCGGAATGAAGCGCGGAATCATGACGTGAGTTCCCCCCGCCAGGGTGATCGTGTGGGCTGCGCCCCAACCGTTCGCGTGGAACAGCGGAATGGTGTGCAGGAACGCGTCTTCACATTTGGCGTGGTGATAGAGCGCTACGTGTACTGCATGGAGGTAGATGTTCCGGTGCGTGAGCATGACGCCCTTGGGATTGGCGCTCGTTCCACTGGTGTAGAAAAGTTCGCAGACAGAGTTCTCGTCGAAGGACGTGATCTCCGAGCGGTGCGGAGTGGCGGAGCTCAGAAGCTGTTCGTAATTCTCGGGAGCCAGCCAGTCCGCCTGCGGAATCGCATCGAGCAAGTGGCAAGAGCGGATGCTGGCTAACTCGCGGCGGAATGAATCTACGACCCCCAGGAAATCCTGCCCCAGAAAAAGTATGGTGGCGCCAGAATCGTTGAGGATATAGGAGAGTTCCTGCGGTGCAAGACGGTAGTTGAGTGGCAACAGCACGGCTCGAGCATCGAGGACTCCAAAGTACGCTTCCAGCAAGCGATGACAATTCATGCTGAGAAAGGCAACCCGGTCGCCCGCTTGCACTCCGGCCCCACGCAGGGCACCCGCCAATCGCGCCGCCCGATCGGCAAACTGCGCGTAGGAAAATCGTTGGTCCCCGCACACCACTGCTGTCTTGTTGGGAAATTGCTCCTCGGAGTAGCGTAGGAAGCGAAGGGGAGTGAGCGGAATATTCATAGGCAATCGCCGCCTACCAGGCGGTCTGGCCTCCGTCAACGACCAGAACATGGCCGGTCACATAGGCCGAAGCATCAGAAGCCAGAAAAATCGCCGCGCCTTTTAAATCATCTTGTCCGCCGAAACGGTGAAGAGGAATCTTGGCGAGGAGGGATTCCTTGTGGTGTTCGAGAACCCAACTCGACATGTGCGTAGGAAACCAGCCCGGGGCGATCGCATTTACCTGCACATTGTGCGGCGCCCATTTGCAGGCCAGATCCTTGGTGAAGGCGATGACTCCGCCTTTGCTGGCGTGATAGCCAATGGCTTGCAGCTCCGAAGACGCGCCCCCCAACCCCGCGACTGAGGCCATGTTGATGATCTTGCCGCGTCGCTCCCCGCACATGATCTTGCCCACTGCCTGCGAGAACAGAAACGTCCCGGTCAGGTTTGTTTCGATGACCTTGTTCCATTGCTCCAGCGTCATGTCTTCGACGGGAGCGCCCCACGATACGCCGGCATTGTTGATGAGGATATCGATGCGGCCGAAATGCTGCATCGTCGCCGCGACCACCTCCTGAATGGCTGCCGGGTCTTTCACATCGCAACCGAGTGCGAGGGTCTTCACTCCCAGGCTGGCCAATTGGTCCGCCGTTTCCTGGCATCGGTCTTGCTTGCGGGCGCACAGCGCCAGATTCGCACCCATTTCCGCCAAGCCTTCTGCCATCTGGCGTCCCAGCCCGATGGAACCGCCGGTGATCATGGCTACCCGCCCCGTCAGATCGAAAAGCTTTGTGGCATTCATGGTGGTGAAGACCTGCAGAATGTCGGTTTCAATAAAGTGATAGTCAATATCACAATTTAGAGACTAACGTCAATGAGCCTTGGGAAATCCCTGCGATCCGATGCGCAATACGACCCGGCCCGGGATCTTTCCCCGTCGCAGTTGCTCCAGAACCTCGTTGGCTTGCGACAAAGGCTGGGCCGCGACTTCGCATCGGACCTTCCCCGCGGCGCCCAACGCGAGAACCTCGCGCAAGTCCTGTCGTGTACCGACGGCCGAGGCCTGGATCCGGATTTCGCCAGCGGCCATCAGGATGGGTGGAAAACAAATATCTTGAGCCGGCAAGCCCACCGCCAGCAGGACGCCCGTCGGGCGAACGCAATAAAACGCCATATCGTAAGCCGCTTTTGCCGCAGAAGTCACCAACGCAATGTGAACTCCGCCCGCCGATCGCAACTCCTTGACGACATTTCCGGATGCGGCGTTCACCGTTCTTGCGGCTCCCAGGGACTTGGCCAGGGCGAGTTTTTCGTCGCTGATGTCGATCGCGGTTATGTCCGCGCCCATTTCTCGTCCCATCTGGACTGCCAGGTGTCCCAGTCCACCCACTCCAAACACCGCCAGACGTTGACCGGAAGACAATCGCGACTGCCTCAGCGCGCGATGGACGGTGAGTCCGGCGCAGAGCAAAGGAGCGGCCTGCTCGGAGCTAAGACTAGGGGGAATTTTCGTCGCATGCGTGGCGGGTGCTTTCACAAACTCCGCATATCCGCCGTCGACGGTCACGCCAGTGATCTGCTGCTTGATGCAAAGATTCTCGTTGCCTTCGCGACAAAATTCACATTTCCCGCAGGTCCAGTGAATCCAGGGCACGCCGACGCGGTCGCCGAGGGCCACGTCCGGCACTTCCGGCCCGACTTTGGCAACGGTGCCGACGACCTCGTGTCCAAGGATCAACGGCTTCTTTACGATGCCGGCCAGTTGGGACCAGTCCCCATCGGCCACGTGCAGATCCGAGTGACACACCCCGCAGACGTCCACCTTGATGAGAACCTCTCCGTCCGCGGGCTGCGGAAGAGGTACGTCCTCAATCGTGAGCGGTGTCTTGAAGTCGCGAAGAACGGCAGCTTTCATGTTTTCCCCCTCGCGAATTGCGGCTCCTCTGGAACAGCGCGCCCGTTCGTTCCGCTTGAAAACTTAAGGCTGGATCCCTCGCAAGAAAAACTCCACTGCGCTGCGGACTCGGTCCGTCAAGGTGTGTGGTCCAGTCAAATCGACTGCCCACTGACGGACGACGGTGTTGTAGAGGCCCTCCATAAACTCCGCCAAATGGACGATGGGAAAGGCGCGTGTAATCTCACGTTTCTTTTGCCCCTCGATGAGAATCTGTCGCAGCAAGCCGACGGTGGCTTCCTCGTGTCCGCGCATTTCCGCGGATCGCACTGGGTCCATCGCCCCGGAAAGCACGACGGCCTGCCACAACTTGCGATCCGCCTCTACCGCTTCCGCCATGCTGCCATACAAGCGGCGCAAGCGTTCCGCAGTACTCGCATTCGTGGACAATTCCGAGCGCAGCCGGTCCCGGATGCAGGCAAATCCTCGTTCCCCGACCTCTCGTAGAACCGCGTCCTTGCTGGGAAAATACCGGAAGAACGTCGGCTGGCTGATCTCGAGCGCCTGCACAATATCGTCAACCCGCGTGTTCTCGAAGCCGTGTTTGCGGAACAACTGGATGGACGTATCGATGATCTGCTGACGCTGGCGGTTCTTCTTGCGCTCGCGAAGTCCCAGCACCGGATCGTGTTCCGCGCTCTGGACTGCCAGCCTACGTTCCGCTATGACTCTGGCCATCTTCCTCCCGACTGTAGTGCTCGAAGAGTCCCATCACTATTTTTCAGGCAATGTGATAGTCACTATAACAAAATAGTCACTTACTTCAAGCGTTGCGCCCATGGGGCCGGAGGTCAGTGAGCTGCCGCCCAAAGAGCACTTTGCCGCCATTCCATCGAACTTCTTAATCAGGTCCGGCCGCGGTACGGATCGCACGCGAAGGAAAACCCGAACTCAGCATGGGTCTCGATGACTGCCCGCATATAATGCGTTCCATGCTTCAGGAAATAATTCTTGCCATTGCTCTCTTACTGGTGAGCGGAGCCGCCGCAGCCCAGAACCTCAGCCCAGCGCAGACCGGCAAAATCGACGAAGTATTTCGTCAGTACAACAAGCCCGACTCCGCCGGCTGCGCGTTGGGCGTTTACCGTAACGGCAGTGTGGCGTATGCGCGGGGCTACGGGATGGCCAGTCTGGAACTTGGCGTTCCCATTACTCCGCAGACCGTGTTCGACATCGGCTCGACGTCAAAACAGTTCACAGCGTTTTCCATTCTTCTGTTGCAGCAACAGGGCAAGCTGTCGGTGGATGACGACGTTCGCAAGTTCCTTCCCCAATTGCCTGACTACGGCAAAGTCATCACCCTGCATCACCTGATGACTCACACCAGCGGCATGCGCGACTACGCAAGCCTCTTCGATCTGGCGGGGGTTCCGGAGCAGAACTTAACCACCGATCAGGATGCGGTGGATTTGATTGCCCGGCAAAAAGCGCTGAACTTCGCTCCCGGGGACGAGTGGAATTACAGCAATTCGGGATTCTTCCTTCTATCGCAGGTGGTGAAGCGGGTGACCGGGCAAACTCTTCGGGATTTCGACCAGAAGAACATTTTTACCCCGCTCGGCATGGGTAGCACGCAGATATTCAACGAGCACACACTCATCATCCCGCACCGTGCCACGGGCTACAGCTATGACAAGGAGCAAAAAGTCTTTGGCGTGGAGATGTCGAACTTCGAGCAGACGGGCGACGGCTCGGTGCAAACCAGCGTCGAAGATCTGCAGCGCTGGGACGAGAATTTCTACACGGCGAAGTTGGGTGGCGCGGAACTGATCCGGCAGATGCAAGTCGTCGGCAAGCTGAACAATGGCGAAGAACATGGCTACGCCGCGGGGTTAGCGATCGCAAAATATCGCGGGCAGCCGACTGTCAGCCACAGCGGTTCTTGGGCCGGCTACCGCGCTCAATTGTTGCGCTTCCCGCGACAGCACACATCGGTTGCCGTTCTATGCAACGTGGCGCAGGCTACCCCTTCGTCGTACGCTCACAGCGTTGCCGATGTCGTGCTTGGCGATGTTTTGCAGCCCAGTGCCGCCACCCGCGCAGACCACAAAGAAACGTCGAGCACGGTTTCGTCCGACGTGTTGCAGGCGTATGCGGGCGTCTACAAAAGTGACAAAGGCGAGTATCAGCGGGTGGAGTTCAAAGACGGAAAGCTGTGGCTGGCCGACTACGGTATCGAGCTTATCCCGCAGTCGTCGACCGTGTTTGGAGCCAAACAGGCAGATGGTACGGTGACGTTCTCGAACAAGAAGATGGTCCTCGAATTCGATTCTGACAAGCCGCAGACGTTGAACTGGGTCAATGTCAGGGCTGCCAAGGATGTTGGACAATTCGCCGGTGACTATTACAGCTCTGAACTGGATGCGACCTGGGAATTGCGCGAAGAGGAAGGCCAGCTCAAAGCGCGAGTGAAGCACGGTGCCGCTCCCGCCTCGGTACTTCGGCCGATTGATGAGAATCTGTTCCTGCTCGAGGGCGGTTCGTTGCAGTTCGAAAAACGATCAGGCGAACGGATGAGGGCTTTGCTTTCCGTGGACCGCATTCGGAACGTTGAGTTCGTCAAAGTGAATTGAGAGGGGAACCCGCCGGCAGCAACAGTTTTGCACACCTCCGACCCGAGCGTCGAAGGTGTGTGTTTTTGTGATCAGAGAATTACGGACTATACGAAAACTTCCCCCGGAAGCGCAGTGAGCGTGCGGGAAGCCAGGGTATTCTGCACCGCGCGCTTGGGCTGAGCGTCAGATCCGTCGATCTGCTTGCGTTCGATGCGCAACTTCAGTGTGCGTTCGATCTGCCGCAGTTCCATCACTTCTGCCCCAGCAGCCAAAGTGCTAGCCCTGCCTTGAGATCCGGCGCGGCCGGTGCGGCCGATGCGGTGAATGAAATCCTCGGCAATTTTGGGCACGTCATAGTTGATGACGTGGGCAATGTCGTCCACGTGCAAACCGCGCGAGGCGATGTCGGTCGCCACCAGGATCTGGTAGCGGCCTTCCTGAAATCCGCTTAAGGCGCTGTTGCGTTGCGACTGTGAGCGGTTGCCGTGAATCATGGCAGCGGAGAATCCATCGCGCTCTAGTTCTTTGGCCAGACGTTCCGCGCCACGCTTGGTGCGGGCGAAAACTAAGGTTTGGCCGGGCTGGGCGTAAAGCAACTGCCGCAGCGTGTCCATTTTCTCCATGGGCCGAACTTCGTAGGCAAAGAGCTCCACGCTCTCCGCCGGCTTGAGCACCGAGCCGAGCGCTACTCGCACCGGCTCGCGCATGTATTCATGCACTAGGCTGGCGACGGATTGTTCCAGCGTCGCCGAGTAGCACAGAGTCTGCCGCCGAGTTGGCAACACGGCCACAATGCGCCGGATGGCAGGGAGAAATCCCATGTCGAGCATGCGGTCAGCCTCGTCGAGCACCAGCATTTTTATCTGGCGAAGATCGGCCAGCCTACGATCAACCAGATCCTGCAATCGTCCCGGCGTGGCAATGATCAACGGGGATCCCGCGCGGAGATTTTGAATTTGAGCCTTCTCCGACACGCCGCCGATGACCAGCGCAGCCTTCGGCATGGTCTTGCCGCAGAGCTGCTGGTATTGCTCGTGAACCTGCATGGCCAGCTCGCGCGTCGGCAACAGGACCAGCACGGCGGGTTGCCGCGCAGGTTCGCGCTGCAGCATCTCGAGGATGGGGATCACAAAGGCGAGCGTCTTGCCTGTGCCGGTCTGGGCAGTACCGATTACGTCTTTGCCTTCCAGAGCAGGAGGAATTGCCTGCTCCTGGATCGGGGTTAAGCTTGTGAATTGAGCTGCCGCCAGCTTCTGCTGCAACCCAGCAGATAGGGGCAGTTCTGTAAATTTCGTCATTCGATGTGTTTCTTTCTGGAGGGGCCTGGATACACTCAGACACTCGTCGGAATTTCCCTGCCGCTCACATTCAATTTGAGATTTGGCGCTGAATAATACGGCGGGCAGGAAAGGCGGAGATGAAGCTGGTTCAATCGAGGAACCACCGCGAAAACAAGCAAACCGTGCAAGAGCGTCAAAAACAGTATAGCAGATAACTGTCGCAAACCCGGTGCATGGCCGGCACGAAGGTCACAATTGTTTCCTTTCGCGATGCAATCAGTGAGAAGCTTATCCCCAGGCAGAAGAAGACCAGGAAGGGGTAGACAGATGAACCGGGAACTCCGTTCGTTCCGCAATCGTTCTCTCGCCCTGCTCGCCTCAGTGGCTCACTGGTTTGGGAATCGCTCGCGAGAGTTGCGGTCGCGAGCAGGGGACTTCGGCTCCCTCAGAATCTGTCCTTCTTGCGGGTTAATCACGTCTAAACACAAAAACCAGTGCTTGGAATGCGGGAAGGTGTTGAAGTCCGCTTAGCGGCGTATTTCATTGCGAAACTTGCGCGCTGCGCTGCGGCACTCCTGCAGCGTGAAGCGGCGCACGACCTTATCGGAAGGATCCACCTCAGCGACTTCTCCTCCGCGCTCGGATTTCTCCAGAGCGGCCGATGCTTCTTCCAGCGTAGGGTAACTCTTGCCATCCACTGCCTGGCCGTCTCTGCGGATCTGGAAAAACATCTGAAAGCTCCTCGAAGCCTGCGTGCTAAGTGCGGTGGAACAAGTTGTGGAGACCCCGGCTGGTGGCTGTCTTCAGGATGCGAAATGCGGCGTGACCAAAACCCTCCGGCGGGCCGGCCTTGGCAGCAACCACGCTTCTAGCAAGATGCGTCTTTAAAGAAGGATGCCCGGTGGTAAAAGTGCATTTCTCTCTTGGTTTCGCTCGGCATGCGGGGCAGCGTACGGACAGTATTTGCCGGGGTGATGGCGGCGTCAAAAAGCACCGCGACTGCCGGACTTGAAAGCATCCATCCGTAGCTGAGAAGCATGCATTTCACTGACATGCCGGTTGATGGATGCAGCTGCCTGCGTACGGCGGTTGCCCTTGGTGTGGTCGAACTCGAGTGTGTTAACCGTGTGTTGACAGGCAACGCACTTGAACGTAATACCACCGTTCATGGGCTTGGTCGTGTAATAGCGCACAACTCATTGTAGTCTGCCTGTGGCACATCAGCGTGGGACAAGAGGTGTTGGCCCTTCGATTGATGCCAATGGGCGGCGCGGGGGCAGCGACTACCTGCGCTGGGCACTGACTAGCACAGGCACCAGTTCCGGCGAGCAGCGCGCGGTACGGATCGAGTCGCAGGCGTCTTCGGCCGTGAATCGGCCCATCAGCAACGCCAGTTTGCGGTTGGCGGTTAACTGGATGGGAAGCCGGTCAATCCGCTGTACATACTGCGAGAAGCGAATGCCGCTCCGGTTCACTTTTACAAGGAATTTTGTGTTCATAGCTTGTTCTCCTGACGCCAAAGGTGACCCTTCCTGAAGGGTTCTGTTTTTTAGGCAGCCTAACTCTTCCGCAACTGGTCCTTCAAACCCACGAGGATCGCGACCGGAAGGTACAGGGTTCGAATGGTTGGATCGCTTTCACTGACGGCGCGTACCACTACGCAGTCACCCTCGCTAAACGGCTCGGACACGATCTCGAAGCGCTCGCCGTACATGTGGATGTGCTTCGATGTCACATAACCCAGATCTTTAATCTGCGCGCAGCTCGAGGAAACAAGCGGGTTGCTGACCTCGGTCTGGAGCCCGCCTGCTGAGGCGGATAGCGAAGGCGGCATTGGGGCACCTCGACTGAGATAGCTGTCGCAGCTAAGTGGGAGGAACCTCAGATGAACTGACTTAGCTCAGAGAATCTGAAAGAAGAGATAGGTGTGTACTCGTCTATTAATACTATCGCACAGACGCGGAACAATAGCGAATGCAGTGCGTTTGCCACGATCCGCGGCAATGAAGCGTAGGCTAGTGTTAATGCCCGAAAACTCCAGGCAAACCGACGCTCTCATTGAAGAGCTGCTGAGTATGAACCGGACCGAAACCGTGTTCCAGTCCCCCTCTCCGAGCCCGCAAGAGACCGAGCAACGCACGGCTAAGAGAAGGAGAATCCGGCAGGAACTAGCGGCGGCCCTCTCCGTTGACTACCGCTAGCGAGTTCATTTCTAAGGACTTGAGTTCACCCAGCCAGCGCCATCCCAACCCCTTCGACCCGACCATCGCCACCCCTCCTGAGATTAACGGTTCGGAGGCGTAATGTGATTCTAATCACACCCTTATGTGATTCACCACGTCGCAGTCTCCCGTAGGCCTCGGTAGTATCACGCCCATCTGAGTCAAGACTAGAGGCTCCAAGCACTTGATCTCAATAGTCAGGAGGCGATGCGAATGCGCTATCGCAGCCCTATGTTTACGGGCATTCGCAGCCTGCAGATCAGGTACTGGAGAAAAAGGAGATTCCAGATGAAGAAAGTAGCAATTTTCCTGTTCATATCGGTTCCTGTCCTAGTTCTGGCGTTTTTCGGTGCAGTTGATCCTCCCAAGGTTGCGGCGGTTCCCAGCTATGCCCGGCAGACGGGCTTGGCCTGCAGTGGCTGCCATTACAATCCTCCCGAACTGAACCCTGCGGGAAGAAGGTTTAAACTGACTGGCTATGTTGACCGGGCGGACGAGACCAAGGTCGTCAAGTCCGAGGGAAACAAGAAAAACTCTGCCCTTGATCTGCTCTCCTCGTTACCGCTTTCGGTCATGCTGGAGACCTCATTTACCTCCACCAAGTCGCCGATACCGACGACGCAGAACGGCAATTTCGAACTTCCGCAGGATTTCTCCCTGTTTCTTTCCGGGGCGTGGACCAGCCACATCGGCAGCTTTTTTCAGGTGACCTACGACACCCAGGACGACCACTTCACCAGCGACAATACAGACATCCGCTACGCCAACACGACGAAATTGGGCGGCAAGGAATTCATCTACGGCATCGACCTCAACAACAATCCCACGGTTGAAGATCTTTGGAACAGCACACCGGCATGGGGTTTTCCGTGGGTGGTGAGCGATTTCGCGCCGACTCCCAACGCGTCTCCCCTCATCCAGGGAGGGTTGGCCCAGGACGTCGCCGGATTGGGCGCGTTCGCCATGTGGAACAACCATCTGTACATCGACGCTACCATGTATCGCTCCCAACACGTGGGCGGCCCTCAACCCAATCCAGGAGTCGGTTCTGGTATCAACATCCGCGGGGTTGCTCCCTACTGGCGCGTTGCCTGGCAGCAGTTGACTGCCAAGACGCAGTATGAGATCGGGACCTACGGCATGCACGTGCGGTCCACTCCCAACCAGATCGTAAATGCCAACGGCGTCGCCGGCCCTGAGGACTCGTACACGGACTTCGCTTTCGACACGCAGATCGATCAGACGCTGTTCCGCAAAGACGTGCTCTCTTTCCGCGCGACCTATATTCGCGAGAATGCCGATCTGTTGGCCAGTGTCGCCCAAGGCGCATTGACCTTCGGATCGCACCACCTCAACACAGTATTGGCCAATGCCTCGTACCACTTTGGAAACAAATACTCCGGCACATTCGGCTGGTTTGATACCGGCGGCACGGTCGATCCGAATCTCTATGGAGGAACCGATCCGGTGACCGGCAGCGCGAACGGCGATCCCAGGGGCGCTGGCTACATCGCGAACTTCTCTTACTGGCCCTGGCAAAATCTGGTACTGGGGGCGCAATATACGGGATACACGCGCTTTAATGGCGGCTCCACCAACTATAGCGGTAGCGGCCGCAATGCCAGCGCCAACAACACCGTTTATCTGAACGCAAGATTCTTGTTCTGACACGCACGTTAGCAATGGTTCAATACAACTCAAAGGAGATACGGCAATGAATTGGAAAGCATTCGCACTCGTGGTTCTGGCAGCCGGGTTGTGCAGCGCGGCGTGGGCGGGCGACATTGAGGGCAAAGTCAGCGGCATGAAGGGGCAGTCCGTGGTTTATGTCGACGTTATCGCCGGCAAGACCTTTCCCGCCCCCAAAGATCACCCAGTAGTGGATCAGAAGGGGCTTCTGTTCGCGCCCCACATCATCGCGGTGCTACAAGGCACTACGGTGGAGTTTCTCAATAGCGACAACGTCGCACACAACGTCTTCTGGACTGCGGTCGGCAGCGACAAAAAAGCCGGCCACAATCTTGGAACCTGGCCCAAGGGAGAGAAGCGTCCCTTCACTTTCGACAAGGCCGGCGTCGTGCCGCTGTTCTGCAATGTGCACCCCGACATGGCGGGATACATCGTGGTGAGCCCGACTCCGTACTTCGCGGTCACCGACGATAGCGGCAACTATAAGATCAAAGACGTTCCTGACGGCAGCTATACCGTAGTTGTCTGGCACGAAGGCGCCAAGAATCAGTCCAAGCCGGTCACCGTGGCCGGCGGGGGCAAAGCGGATTTCACCCTGAGCAAGTAAGGAGAACGGGAGCGGTAGCCTCCTGCCGCTCCCGTATTTTTTCGCAACCGCTGCCGTGCGTCAGGGGTTTGCTGTTGATTCTGGGATCTGGGGTCTCATTCAAAGTGGCGATGCTCAAGCGATTTCGAGACAAGCGGGTCGATGCAGATTTCCTGCATACGAACTTTCCCTGCATGATGGCCTGTCCGGCGCACACCAACGCTGGAGCCTACGTTGGCCTGATTGCCGAGGGGCGGTTCGAGGAAGCTTACCGGGTGGCGCGCGATCCGAATCCTCTGGCCAGCATCTGCGGCCGAGTCTGCGCGCATCCTTGTGAGACGGCTTGCCGCCGTGGCGAAATCGATCGCCCGATTTCCATCCGGGCACTCAAACGATTTCTTACCGAGCAGTACGGGCCTGAGTCTAAACGGCCCATCAATGTCAACGAAGGTCGTGTCCAGAAAAAACTTCCATTCAAAGTTGCCGTGGTCGGCGGAGGTCCGGTGGGGCTTTCTGCCGCGCACGATCTGGCACTGATGGGATACGCGGTAACGATTTTCGAAGCCGCTCCAGTCGCCGGAGGAATGTTGTACCTGGGCATCCCCGAATATCGTCTGCCCCGCGACGTAGTCGAAGCGCAGGTCCGCGAAATTCTCGAGACCGGCGACATCACCCTCAAGCTGAACCACGCTGCTGGCCGTGACTTTTCTATCTCCGATCTGCGTCGGCAGGGATTTGACGCGGTGCTGGTTGCGGTCGGGGCGCACCGCAGCCGCGATCTGACCATTCCCGGCGTCGATCTCGACGGCGTCTACAAAGGCATCGACTTTCTGCTCAATGTGAACCTGGGCTACAAGTTCACCATCGGCAAGAAGGTCATCGTCATCGGCGGCGGCAATGTCGCCATGGATGTGGCCCGCTCGGCCGCGCGTGAAGTGGTGAAGCAGCATGCAGGCGGCGTCGAAGACCTCGCGCCATCCGACGAAAATGTTTCCGCCGTGGCCACCAAGGAAATGGTGGACATTTCGCTCTCGGCGCTGCGCATGGGCGCGCGCGAAGTGAACCTGGTGTGCCTCGAGCGGCGCAATGAGATGCCCGCGGCTCTCGAGGAGATTGAAGAGGCCGAGGAAGAAGGCATCTTCATTCATCCGGGCTTTGGGCCCAAGAGAATCATCGGCAAAGATGGCAAGGTTGCGGCTCTGGAAACGCTTAAGACGAAGTGGGTGTTCGACGAGAATCGCAGGTTCAATCCGGCGTTCTACGACAACAGCGAGAGCCAGATCGAGTGTGACACCATCATCATGGCCATCGGCCAGGCGCCGCGGCTGGATTTCTTCACGCCCGAAGACAAGGTCGAACTCTCTCCCCGCGGATTGATCGCGGTGAATCCGCAGACGTTGATGACCTCGGCGGGCGGAATTTTTGCGGGTGGCGATTGCGTCTTCGGTCCGCGCCTGATTATCGACAGCGTGGGCGACGGCAAGCGCGCAGCGATGGGCATTGATGAATTTCTGCGCGGCGGAAAACATCCGGAACCGGTCATCGAAGTCGAACTACTCAAACGGTATTCCATGCCACTCGGGTACCTCGATCTCAACCGGCAACCGGTTCCGATGCTTCCGCTAGAGCGGCGCACGGGCGTGACCGAGGTAGAAGTCGGCTACGACGCAGCGGCCGCGGTGGAAGAAGCGCAACGCTGCCTGCACTGCTGGGTCAACACGATTTTCGAAGGCGCTCCGGAAGACGGCAGCATGTGCATTCTGTGCGGCGGTTGCGTGGATGTCTGTCCGGAAAAATGCCTGGAACTGGTTTCGCTCGACCGCATCGCCTTCGAGCCAGAAGCCGTGCAGCACATCCGCGACAATCAGGAATTTTTCAGCGTCGAGTTCGACGAAGTTGCCGCCGACGAATTGGGCGTAGTCACCGGAGCGGCGATGTTGAAGGACGAGACGCGCTGCATCCGCTGCGGTCTTTGCGCGATGCGTTGTCCAGTGGGCACCATCACGATGGAGTCGTACAAACTTGTTCCCGCGGAACCGACCGGCCTGATCTCTATCGCCGCGATCGGCGCGGGATTGAAGAAGTAGGCACGAGGACTCATGGCAGACGACACAAAAAAAATCGAAGACGTGAGCCGCAGGCAATTTTTCGCGAAGCTTGGGCTGGGGTCGCTGAGCATCGCAGCCGCCGGCACCGCCGCGTTTACGTATCAGTATCTCGAGCCGAACGTTCTCTACGAGCCCTCCCCCGTCGTGAACGCCGGCAAGCCGGATCGCTATCCGCTCGACTCCGTCACGCTCGACGTGACCACCGGCATCTACATCATTCATTCGCAGGAAGGCTACTTCTCGCTGAGCGCGGTGTGCACGCATCTGGGCTGCCTGACGGCGTGGAAGCCGGAACTGAACCAGATCGCCTGTCCCTGCCATGGCAGCAAGTTCGAGCAGTCGGGGAAGAAGATCGAAGGTCCCGCGCCCAAGCCTCTGCCCTGGAAGCGCATCTGGCTCAACGATGACGGCGATCTGCTGGTCGACCGTTCCACCGATGTCCCGGCGCTCGCGCGCGATTCCTTCGTGAGGGTTTGATATGGCGAAAACGGTAGATCAATATTTCGAGAGTCTGCAGGGAACGCGAGTGTGGCGCTCGATCTTCCGCAGCGGCACAGGAGCGAGCACGCTGAAGCGCTCGCTGGCGATTCAGCAGAACGTGTTTCTGCATCTTTTTTCTACGAAGGTGCGTACTCGCATCCTGGGATTCAGCGCGACCTGGTATCTGGGCACGCTGACGCTGGGCACGTTTCTGCTGCTGGTCGCGACCGGCATCCCGCTGATGCTGTATTACCACCCCTCGGCGCCGCAAGCCTACGCCGACACCAAAGACCTGCAGTTTGTGGTCTCTTCGGGACTATTTCTGCGCAACCTGCATCGCTGGTCGGCGCATGCCATGGTGTTTCTGGTGTTCGCGCACATGTTTAAAGTTTTTTATCGCGGCGCCTATCGCACTCCGCGCGAGTTTAACTGGGTTATCGGCGTCGTTCTTCTTCTCATCACATTGCTGCTCAGCTACACCGGATATCTGCTTCCCTGGGATCAGCTCGCGTACTGGGCCATCACGGTCGGATCGAACATCGCCTCTGCCGTGCCCGTGATTGGCGACAAGATTCACTTCCTGCTGCTGGGCGGCAGTGCGGTCAATGCCAATGCGCTGCTGCGCTTCTACGTATTGCACTGCATGATTCTTCCGCTGACGGCGATGTTCTTCGTCGCAATTCATTTCTGGCGCATCCGCAAAGACGGGGGACTTTATGCGCATTCCAGCGAGCCGGCCGTGGTTCGCGCCAATCAGGCTGCAAGTGAAGATCGGGTTGCAGAGGAGGTTCGCTAACTATGGCTGACGCGAAAGACTTCATCGCCGGGGTCGACTCCAACGCGAAACGATCGCCGCGGCGCATCGTATTCATCACCCGCCGCACTTCGGCGCAGGTGAAGGCGGAGACGGAAGATCAAGTCCAGACTTTTCCGGAAGTATTGTTCCGCGCGGCAGTCGCGGTCATGACGCTTTCCGTGGCGCTGGTCTGGATCGCTCTGATGTTCAACGCTCCACTCGAAGGCCTGGCCGATCCTTCGCACACTCCGAATCCGGCCAAGGCGCCGTGGTACTTCCTCGGGTTGCAAGAGATGCTGCATTACTTCCCGCCGGTGGTGGCCGGTGTATTGGTGCCTGGCCTCGTGGTGACTGCGCTGATCGTGATTCCTTACTTCAGAGTGAATATCGAAGCCGATGGGCTCTTCCTCAAAGATCGCGACCGGAGGCTGCGCATTTTCTATGCGGTCGCGGCGGTGCTGTCGGTCTTTCTGGGCTGGTTTCACGTGATCGTGGCTTTGATCCCGACCCTGATCATGGCCGGGCTGATGGTTTTGGCTGCACAGAGTTCTCCAAGATCACCGTCAGCCTTTCGTCGATATCTCGCCGGCCGGCCGCTTTCTTACTGGGTGATGACGTGGTTCTTATTCGAGTTGATCGTGCTGACGGCTATCGGAACATTCTTCCGTGGACCAGGCTGGTCCTGGGTTTGGCCGTGGCAGGGCACATAGGAAGAAGGACGCGACAAACATGAAAGAGAAATTCAACTCGATCTGGCAAAGGCTGTTCGGAGATAGTGTTCGCGCGTTCGGGGTGGTCAGCGTTGTTTTTCTTCTTTCGCTGGCCATCGCTCCGGCGAAGAATTTTTTCAGCGAGTGGCGGCACTATCAGCGTGGATATCTGAGGCTGATCCGGAACCGCAGCGAGGCCAACACGCTGCAGCGGCATTATAAGAGCGGCATCCAGCAGATCTGGCTGCCGGAACTGGGAGTCGTCGATCGTTGCACCAGTTGTCACGTCGGGTTGAACGAAGCCAGTCTCACCGACGTCGCCTCGCAGCCATTCCGCAAACATCCCGCGATTCCTCATAAGTTGGACGAATTCGGTTGCACTGTCTGCCATCGCGGTCAAGGCGCCGCTACCACGGTCGCCGAAGCTCACAACAGCACGCTCGCTTGGGAACAGCCGATTCTGCCCGCCAAGTACGTCGAATCTTCCTGCGGGCAATGCCATCGCGGCCCGTTGCCGGGCACGCCCGTCCTGAATGAAGGTCGCAATCTTCTGTCGCGCTACGGCTGCGTGCATTGCCACACCGTAAAGCTGCCGGATGGCACCACCATGAAAGCGGACGACGATCCGCCGTCTCTCTCGCACATTGGCGACAAGACTTCGCGCGAGTGGATTTTCGCATGGTTGAAGGATCCGCAAGCTTACTCGGTTACGGCGACCATGCCGAACTTCAAGCTGGCCGATGACGATGCGAGAGACATGTCGGCATTCCTCATCGCCAACAGCACGCCGGTAGCCGGAGACGCGCAGGCAGTTTCCACGAAGGCCGCAGCCGATCCGAGTGCCGGCGCGAGCCTCTACGGGGAATCCTTCTGCGCCTCATGCCACGCCGTGCAGAATGCCGCCGGCAACATGGTTGGCGGCAACGTCGGCCCGGAGTTGACTCGCGTCGGCAGCAAGGTGAAGCCAGATTGGCTGCAGTCGTGGCTGCGCAATCCGCGCGTCTACGATCCCGCTACGGCCATGCCGCACTATCGCTTCAACGATGCTCAGGTCGCCACGCTATCGGGATTTCTTCAGGCCAAGGCGGATTCCGACCTGCTGGCCAATGTGCACTTGGACGCGGCGACGCCGCAACAGATCGCGCATGGCAAGCGCCTGGTTGCTGACTACGGCTGCGCCTCCTGCCACGAAATTGCCGGCATCAAGAAGCCGGAAAATTTCGCCCCCGAACTCAGCCGCATCGGCAGCAAGTCGATCACGCAACTCATTTTCCTTCCCGGAATGCCGCACACGTTGCCGGATTACATTGCGGGCAAAATCAAACAGCCGCGCGCGTTCTCTCCGGGTTTGCGCATGCCCCAGTACACCTTCACCACGCCGCAGATCGACGCTCTCACCACGGCGCTGCTGGCTCTAAACGATCATGCATCCAGTCTGCCCCCGTCATTGACGGTCTCTGCAACTCCGGAGTCGGATTACCAGCCTGCCGGCAAAGCTGGCAAGCTGATGACCGACCTGGCCTGCTTCAGTTGCCATCGCATCAATGGCCACGGCGGCGACATGGCTCCCGACCTGACGTGGGAAGGCAGTTCAGTGCAGCGGCAGTGGCTGGTCTCGTTCCTGAAAAATCCCAACACTCTGCGCCCGGCGCTGATCCGCCGCATGCCTCGCTTCAATCTGACCGACGGCGAAATTAACGATCTCACCGATTACATGATGACCGTCTATCAGAATCCGTCCGTGGACCGTGACTCGCTGCCGCTGAGCGGCTATCCGCAGGGGCAAGTCGAACTCGGCAAGCAACTGTTCTACGGCAAGTATTCCTGCCAGGGCTGCCACATCGTGGACCCCAAGAATGATAAGGGATACATCGGCCCAACCTTGACGCAGGTCGGATCGCGAATGACCCCGGCCTGGATGTATCAATGGATGAAGAACCCTCAGTCTCTGCGCCCCGGCACCATCGAACCGAATCGTGCCATGAGCGACGACGATGCCCGTGCCATCACGGCGTTCCTCAGTTCGCAGAAAGGCGCAGGCAGCAAGGAGACAGCCAGGAAATGACGCGCTCATCATCATTTGTTCTCGTGCTCACGGTTGCGATGCTGGCGGCCACGTCGTGTTCGAAAAAGAACGAGGCTGCGCCTCTGCCTAAGCCCACTGCCTTCGGAGCGGCCATCGTCGAATCGAGCGGCGGCAAGCAATCTGCGCAGACGGGTACACCCTTGCCCCAGCCTCTGGTCGTGCAGGTGAATGACGAGCAGGGGAACGCGCTCGCGGGTGCGCTGGTAGAATTCGCGGCCGCGTCCGGAGTTACGTTCGATCCTGTTAACGGACTAACGGATTCCAACGGCCAGGTCACGACCAACGTTTCACTCGGTGGCATGGCCGGCCGCTACCAGATCGTTGCTTCCACATCCGACAAGTCGCACAAGAAAATCGAATTGAAAGTGGAAGAGATCGCGCTCGGCTACCAGCAGAATCTCGGCCGCGTCCTGGCGGATCAATATTGCCAGCGCTGCCACAACTCCGAATCCACCCCCGAGCGCGTCTCCAACTACGACAATCTCGAGGTGAAGCCGCACTTGTTCACCGAAGGCGACACCTACAACAAGATCAGTGACGCCGATCTCACCGCCGTGATCAGCCACGGAGGTCCCGCCCTGAACAAATCGGCGCTCATGCCGGCCTGGGGCAATACGCTGGGCAAAGGGGACATTCCGGCGTTGATTGCGTATATCCGCGCAGTATCCGATCCGCCGTCGCATGACGCCGGTGCTGTGTACGCCAAAAAATAGGTAGCGGTGCAGTTAGCATCGGCAAACAGGGTTCTAAGGGCGTCGTCTCGAGCGGAGCCGTTTTTCAGTCGGAGCGAAGCATCTCACGGGCGATGCGCTTCTGCCCTCATTCGCCGCCCGCAGTTTGCAATCTTCCTCGCATTTCCGCAGTATGGATCGGACAGGCGACGCGCCCTGCGCCCGCCCGCTGAGGCTCTGTGAAACTGGCGCCAACTTCCACCAGCAACCTGAGAGCGCAATTCGAGGCTGCCTTTCCACGCAGCGCGAATCGCGACGTCCGCATCGTGCGCGCTCCCGGCCGCGTTAATCTCATCGGCGAGCATACGGATTACAACGAAGGCTTCGTGATGCCGGGGGCGATCGCGTTCGAACATCGAGTCGCCGTCTCCGTCAACGACTCCGGCGAACTGGCCGTCCGGGACGTGCAGGAAGCACAGTCGCACACCTTCCGCATCGATGATCCTGACCCCAAACCCAGATGCGACTGGACGGACTACGTTCGCGGCGTGCAGATTCAGTTGAGCCGTCTCGGCTATCGCATCCCGGGTGCCGATCTGCTGATCGACGGCCATGTGCCCATGGGCGCTGGTCTGAGTTCTTCGGCGGCCCTGGAAGTCGCGTCGGCCCTGGCTTTGTTGCGTGCCTGCGGACGCAGCCTCGACGCCAGAAGCGTCGCGCAGCTTTGCCAAAGGGCGGAGAACGAATTCGTGGGAGCGCGCTGCGGCATCATGGATCAGTTCTCTTCGATCAGCGGCCGCGCCGGGCACGCCATCCTGCTTGACTGCCGCTCGCTCGAAGCAAGTTACGTGCCCTTGCCCGACGACGTCGCGCTGGTGATCTGCAATACGATGGTCCGGCATTCGATTGCGGCCGGGGAGTACAACCAGCGCCGCGCAGAGTGCGAGCGCTGCGTCGAATATTTCAAGACCAAGCGCAACGGAGTTACCGCTTTGCGCGACGTGATCGAGGATGACCTGCAACAATATGGCTCCCGTCTGCCAGAAACGCTGCTCCGCCGGGCAAGGCATATCGTGAGCGAGAATGCTCGGGTGCTAAAGGCGGCACACGCATTCGAGAGCGACGATATCAAGGCCGTTGGCAAGCTGATGTATGAGTCGCACGCGAGTCTTCGCGACGATTACGAAGTGAGTTGTCGGGAGCTCAACGTTATGGTCCAATTGGCGGCCGCAGTGCCGGGCACGTACGGTTCTCGCATGACCGGAGGCGGCTTTGGCGGATGTACGGTCAGCTTGGTCGACCGTGGCGCCGTTGAGCAATTCACCCAGGAAGTGGCCGCCGGTTATGAGCGCGCAACGGGCATCCGTCCTGATATCTTCGTGACGACGCTGGCGGACGGCGCCGGCCCGGTGGAATAGGCACGAGAAAATGTTCACTCTGAACGCTGTCTCCCATCGCCGCTTGAATCCGCTGACCGGCGAATGGGTTCTGGTTTCACCCCATCGGACGGCGCGGCCGTGGCAGGGACAGGTCGAGAGCACAGCCTCAGCGAAGTTGCCCGCCTATGATCCGGAATGCTACTTGTGCCCGGGAAATCCGCGCGCGGGCGGAATTCAGAATCCGCAGTATTCGTCCACGTTCGTGTTCGACAACGATTTTGCGGCTCTGCAGCATGACCTTCCTTCCGGTCTGAATTCCTGCAACGTCGGCGATCTTCTCGTAGCCAGCCCGGAGAAGGGCATTTGCCGCGTCGGTTGCTTCTCTCCGCGTCATGACCTTTCGTTGCCAGGCATGTCGGTTGCGGAGATTGAGACCGTGATCGAGATGTGGACTCAACAGTTCGCGGAACTCAGTACCGTCGACTTCATCCGCCATATTCAGATTTTTGAAAACCGCGGGGCGATGATGGGGGCGAGCAATCCCCATCCGCATTGCCAAATTTGGGGCAGTGAGTCGATTCCCAATGAACCGGCAAAAGAGCAGCGCTCATTCCTCAATTACCACGAGCGGCACAAATCCTGCTTGCTCTGCCAGTATGCGGAACATGAACTCGCCAGCGAGCGGCTCATTTTTTCCGGCGCCGAGTTCGCGGTAGTGGTGCCGTTCTGGGCGGTATGGCCGTTCGAGACCATGATCATTCCGCGACGGCACGTAGCGGACATCACGGAGCTTGATTCGTCCGCACAGCGGGAACTAGCCGGAGCTTTGCAAAAGCTCACGCGCTGCTACGACCAGATATTTCAGGCGCCTTTTCCGTATTCGATGGGATTCCATCAACGCCCTGTAGACGGTCAACCGCACCCAGAATGGCACATGCACGCGCACGTCTATCCGCCACTGCTGCGTTCGGCGGCGATCCGCAAATTCATGGTTGGTTTTGAAATGCTGGGAAGTCCCCAGCGCGATCTGACGCCTGAATCGGCCGCAGAACGCCTCAGAGGTCTTTGCCAATCTGTGCCCTGATGGTTGCAAGATCTTGCAAAGCAGCAACTCTCCGCCTCGAATCGCCTGCGACCGACAGGAAATATATGGGAAAATCGTCGGGCAAAGCGCGTCTGGGGAGTCTGGGTATGTGCGAGAAGCCATCTACGATGATTCGTCAATTGATCGTCGCGCTGTCGCTGACAATCGTGCCCTGGGCAAGTGGATCGGAATCGAGCTGCACCCAACAGCGAGTCGACGGCACGCTGCCGCCTGCCACCACGTCATACATCTATCCTCGGCAGGCTGTGACTCCTTTCTACCAGTGGGAAAACAATTACGGCTACTGCGGCGAAGTATCGATGATGCAAGCTGGCCTGAGTAACGGCCAATGGATGTCGCAATTCAACGCTCGCTTGATTTGCGGCACCGGCCTGTCTCAATCCGGTCCAAATGGCGCGTGCGCAGCCCACCACAGCCAAGTGAACAACAACGCGCAACTGCTCATTGAAGACCCCGGCACCGGAGTTACGGGATCCAACACCTATGCCTACGCCGCGCTGTGCGTTTCGAATTCAAGGCTGGCCGGCACCACTTTCGATTACTCAGGGCAGTCAACTGGCCTCGCAGGCTATGAAGAGTACATGTCGTGGGTCAAGAGTGAAGTGATACAGGGTCACCAGGTCACTTTAGCGATTCTGATCAACGGCGGCTCCGATCCGCAGTATGACCACGAAGTCGCAGTGATGAAGATCGGTACGAATCATTCTCCGACCGATTCGACCTACTATCCGGATGACGTCGTCTATTTCGACGACCACGGCGCGTTCACGCTTCACGACAGCAACTTTGCTGGCTATCCGTCGATTCCGCCGGGCGCGGGTTCGGACACGTCCAGTTGCACGCCCTACGTTTACGGATACACCTTTGCATCGCTGGCCAACACGCGGGTTGGAGCGAATCAGAAAAATGCGCAGGGCTACTCGATCATCATTCCTGACCACCGCACCATTTACACCGCGAATGGCGCATCGGGATACAATACAGTTCCCATCCTCGGTCCGCACAACTACGGATTTTCTGTCTCCGGTCCAATCGATCAGAACCAGGAAACACTGCCAGTAGCGCTCACTATTGTTGGGCCTACGGTGACCGGTGGCAAATCCAATCCGCTCGACCCGATTGCCGGCTACAACTACGAGAACCCGAAAATTGGAACCAATACTTTCGGCAATGGCTGCACCAACCATCCGCCCGACCCCATGACGAACTTGACCCTGCAGGCAACGGTCAGCGGCTTAAAGGCTGCAACGTCTTATAACTTGTACGAGTACGAGTTCTCGTCGGTAGAAGGCGAGGGTGCGAACGCTGCGCTGGCTGTTCCAGTGGAAAATTTCAATGCGCATGCGGGAATGGCCACGCATGTCACGACTTTCACCGCGGCCGGTTCCACTTACACTCAAACGGTAACCACTACATCCGATAAAATTGTCATCTTCCGGTGCGTTCCGAGCAAGGCTCCCTGATTGGTCCTGGGAAACCGGCAGACCTTCATCACCTCTTCCCGCATTTATGAGACAAGTCACCTGCCTTGTGCGGTTGGACTGCGTTGCCCTGCTGGCTCAGGAAGTTGAGTGCAATCACGGGATGGATTTCAATGCAGTTCTTGGCCAATCCATCCTGGCCGTGAGCGAAATCAAAGAAGGCCGGACCGGTAACATCCACCAGCCACGGCTTGGGTAGAGTTTGCAGCACATCCATCGGTTGGCCCAGGCGCGAGGACACTTCGGTTCGGACCTTCTGGATTTGTGCCAGAAATTTCGAACTGCAGACGGCCTGACATTGTGGGTCGGGGACTTCCATGATCATCTGATTGGTTGGATTGTCGGGGTCGGCGATGACGATGTGGAAGTCATGGTCCGGGACTGAAGGAACTGCGCTAGCCGCCATCCCGAAATTCTCCGCGGCAGTTTGGGCCTCAATCTTCCAGCCGACGATCAGCGCTTTCAGATGGTAGAGCTTTGTTTCACCCGGCGCCCGAGTATCTGTGAGCTTGGCCGGAGCGGTTTGTCCGATCAACTGCGTAACGGTGCTGTCTTGGGGTGTAGCGTGGCCCACCGCATCGGCCTGGTTATCCGTCAGAGTTTTGATGGCCCATCGTTCCTGGCCACACTGCATCCCACAGTTTGCCTGGGCGAAAGCCGCAGATCCTGAGAGCGCGATCGTGATCAGGAGAAAAGTCACTGGTGTCCGCATAGAGCACCCTCCATAGTCGGAATTTGACCGCGACCATACGCCCATTGCCCCGGCGCGAGACAAGGACCCAATCTTTGTTACGAAATCCGGAAAGGGCGTCGGTCACAATGCCTGGGCAGTTCGTCGATTAGGGGATGGCGCAGACACCCGGCATCCTTTTTCGGATGGCGGTATCTAAGCTGAAGAGGGCCGATTGCCACAGAAAATCATGGCAAAAGAATCCAGCCCACGAACAGAGGCCGACAATGCCGAAGAAAGATGCTCCTAGCAACCATCGCACCTTGAACGCACAACCACATGTCCACCAGCGTGCCCGTGAAATTCAAGGATATGGCACGGTTTCGCACGCGCTGCCGCTGGATCTCGAAGAGCCGGTACGCCTCGAGATGACCGAGCAACTCAACCTGCTGCTGGCCGACACCATGACCCTGCGCGATCTGTATAAGAAGTCCCATTGGCAAGTGGCTGGCCCTACGTTCTATCAGCTCCATTTGCTGTTCGATAAGCATTTTGACGAGCAGGTGGAGATCGTCGATACCATCGCCGAACGCATCCAGTTGCTGGGCGGAATTTCGATCGCCATGGCAGCCGATGTCGCTGAGACCACGCGCATCGAGCGGCCTCCGCGCGGCAGGGAAGAAGTGCCGGTGCAGATTTCCAGGTTGCTGGACGCACACCAGATCATCATCGGACACTGCCGGAAACTGGCAAAGCTCGCCAGCGAACTGGGCGACGATGGCACCAACGATATGGTGGTGAGCGACGTACTGCGGGCGAACGAGCTGCAGTCCTGGTTCCTCAGCGAGCACCTGGTCGACATGCCTCTGGTGCAGGCCGAAGAACCGAGTCTGCGGAAGACTGGCAGCTAGGCTTCCTTGGGCAAGCCTATTTCTGATAGTAGGCGACGTTCTTCTCGATGAACTCTTTCTTCTCTTCGGGGACGTCCTCGAGTGCGTGGATCGAGTCGGAAGTGCAGGCCGGAACGCAGGCTCCGCAGTCGATGCAGCCCTCTGGATCCACGTACATTTGGGTGGCGGCTTCGAACTCCGGTTCGTCCAGCTTAGGGTGGATGCAGTCGGTCGGGCAGACATCGACGCAGAGGGAGTCCTTGATGCAGGAGTCAGTGATTACGTAGGCCATAAGTCAGTCTCTCCAAATGAATTGCGGGCGATGGACGGCGCGCCCGGCTTGCTCGAACAGCAGTTTAGGATCCCATCGGGAGCCGGGCCGTGATTTCCATCACAGTCCGGTGTGAGCCGGGGAGAGAACCGCTCTGTTCGGAGCTGGACGAGCGGTTTTCTGTTGATGAAAATCACATGCAACTGTGACCGCCGTCACAGAAATGGCCGGGCGATAGGACTTAAATAGGCACAATTGAACTAGGCCTTCTAGTCATAGGATCGCCCGGCTCCACCCACAGAACCCCACAAGCCGTTACCCCAGACGGCGGGAGCC
>Ga0209698_10000767_pt1 | contig 36865 bp, 30 predicted proteins | sample LitLauG_LLR_2012_FD_187203 | JGI IMG/M metagenome (GOLD analysis project Ga0209698, IMG submission 187203) | Freshwater sediment microbial communities from Pennsylvania, USA - Little Laurel Run_MetaG_LLR_2012 (SPAdes) (version 2) | ecosystem: Environmental > Aquatic > Freshwater > Creek >... | reverse complement strand
ACCCTGGGGATCGTGGGGTTGGGCAGCATCGGGCAAGAGGTGGTGAAGCGCGCGCGCGCTTTCGAAATGCGCATCCTGTCATACGATCCCTACGTCACCCCCAAACTGGCGCAGGATGCCGGAGCCGAGTTGGTGGAATTGGCTCGCCTCTACGCCGAGAGCGATTACATCAGCTTGCATGTGGCCGCGACGCCCGAAACCCTGGGCATGTTGTCACACGAGGCGTTCCAGCAAATGAAACCGGGAGTGCGCATCGTCAACTGCGCCCGCGGCGAGCTGGTGGATGAGGCCGCTCTCACCCAAGCTCTAGCCTCCGGCAAAGTGGCCGGCGCGGCCATCGACGTGTATGCCAGCGAACCCCCGCCCGCGGACCATCCCCTGTGGAAGGCGGAGGGCCTGGTAGCAACCCCCCACATCGGAGGCTCCACGGAAGAAGCGCAGGAGATTGTGGGTGTGCGCATTGCCGAACAGGTCGTCGAATACCTGAAGACCGGCGCGGCCCTCAACGCGGTGAACATGCCCAAGATGACCCGCGAGCAGTACCGCGCCCTGGGGCCGTACGTGACTCTCGCCGAACGCCTGGGCACCTTTGCCGCGCATATTGCGTCCGGAAACCCGGGCACGGTGCGCCTGGTGTATTTCGGCAAGCTCGCCGATAGCAACACCAATCTGATACGCAGTGCCGCGCTGGCCGGGGTTCTCAGCCGCTCCACTTCCCACCGCGCCAACCTGGTGAACGCCATGCAGATTGCCGAGAGCCGCGGTTGGAACGTTGCCGAGCGTCACGAGAAGCACTCCAGCCACACTGGCACCATACGGCTGGAGCTGGAGACCGACAAGGGAATCACTTCGGTGGAAGGCGCCGTGGTTTTCGACAAGCCGCGCTTGATCCAGGTGGATGGGATTCAATGCGAAGCGGGGCTCTCCGGAATCCTGACTCTCATGAAGAACCAGGATGTCCCCGGAGTCATCGGCCACGTAGGCACGGTGCTTGGCAGCAACCACGTCAACATCGCGAACTTCTCGCTAGGCCGCCGCGAAGCCGCGTTAAAACCAGGCGAGCCACTGGAAGCCATCGCGCTGGTGACCACTGACGAAATCGTTCCCGAGTCCGTGCTCGCACAGTTGCGCGAAAACCCCGCCGTGCGGTTCGCCCGGTCGGTCGAGTTCCAAGAGTAGCGTTCCCCGGCGGCCCGCTCCCCTTCGAACAGGCGAAACTCGCCCGAGCAGGTGGAGACAGCCACTGCTAGGGTGGTGAGCCTCGCCACGACGACCACTAATGACCACTAAGACACCCCTTGACAAGCTCCGCAAAGGGGCGTAATCTCCCCTTATCCGTGCATAAATGATTGCACGGTTAAGAGGGATAGGTCTTACTTTTTTAGTCCTCTAAAGACATCGCCAGGGGATGAGCGATGGGAATTATTGCGGGCCGCGCCATATTCGATTCAGACGTCATACTCCACAGGTCACGTTTTTTTTACCAACAGGGCGGCCAGTCTCAAAAGCCAACAGGGGACAACACGCGATCGGCCGTACTGTGAGTTTTATAAGCGCTAGAAACTCGCCATAGTAGTTTTTGGGGGGCAGCCGGAATCCGGCAAAGTTGTTCGCATCCACAAAGGGGGAACTATGGTCGCCATGACGCGTAGAGGTCTGTTGGTGCTGTCCGGTTTGGTAGCAGCGATTATCTCATTGATCGCATTGGGAAATGGCTTGGTCTATGCACAGGGTTCCACAGCGGCCATTACCGGCACGGTGAAGGATGCCTCGGGGGCCGTGCTGGCTGGGGCGGCGATCAGTGTCAGACACCTTGAGACCGGGCTGACGCGCGCGGTGGTCACCGACGCCAGCGGGAGTTATAGTATTCCCTCGCTTCCGGTGGGCGCGTATGAGTTTACCGTTGCCAAGGAAGGGTTCAGGAAGGAAGTGCGGCGCGGAATCGACTTGGTGGTAGGCCAGGAAGCGGTGGTGGATCTGACTCTACAAGTGGGGAATATCGACCAGCAGATCACCGTGGAGGGGGAGGCCCCCCTTGTCAACACCACGCTGAGCTCCACTTCCGGATTAATCAACGAGCAACAGGTTAAGGATTTGCCGCTGAACGGGCGGAGCTTCGATCAACTGATCACGCTCAACGTCGGTACGTCCAATAACAGCTCGAATACGCTCAACAACGCCTCCTGGAACGGTTTCTCCGTGGCCGGCAAGCGTCCGGAAACCAACCGGTTTCTGATCAACGGGATCGACTGGATTGGCGGGAACGGCACCGCCCAGTACATCACGCCGTACGGCGCCAGCGGGCAGTTGTTGGGGGTGGAAGCGGTGCGGGAATTCAATCTCGTCTCCAACACCTATGGCGCCGAGTATGGGAAGCGTGCGGGAGGAACGGTCAACATCGTGACCGCCTCCGGGACCAACCAATTGCACGGAGACGTGTTCGAGTATCTGCGCAACAGCGATTTCGACGCCCGCAACTTCTTCGACGCAACCATCGGCACGCCCCCGTTCAAGCGTCATCAATTCGGAGGAATCCTGGGGGGCCCAATCAAAAAAGACAGGCTGTTCCTGTTCGGGAACTACGAAGAGTTCCGGCAAGAGTTGTCGCGCAGCAGCGTGGCGGTTGTGCCGGGCGCTTTGGCCCGCGAGGGGCTCATGCCGAACGGTTCGCCGGTTCCTAATCTGAAGCAGCCGATGCTGGCCTATGCGAACACCTTCTGGCCGGCGCCCAGCACTCCCGATGCCGCCGATGGAACCGCGCTCGCCTTCTCCAATCCCGGAGAACACCGCCGGGAGCATTTTGGCTTGGCGCGCCTTGACTACACCATATCCAGCAAGGATTCCTTCTCGGCCAACTACACCAACGACAACGGGAACCGCAGTGTACCGTTTGTGGACCCAAATTTTTCCACGCTCTCTGAAATAGACGGCCAAACACTGAGCATGCAGGAAACGCATGTTTTTTCTCCCAGTCTGGTGAATGTCGCGACCGTGGGGTACGCTCGTTCGTTTGCAACGCTGGTCCAATCCCCCGCCGTGCCGATTCCCTCCAGCCTGGTGTTTCTTCCCGGAGGCAACCCCGGTTCGATCATCATCGGCGGGAGTGTGATCACGGCGCAGCCCTCGGCCGTGGCGGCGGCGCCCGGCAATAACCCCAGCATCGGTGTCCGAAATTACTTCACCTATGCCGATGACTTTCACTGGACCAAAGGGAGGCACTCCTGGAGCTTCGGCGCTTGGATTCAGCGGATACAGTCCGATGTGACCGGGGCGGCTCAGGGTTCTGCGGCAAACGTCGCCTATCCGACCGTGCTGGCATTTCTCCAGGACAAACCGAGCCAGGCGATCTTGGTTCGGAATCCGGTGGAGGTTGGCTACCGGTCGCTCGAGGCAGCCTGGTATGTGCAGGATGAGATCAAGCTACGGCGGAATCTCACCCTGCGTCTCGGGTTGCGGGACGAGATGACCAACGGGTGGAATGAAGTGGCGAACCGGTGTGCCAACTACTTTAACGATCCGACCTACGGGATCGGGATAAACCCGCACGTCGGCGGTTCCTGCCTGGCTCAGAATAATGCCAAGGCGTTGTGGCAGCCCCGTGTGGGCCTGGCCTGGGACCCGACCGGTACGGGAACCTGGTCGGTACGGGCCGGCTTCTCCATTGTGAACGATCTCGCGGATAATCTCGCTAATCGGACGTATTCCGCTCCGCCCTTTAACGCCCGCGAGCAACTAACGGCCGCTCCGGTGAACGGGTTTCTTTCTCTGCTTCCCCTCGATAGGAATGCCCCGATCCCGCAGACATGCGCCCCAGGGGTACCTGCGCCCTGTTCGATCTATCAACCAGGCGGTGTCGATCCCAATTTGTTCACGCCCACCATCCAGGAATGGAGCTTTACAGTGGAGCGCCAGCTCACCCAGGATTTAATGCTTCAAGTGGGCTATGCGGGCAGCCAGTCCTACCACACCAATCTGGCGATGGATACCAATTCACCTGCGCCGCAGGTGTGTCAGAGCCCTCAAGGATGTCTCAGCGGTGGCGTTCTTGCGGCCAACCAGGCACGGATGGTGCCGCAGGGAACCACCTACTTCCCGTCCACGCCTCCAATCGTCGTGAACGGCGTCACGTTGACGCAACGCCCGAACCCCTATGTGTCCAACAACACGGCATGGGTCGACGAGGGCACCGCCAGCTATCATGCGCTGACTGTCTCCCTGCAAAAGCGGGTCACCCACGGGCTCGCGTTCAAAGTCAATTACACCTGGTCGAAGGTGATTGACTTGAATTCGGCCATTCTGGCGCCTTCCGGGGAAAATGAGCCGGCGGATGTCTTCAGCCCCTATAATTTGTTCCTGAACCGGGGCCCGGCGTCCTACAGCATTGAGCACCAGTTCAGCGCGAACTACAGCTACCAGTTGCCGTTCGGGGGCGGACATCGCTTCGGTAGCGGGGCCGGCGGGTGGAGAAACCAGTTGATTGGCGGTTGGCAATGGAACGGGATTATCACTGCCCAGGGCGGGTTCCCCCTCACGCCGGTGATTGGCTTCAATAATTCCGGTACAGGCGACTCTAATGTAACCGACACACCAAACTGGAATCCAAACTTCCACGGCAAGGTGGTTTCGGGAACCGTTGATCAATGGATTAACCCGCAGGCCTTCACGATGCCGACTCCCGGAACGTTTGGGAATGTCTCGCGGGGATCGATACGCGGACCCGGTTTGGTCAACTTCGACACGTCGGTGTTTAAGAAGTTCGCAATCAGCGAGCGAGTGAGTTTGCAATTCCGGGCGGAGGCCTTCAATCTTTTGAACCACTCCAATTTTTTCTACCCGAATACAATCGTTTTTGCGGGCAACAGTGCCGCCTACTCCTATAGCAACACGGCCGGACAGATTACGACGGCGGCGACTTCGCGGCAACTCCAGCTCGCGCTGAAGCTTATGTTTTAATTGCGTCATGAGCAAAATGGAGCATCGCACCTTGGTGCTCGATTTTGCGTAACTATACGGCTGATGAGGGAAGGCCCCTCGAACCGGCTTGGAGAGTTAGACGGTGTCGAAACCACGGTAGTTAGAAGATCGTGGGACAAAGCTCCGGCGGGACCTGCTTACGGACGGAGCGGCATCCGGCATACAGGTGGCCTGAACCTAGAGGAGGCGGTCGTATGGAACATGAGAACCTTGGCGTCGATGCAAACGGAGAAGCCACAAGTGGATTGAACCACAAGGGCGAGAGTACGAATGCGATTCTGAGGGGCGGACTGCCTGGTAGTAGCGAGGAAGCGGAGTAATGTCCGTGGAGCGAAGCGGGCAGGCCATCGGCGTTGAAACCTTAAAGGGTCAACTGGTGACAGGAGCCATTTTGGAGCGTTAGGCTACGGTCATGGCGCAGATGGTCGAACCGACCTGGTGGTCGCCGGCCCGCGACCACTCCGGAGCCCGCACGGTCGCCACGCTTCCACCCGGCGGAGTTTATTTCGATCCACGATGGTCTCCCGATGACACATAATCGCATTTGAGCAGGACCTGAGGTCGCCCCCGAGCGATCGCAGTTCGCGGCGGTCGCATCCGTGTGGTACAGCTCTACACGTCCACGAGCTCGCGGCAACTGCAGTTCGCGTTGAAGCTACTGTTTTAGGACTATGGATGCCGGGATAGGAGTCGCGTAGCCTCGAACATCGCGGCCGAGGGAACGCGTACCGCGGCCCGGCTCCGCTGAAACAATAGTTGTGGAGAGGCGTAGCGCTGGCGGGCAAGACCACCGGCGCTACGAACCAATTACTTCTTCCCCGGCTCGCTCTCCCCCGACTGCAATCCGAGCAACAGCCTTCTGCCATCGGCAAAGGTAATATTCTTGCCGACTGCCCGAGTGGACTTGTCCTTGGCCTGATAGCCCTCGACAACGATCACGGTTCCGGGCGGCAAGGACTCCTTTGTGAAGCCGAGGCGGTACAGATTGTTCGGGCTGCCGCCTTCGATCATCCAATTGGTCACCGTGCCATCCTCGCCTTTTACGTCTATATGTATCCAGGAGTGCGGATTGACGACTTCCCACTTGGTGACGGTTCCTTGCAATTTCAACGGCCGGTTCTGGTCGAATTCCGCCGCAAAGGCATGATGCGCCCACGCCGGCACCGCGGCCAGGAGTAGGCCCGCGCCAACAGCCATAACGTATAGTTTTGTTCTCATCGGTCACCTCTTTCGTTCAAGTCCATTTCTACTTTTTCTACTTTGCTTTTTTGGAAGCTGCTTCCTCTTCCGCCACTCGAGCCCCACGGAGGGTGTTTGCCAATCCATAATTCGCCTCGTTACAGGCGTATTCGTATAGTTCCCCCTGAATTCTGCTGATGGCCAGTTCCCCGGACCACGGCTTAGTCCACATCCCCGGGTCCTCTACCGTGAATTGGTAAAGGATTGTCTCCGGGTCGACAGGCGTGAGGCGTTCGACAACGTGCAGATTCTGGGCTCCCGGGAACGGATTCAGGTCCGAGAAGTTGGTAGTGTCGATTACCAGCGTGTTACCCTCCCAATGGCCACGGGAATCGCCGTACCACTGCCGGACGTTTTTGGCGAGATGCGGACGCCCGTCGGTGGGAATGACACGGACGTCGTGGATCATTTCGGCTTGAATCGTCACGTATCCGGCTCCCTGCGCAATCTGAACGTTACTGTTGTAGCCGGCAGGAAGCAGGGGCGGCCCCACGTTGGCACGGGCGATACAACGCGCGCCCAGGGGGCGATTCTCGGGGCCATCGAATTCATGTCCCCTCTCCTTGGCGGCGCTGTCGGCATTTCGCTTGCGAGCCTCCGGTGTCAGCGGAGGAATCCTGCCCTCAGGCCCGACGATGATCGATGTGCGCCGGCTCCATGCGACTTTGGCCTGTGAGCGATCCAGCCCGAACTGGGCGAAATCATAGTGCACATCCTCCGGGGCTGCGCCGGCTACGCCTGAATGGTTCGCAGGCGGCAAACCCTCAGCTTCATCCTGGGCGAGGCGCTCTTGCTCCCGCTTTTGAACCGCCGCCAGTTCCGCTTCCGTGTAAAACTCTTTCCCGGCGAGCTCCTTGGCGCGCTGCAACGGGGCAACGGTGTTATTGGTCCATACTCCCGACAGGTCGGGTACGCCGTCGGGGGTGCGCGGGGGCGTCCATGTCTTCCCGGCGGTGGCCGCCGGCTTGGCGGCTGACGAGGCTTGGCCGGCGGCGGGCGTCGCCGTCAGCAGCACCAGGACAGCAATCGCCGCGAGCGCGGCCGTGATATGGAAACATCGATAGCTCATTGTTCCTCCCAAATTTCCTCGCATGAATCACTACTTCGCTGCCTTCAGCGCTGCTTCCTCCTCGGCAACCCTCGCTCCGTGGAGGATGGTGGGCAGTTCGGAATTCCCCTCGTGGCAGGCCCACTCATAGACGGGCCCCTTCGTCTTCGCCATCGGAATCTCCGCGGTCCACGGTTTGTCCCACGTCGCGGGATCTTCTACCGTGAACCGATACATAAGCGTATCATCGCCGGTGCGCGTGAAGCGCTCCACCAGGTGCAGCTTCTCGCCGGATCCTCGGAAAGCGGTGAGGCCCGTAAAATTGGTGGTGTCGACCACCAGCGTATTGCCCTCCCAGTGGCCCACCGAATCTCCCTGCCATTGGCGGATGTTTGCGGGGATATGCGGACGCCCGCTGGTGGGGATGACGCGCGTGGAGTGGTCTATCTCGTGGAGCATCGCCACGTACCCCGCCCCCTGCACGATTTGGAGCTCGTTATTGTCATTGGCGCCGGGAAGCATGGGAATTCTCTCCTGCCCCATAAGGATGCAGCGCTCCTGCAACGGCCGGTTCTCGTAGCTGTCGAATTCGTGTCCTTTGTTTTTCGCGACCCGGTCGGCGTTTCTCTGGCGAGCCTCTGGCAGCATGGGAGGCACGACGCCCTCCGGCCCCACGATTAGCGAAGTTCGTTTGTTGGAGGCGAAACTCGCCTTGGTGATATCAAAACCGTACAGACTAAGATCGTAACGCAGGGTCTGGTTGGCTGCGGCACCGAGGTCGGCTTCCTCGCCCACATCGCCTGAGCGGACTCGCTTGGCCAGTTCGGCAAATTCCTGCTCCGTGTAGAATTCTTTGGTTCCGAGACCTTTGGGCCTTTCCAGAGGTGTCAGGGTGGCGTTGCCCCAGATACCCTGCAAATCGGGCTGGCCATCCGGTGTACGTGGTGCTGTCCAAGCCTTCCCTGCGGGGGCCGCCTTCGCACTGGGCGGCGAGGTCTGTCCGAATACAGCGGCCTGTGCAAGCAGCAATACCAACGTCATGGCCGCTGGAGCAGCCGTTAAGGCGAGCGAGGGATGGCGCATGAAAGCCTCCTACTTGCCGTTGATCCTACATGCGAATTACGTCGATGTCAATCCGGGGGGGGTGCGTTGGGTACGTTCGCGGAGCTCGTACGGCGCCGGGGACGCACGGAACGGTCCCTTCGTTGCACGGCCCGCGTTTAAGTGGCGGAAGTGCCTCGCACAAAACCCGCTTGCTGATCCGGGGCAGTTTTGAATCCCTTGGCTTCTTTGAATGCAGTCTGAAGAATCCGTACAACCGATTGCGCGGCCTGCAACTCTTCGGGATGCTTGACGTGGCCTGGCAGTTTGGAATCTATGAACTTAAGCCGGAACAACTGGTTGTCGGCCAGCATTAGGATGGTTTGCAGTTCTTCCAAGCTCAAGTGAACGGCAATCTTCTTCATGTCCTATACTAGCACGCGCATCGATTTAAGGTTTTTGCGCGGGCGCGGTCCGGTCTTCTTCCTTCGGCGCGACGCGTGAGTTCCATGATTCGGATTCCTTCAAAAGGATGTGCCGGATGTCTTCCGCCGTGCGAGTGGTCATCGTCACATGGAACACCTGAGAATGACCATCGGGCGCATAGACCCTAAGGGAATATTCGGGAACCTGGAAGGATTGCATGTGAAGCCGCCATCGTGGATCGCCGGTTTGGGCTCTCAACCCGGCGATCATCGATTCTAATTTTTCAAGGAAAAGAGCTGATACACCGGGGCCGTGCGTAACGGGTTTCACTCTCCAAGTGTGGCACGCGAGCTTCTGACCCGTCAATGTTGACTGTTTGGGGAGACTGCGGGATCTCAATTCCACATGCCGCCCGGCCCCGGGCCCCTTGTCTCCGGCGTCGCATGGGATAAACTTGAGTTCGATGTTGCCGGAACGACAATCCATGAAACCCCTCCTCATCCTCGCGTTGGGCGTGTGCCTCACGGGCCTTACGTTTCTCGTGATGGTTCCAGGCTATTTCCGCGTCCGCGCCCAGAACCGCATGAACTACTCGCTGGTGGCGCAAGACAGCGGCCACATCGCGCTCGGCCTGGCGCTTCGCAAGCTGAGCGTCTCTGGGACATTCATGCAAGCCCCCGCGCATCCCGACGACGAGACCAATGCGCTTTTCGCCCTGTTCACGCACGGCATGGGCCTGCGCTCGGTCGACGTGCAGAATAACCGCGGCGAAGGGGGCCAGAACGAGATCGGCCCCGAGCTGTTCCGCGACATCGGCGTGCTGCGCACCTCCGAGCTGCTGTCGGCGCACCGCATCGACGGCGCCGAGCAGTACTTCACGCGCGCCATCGACTACGGCTACTCCTTCGACCCGGAAGAAGTGATCGCGAAGTGGGGCCGGCAGGAGATTGTAGGAGACTACGTTCGTTTGATCCGCACGCTCCGCCCCGATGTGGTACTCACCATGAACATCCAGGGCCGTGGGGGCGACCGGGCACACGAGGCCACCGCCATCCTCGCCCGGGAAGCTTACCGCGCGGCCGGCGATCCGTCGAAGTACCCGGAGCAGGTCCGCGAAGGTCTGAGACCCTGGCAGCCGAAGAAGCTGTACTTCTCGTTTATCCCTCCGCCGGAAGCCGGCCGCGGAGGAGCGGGCGGAAGAGGCGGTCGAGGCGGCGGAACGGCCGGTGACAATGCCCCGCCGCCCCCTGCTCCTCCCCCGGGAGTGAAGCTCGCCACGGTCAACACGGCCGCTTATGACCCGCTGCTGGGGCGCACCTACGCCGAAATCGGCAACGATGCGCGGAGCAACCATAAGTGTCAGGGGACCAGCGGACTGCCGGCCCTGCCGGGAGTTCCCGCCGGACGTGGCGGCCGCGGCGGATTCGGCTATCAGCTCATGGAAACCACGATCTCCGGACAGAAGGATAAGGACGAGACGTCGCTGTTTGACGGCATTGACATCAGTCTGCCCGCGCTGGCGCAGTATGCCGGATCCAATCCGCCCCAGGCGTTGACGGCCGGGTTGGCGGCCATCTTCGCGGAAGCGAAGCGGGCCCAGGCGGCATTTGATTCCGGCAATGACGCCGGCGCGGCGGTCCCGGTCGAGGCCGGCCTGGCGGCTGTGCGGGCGTTGCGCGCGCGACTCGGCTCGCTCGGCCTGAGCGACCCGGCGCGCTACGACATCGATTTCCGCCTCCAGATCAAGGAGCGCGATTATGAGGATGCCCTCCTGGCCGCGCATAACCTGATGTTCGATGCGGTGGCCGACGACGGACTGGTAATTGCTGGACAGACCGTGAAGCTGACGCTCCTCGCTGTGAACCGGGGGGCCTCGGAGGTCGGCGTCACCGAGGTTTCGATTAGCGGCTTCGACGCACCGTCCCGTTGCACCCCGGGACCCATAAAAAAGGATGCCGTCTACACTTGTGCTTCGGAGGCACACGTCCCTCCAAACGCCCAACTGACGACACCGTATTTTAACGACAATTACTGGAAGCACCCGGAAAACCCGGCGATCAACCGCTTCGAGCCGGACGTGCCTTTCGGTGTGGCGTTCGCCCCCACGCCGTTCCGGGTCACGTTCCATATCAAAGCCGGCAATGCCGAAATCTCCAGGGAACTGCCGATTCAATTCCGCTACGTGAAGGACCTTTACAACGGCGACAAACGAATGGAGCTCAACGTCGTTCCCGCTTTTTCGGTGAGGGTCGAGCCGTCGCTGGCGGTGATTCCTTCCGTCGGATCCACGGCCAAACCGGTGGAGCGGGAAGTCCACGTCTCGGTGACGAACGGAACCAAGAGTGCCGCGCAAGTCCTCGTGGAACTCGAACTGCCTGCGGGATGGAAGGCCACTCCCACCAGCGTGCCCATCCGCTTCGGGCACGAGGACGAATCGCTGTCGGCCCGCTTCCAAATCACCGCTCCGCCGCAGGTCAAGGCCGGCGAGTACACGCTGCGTGCTGTGGTGACGTCCCCTGCGGCCGCAAGTGAAAAGTTCGTGGCTGGATACCAGGAAATCGAGTACCCGCACATACAACGCCGGCAAGTGATCAAGCCGGCCGAAGCTTCGCTCAAGGTCGTGGATGTGAAGACCACGCCCAACATCAACGTAGGCTACATCGCCGGCGTGGGCGATCAGGTGCCGCCGGCCCTCGAGCAGTTAGGTGCGAAGTTGGCGTTCATCGATCAGGATGAATTAGCTTGGGGCGACCTGTCGAAACATAACGTGATCATCACGGGGGTCCGGGCGTACGAGCGCCGCGCGGATCTGCGCGCTTACAATCGCCGCCTGCTCGATTACGCCGAGCGCGGTGGAACGGTCATCGTGCAATACAACAAATTGGAATTCAACCAGGCGGATTACGGTCCCTATCCCGCGAAGGTCAGCAACAACCGCGTGTCCGACGAGACGGTCCCCGTCAAAGTGCTGGCGCCGGATCATCCGGTGTTCCATTACCCCAACCAGATCGGCCCGACCACCTGGGCTGGATGGGTGCAGGAGCGCGGTCTGTATTTCCTCGGAGAGAAGGATGCGAAATACGCCGACCTGTTGTCGATGGTGGATTCGTTCAAGGACAATGCGGGAGAGAAACTCGGGTCCTTCGTCGAAGCGCGGATTGGCAAAGGCCGCTGGATCTATCTCGGCCTCGGGTTGTGGCGGCAACTGCCGGCCGGGACCGACGGTGCCTACCAACTTTTGGCCAACTTGATCAGTTTGCCTAGAGCGCCCAAGGAGAGACAGCCGGGCAAGCGCACCACGGAAGCAGCCATTCGGTGAACGCACGTCGCTTAGCGCACCGGTTCGGCGGTGTGCCAGGGCCAGACACCATTGCATCGCTGAATGAAGGCGCTTACCATTCTGCTAGAGAGTCTCCAGGAAAGGGCGCGTGAACTGATGTTCTCCAGGATCCTGATGCCCGTAGCTTTCTCGGCGCGATGCCAGGGAGCCGCGCAATTTGCGGAGGCGCTGGCCGGCCGCTTCCATAGTGAGCTGGTCTTACTTCACGTCGTACTGCCCATCCCCGCCTACTCCTTTCAGGATGGCACCCCGTTACCCTCGGACGTGATCGACGACATGGTGGTGCAGGGTAAGGCGCAACTCGAGGCTTTCGCCGGACAGTCCCTCCAGGGGATCCCGGTCACGCAGGTCGTGCTCGTTGGAGATCCAGCGCAACAGATCGTCGATTATGCGAGTGCCGGAAAGGTTGATCTGATCATCATGCCGACGCATGGCTATGGCCCGTTTCGGCGGTTCCTGCTCGGATCGGTAACGGCCAAAGTTCTTCACGACGCGAGTTGCCCGGTTTGGACTGGTCCTCACATGGAGAATGCTCCCGCGTACCCAGCCATCCACTTCCGGAAAATTCTGTGTGCCGTCGACCTCAGCGTGGAGAGCCGCGTGATCCTTCAATGGGCCGCTGGCTTTGCCCGGGAGTATGGCGCGCATCTGGCGGTCGTTCATGCGGTCCCCAGTTCTACGCTGGACCCTTCCACGGTTTGCTTCGACCCCGAGTGGAGTACGCTCGCCAAGAAGCAGGCCCACGAGCGCATTTCATTCATGGGAGGTGAACTCGGGATAACTGGTGAAATTGCGGTCGAGACCGGCGATGCTCCGGAAGCGGTGCGGGCGTTTGCCGAGAACTCGGCTGCCGATCTGCTCGTTATCGGCCGCGGCCGTGCCACGGACGCCCCGGGCCGCCTGCGCACTAACGCCTACGCGATCCTGCGGCAAGCTCCTTGCCCCGTGGTCGTGATCTAAGGCCAGACGGAAAAAACTTGGGAACGCCCGCGTCCAAGTGTACCAGGTAGGTGTGGTAGCGCTGGAAAAGCTGGACCATTTCGTTCTCGTTAGAGATAATCTCTCAAACAGGAGCGGCTTCTGATGCCGGAAATCTCGTTGGTGGTAAGATCCTCTCACGCGTCGAAATCTCCGGAGCATAGCCCCCGATGAATCAACATCCAGATAGGGCGAATAAGATCATTACAGTCAGCTTGTTATTCGGAGCCCAATTATTCTCTTACATGATTCGATACGCTCTCAGCATCGTGGCCCCGACGTTGATGAAGCAGTACCATCTGTCCCCCCAAACCATGGGATACATCCTTTCCGGATGGAATTGGTCGTACACGGCGGGCCTGCCGATTTTGGGGCCGGTGGTTGACCGCTTTGGCGCTTGGATCGTGATGGGTGCAGGCTCGGTAGTCTGGGGAGTCTCCACCATCGCTCTGCCGCTTGCCAGCGCCGCCGCCTCTCTGTTCCTGCTGCGCATGATTTTTGGTTTCGGACACAGCATGCTGATCTCCGCGGGTGCGAGCGCGATCTCGCGTGGATTTAGCGCCAAGGAGCGAACCAGGGCGGTCGCTATTGCTTTCGCGGGGAACCAGGTTGGGCTGGCAATCTGCGCCACGGTCGCGGCCTTCATCCTGGCTCATCTCGGTTGGCAAGCTGTGTTCTACTGCATCGGCGGCGCCAGTCTGCTTCTCACACTGGCTTGGTTCGGTTTGTACCCGGACAAACGGATCGGAAGGCAGGCAGCCGGAACAGGAACGAATCAGCAGCGAATTTCCTGGCTTTCTTTGTTCCGCTATCGCTCTACCTGGGGTATTGCTTTCGGCCAGATGGGATACCTGTACGCGTACTTCTTCTTCGTAAGCTGGCTTCCGGGATATCTCGTCCTGGAGCGAAAGTTGACGTTGCTACAGTCCGGAATCGCATCCGCTCTTCCTTTCTGGGTCGGAATGCTGGGCACATTGGGCGGTGGCTGGCTAGGGGATTACCTGATTCAACGGGGTGTGACGACCACCGTGTCCCGCAAGACCATCATCGGCACTGGGCTGACTGCCTCGACGGTGCTGGTGGTCGCCGCGGCATACGTCCCGCAGAGTTGGCTGGCCGTAACGCTTCTGACGCTCTGTGTAGGTTGCCTGCGCCTCACAACCGGTTCGGTAAACTCGCTCCCGATTGACCTCGCGCCTCCAGCGGCGGTTGCCTCGCTTACTTCCATTCAAAACACTTTTGCCAACATCGGCGGACTGCTGGCGCCGATTATCACCGGCCGCATTGTCAATGTCACTGGCTCCTTCGAGATCTCCTTGGTTGTGGCAGGCGGCATGGCGTTGTTTGGGGCTATCTCCTATGTGTTTATCATGGGTAATCTTGAGAAGGACCGAATCGCGTCCACGGCCCCCGCGGTGCCATACCGAGTCTCTCCTTCAACGGCGGTCTAGGCGAACAGGGAGCCGGGGGCTGGGTCGTCGAGCGGCAGTCCGCGCAAAGAGTTGGAGAGAGTGCGAATGCCCTACGAGGATCTACGACAATATCTGAAAGTGTTGGAAGAAAAAGGACTCCTCTGCCACGTTCAGGCTGAGGTCGACAAAGATTGGGAGATCAGCGCGGTTTGCCGGCGCGCCTTCCGGACCATCCCCCAGGAGCGCCGGCCGGCCTTGATGTTCGATCGCATCAAGGGGCACAACATCCCGCTGGTGGTCGGCATTCTCGGCGGCTCCCGGGATATCTACGCCACCGCCCTGGAGACGGATCAAGCTGGAGTGTGGGACAAGTGGGCGCGCGCCAAGAATTTGGTGCAGCCTCAGTTGGTGGATCGCGGGCCCTGCCAGGAAGTGGTTCAAATGGGAGAACAGGCGAATCTCGAGATGCTGCCCGCTCCGGTCTGGACCGTGGGACAGGACCCCGGTCCTTATCACACCTCCCCGTTTGTGATTTCCCGCGACCCGGAAACCGGGGTCAGGAATGTGGGAACCTATCGGATTCAAGTGAAAGGCCCCCGCAAAGGGGGCATGATGATCAACCCGCGTGCTGGCATGCGCCAGCACATCCAAAAAAATGAGTCCCGGGGCTGTGGCACCGAAGCCGCAATCGTTTTCGGCGCCGATCCCACTATAGGCCTCACCGCGGTGAGCCCATTTCCCATCGGAGTGGATGAACTCGCGGCGGCGGGAGGCATCCGCGGGGAACCCGTCAAGGTTGTGAAATGCCTTACCGTCGACTTGGAGGTGCCCGCCACGGCGGAAATCGTCGTGGAAGGCAGAGTCCCTTTTCAGGCCAGGGAACAGGAGGGACCGTTTGGGGAATATGCGGGCTATATGGGCGTGGGTGGCAACAACCCCGTGTTTGAAGTCACCTGCATCACCCACCGGCGTAACCCGATCTATCAGGCCTTTCTCAGCCAGATGCCTCCCAGCGAGTCGAGCTGCATCAAAAGCTTTGGACGCGAACTGGAGGTCCGCCGGCACCTGGTAAGTAATCTCGGACTCCCGGTTCAGGATGTTTGCCTCACGGAAAGCAGCGGCGCCGCGGCCGCCGTGATTATTTCGATGAGGAAGCAGAACCGGTTCCAACCGCTGAAGGCAATGATGGGAGTCTGGTCGATGAATGCCGGAATCGGCAAGATCACGATCGTGGTGGATGACGACATCAACATCCGCGACCCGTTCCAAGTCGATTGGGCGCTTGCGTTCCGAATGCAACCGGCCGACGATATCCGCATCGTACGAGATACGGACCCCATCAATTTGGATCCGTCACAACCGATGAAAGACGGGAAGCCTGTGCCGCCCTCGGAACAGGTAAGTTCGAAGCTCGGTATCGATGCTACCCGCAAACACCCTTATCCTGCGCCCTCGCTGCCGCCCAAGGAACACTTGGACAAAGTAGCTGCCAATTGGGAGCGATACGGGATTTGGGAAGTGAAGCGGTAGAGTTCCGGTGGTCGCAACTCCCGGTGAAAAAACGTTGGTGAAAGAAACATACAATCTCGGCGATGCCATCGACCGCAACAGCAACCGCGAGGACCCTGCCCTTATCGATCTGGGGGGCGAGGCGCCACCGTGCATCTATTCGTTCCGGCAGCTCGACGAGATGAGCGATGCGGTCGCGCGCGGTCTTGTGGCTCGCGGCCTCGAGAGCGGCGATCGAGTCGCCATTGTGTCGGCCAACCGGGCGGAGTATATGGCGGCGTTCCTGGGCGCCATGCGTGCCGGTCTCGTCCCTGTGCCGGTTAATATCAAGCTGCCGCCGGCCGGCATGGAATATATCATCGTAGATTCGGACGCAAAGTTCATTCTGTCCGATGCCGAGCGGAGAGAGCTTTGTCCGGCGGGCATCCCGCTCGTGACCTTTGGCCGAGAAGGTGAGAATGGATTCGAATCCCTCTTGTCGCCGGGACCATTTCCTGCGGTCCGTCCCGCGCCCCGGCAGCCGGCAATGTTTCTGTACACATCGGGATCGACCGGTAAGCCCAAGGGAGTTGTGCTGTCGCACGAAAGCCACCTCTGGGTGCTGGCCATGCGGCGGCAGTCCTCGTCCACTGCGCGGCAGCGCGTCCTGGTCGCGGCTCCGCTTTACCACATGAATGGCCTGTCGACGTCCCACGCAGCGCTCGCGCAGCACGACTCAGTCGTGCTGTTGCCCGGGTTCACCGCCGCCCGCTACGCCGACGCGATCAGCCGCTACCGGTGCACCACCATCAGCGCCGTGCCGCCGATGATGGCCATGATGCTGCGGGAGCACGAGTTACTCCGGCGCACCGACCTCTCCTCGGTAACCGCTATCCGCATGGGTTCGGCGCCGGTATCGGCGGCACTCCACGACTCGCTCCGCAGACTCTTTCCACACTCCCGGATTGACAATGTCTTTGGCACGACGGAGTCGGGCCCGATCACGTTCGGATCCCATCCGGAGAATCTCTTGCCGCCCTTCCGCTCCGTAGGTTGCTCTCATCCTCAGGTGAAGCTGCGGTTGGTGGATGGCGAGAACGTGGCGGCCGGCGAAGGGGTGCTGCACATTAAATGCCCGGCCTTGATGAGCGGCTATCACAAGTTGCCGGAAGCGACCCGAAACGTAATGACACCAGATGGGTACTATGTGACCGGCGATGTTTTCAGCCGGGATGCTCAGGGCTTTTACTTCTTTTTGGGGCGTACGGATGACATGTTTGTGTGCGGCGGGGAGAACATCTACCCCAGCGAGGTTGAGAAGATGCTGGAACAGCACCCGGCGATCCAACAAGCCTGTGTGGTGCCGGTCGCCGACGAAATCAAAGGACACAAGCCGGCCGCCTTCGTGATCCCCAAGCCGGACACGGCGGTCGATGAGCAAGAGATCAAGGAATTCGCGCTGGCCAATGCTCCCGCCTATCAGCACCCACGGTGGGTCTGGTTCCTAAACGAACTCCCGCTGGCCGGGACCAACAAGATCGACACAAAAGCTTTGATGAGGCTGGCGGATGAAAAAACCTCGGCGGAACGGCGTAGAGAGCCGGTAGCAAGGGATACACAATGAGAGCCATGGTGTTGCGGGAACAGGGTAAGACGGCGAGACCCGTCCTGGAAGCCGGCTTCCCTGACCCGGTAGCCGGCGAAGGCGATGTGCTGGTCAGAGTCCGCGCTACATCCCTCAACTACCACGACGTCTTCACGCGCCGCGGAATGCCCGGAATCAAGGTTCCCTTGCCGGCGATCCTGGGTCTTGATTCTGCGGGAGATATTGCTGAAGTCGGCCCGGGTGTGCCAGGCTGGTCTGCCGGCGACCGTGTGCTGGTCGATCCCAGAAATCGTGTAGAAGGTGGCTTGATGGGCGAGACCATTCATGGCGGACTGGCGGAGCTTTGCCGGGTGCGGGCCCATCAGCTCATCCGGATTCCAGATCAGGTGAGCTACATCGATGCCGCCGCGTTGCCGTGCGCGTACGGGTCGGCCTTTCGAATGATGTATACCATCGGAGGCGTGTCCGAAGGCGAGAGAGTATTGATTCTCGGCGCCAGCGGCGGTGTCGGCGTCTGTTGCATTCAGCTCGCCAAGCTCGCCGGGGCCATCGTGATCGCTGGTGCCGGTACCACCGCGAAATTGGCCAGGCTGAAGCAGTTGGGCGCCGACCACACGATCAACTACGTGGAGCGGGACTTTGTGCAGGAGATCCACGCGCTCTACGGCAAACCGTCCCGGCGCGGCGCCGGCACGAATCAAGGTGTCGATGTTGTGGTGAATTACACAGGCGGTGACACCTGGGGCAAGTCGATGCGGTGCCTGCGGGTCGGTGGGCGGCTACTCACTTGTGGAGCGACCGCCGGCTACGATCCGCCCGAAGACATCCGATTTATTTGGACGTTCGAGCTCAAGATTCTAGGATCGAACAGTTGGGACCGCGAGGATCTGATCCAGGTGCTTGATCTGGTGCGCAGTGGTGCGTTGAAGGTGATAGTGGATCGGACTCTTCCGCTGGAGGACGCCCCGGAAGCGTTGCGGCAGATCGAGGACCGTGAAGTATTCGGAAAGCTGGTGGTGACGCCATGAGCGATGGACCGCTGAACCGGCAACAGATTCAAGAGAGGCTCCTGCATTCGCCCTTCAACGCTTTCTTAAACCTCGAAGTGGTGACCGCCGATCCCGAGAAGCGGGAAGTGGTCGTGCGGTTGAAGATGCGGCCGGAGTTCGAGCGATTGGCCGGCACCGGGCAATGGCATGGCGGGCCCATCGCCGCTGCCATCGACATTGTGGGCGACTACGGTCTTGCTATGCTGCTCGGCAAGCCGCTGCCGACGATCAATCTCCGCGTGGATTACCTGCGGCCCGGGAAAGACACCCTGACCTTGGTCGCACGCATTCGACGCAGCGGCAAGACCGTGGGAGTCGTGGATGTAGACGTGCTGAGTGAATCCGGTGAGCTGGTCGCCATCGGACGCGCGAACTATTCTACGGTCGCAGCGTAAACACCTATTTTGCGAAGCGGGCCCGACCTAGTCATAAAAGATAAACATATCTTTAATAATGATATGACTTATAATCAGAGTAGAACCGTTGCCCCCGGTCTCAGATCTCAGCGGCACAAACTAAAGCGCCGGTGGGATGGCGGCTGACGGACGGAACGAGCCAATTCCGGCTCCGACGATCGGGACGGGCCTCTGCTGAGATGCGGACAACGTCGCAGAGGTTTTTTATGCGGCGCGGAGTGTCGATTGCCCATTTAGATACCGAAGATGAATACTTTCACCGGCAAGATGCCGAGCTCATGGAAGAACTGCGCAAGCGTGACGCCGCGGAAGAGGAGCACCGCCAAATGGCGGAGGCATCCCAGATCGAGGACCGCAAAATCCTGGAGGCGCTGGAGAGGCTGGGGTTCACTCACACCACCGTGATCCTGCTTCCCCTCGTACCCCTGGTCGAATTGGCCTGGATCGATGGCTCGGTCAGCTCCGTCGAGCGGGATCGAATCCTCGCCTTGGCCGCCGAACGCGCAGTCAATGAATACACGCCTGCTTACCCGCAACTGATAGCGTGGCTGGACCAATGCCCTTCTCCAGGGTTTTTCGAGGGAACGGGGCGCGCGATGGAAGCGGTGTTCGAATCATTACCCGCAAACGAACGAAAGGCCCGCGCAGACGCTCTCGTCCAAGCCTGTACCGAGTTTGCGTCCGCCTCTTGCGCACGCTTCGGCTGGACCAGTCGGATCTGCGCTGCGAAACGGGAGTTGCTCAGAGAAATTTCGCGGCGATTAGGCGGATCGCCTGAGGCTGGGACTCCTAAATCGGGCGATCCGGTGCGCGCGGCTTAGCAGTCAACAAGCGGGAGGGAGAGCCTCATGGAGGCCGGTCTTGCGAATCAAGGCAGTGTAACCGCGGTCCGCGGGAGCGTGGTGGACGCCTGCTTCCCCAGCCGCATTCCACCGCTGTTCGACGTCTTGGAAGCCGGTGACGGACACAAGGCAGTGATCGAAGTGATCACGCATCTGAGTCCCGACACGGTCCGCGGCATCGCACTGACTTCCACGCAGGGTCTGGCCCGTGGCGACTGTATCGTCGACACCGGCCACAGCCTCTCGGTCCCCGTCGGCGAGCGTGTCCTCGGGCGCATGTTCGACGTTTTCGGGGGAACGATCGACCGGAAAGAGGCGGTGACCGGCGGCGAATGGCGCTCCATCCATGCGCCGGCCGTTCCCCTCACCCGGAGGGCTACCACCGCGGAAATCTTCTCCACTGGCATCAAAGCGATCGACGTGTTAGCGCCCTTGGAGCGGGGAGGGAAGAGCGGCCTGTTCGGTGGAGCCGGAGTAGGCAAAACCGTGCTGATCATGGAACTGATCCATAACGTGATCGGCCGCCACAGCGGGGTCAGCGTCTTCTGCGGCATCGGCGAGCGCTGCCGGGAAGGTGAAGAGCTGTATCGCGAAATCCAGGCAGCGGGGGTTCTGGACAAAACCGTCCTGGTCTTTGGCCAGATGAACGACCCGCCCGGCACGCGCTTCCGAGTGGGCCACTCGGCCCTCACCATGGCCGAGTACTTCCGCGACGACGCCCGTCAGGACGTCCTGCTGCTCATCGATAATATCTTTCGCTTTATCCAGGCCGGCTCGGAAGTCTCCGGCCTCATGGGGCAGTTGCCCTCCCGGCTGGGCTATCAGCCCACGCTCGGCACGGAACTGGCCACCCTGGAGGAACGCATCTGCAATACGTCCTCGGGCGCCATCACGTCGGTGCAGGCGGTGTTCGTGCCGGCCGACGATTTCGGCGATCCCTCGGCCGTACATACCTTCGGACATCTTTCGGCGTCCATCGTGCTTTCCCGGAAACGCGCCAGTGAGGGCCTGTACCCCGCCATCGATCCGCTCCGATCGGGATCGAAGATGACGACCCCGCAAATCGCCGGCGACCGGCACTACCGCATCGCGCAGGCTATTCGCAAGGCTCTGGCCGGTTACGAGGAGTTAAAGGACATCATCGCCATGCTGGGCATCGAGGAACTCTCGCACGAGGACCGGAGAACCGTCTATCAAGCCCGCCGCCTGGAACGCTTTCTGACGCAACCGTGCTTCGTAACCGAGCAGTTCACGGGGCATAAAGGCAAGCTGGTTTCGCTCGAGGACGCGCTCGACGGGTGTGAGCGCATCCTCAATGACGAGTTCGCGAACTACCCCGAGCAATCGCTGTACATGATCGGGCCGATCAGCGAGGCACGCAAACCATGAGACTTAAGGTTTGGGTCCCCACCGAGGTTTTCTTCGACGAGGAAGTGACCAAGGTGAAAGCCGAGGCCGAGAACGGCTGGTTCTGCATTCTCCCCCGGCACATCGATTTCGTCACCGCGCTGGTCCCAGGTATCTTGTCTTTCCAGTTGCCCGGCAACCCCACGGAGTATCTGGCAATCGATCGCGGCATCTTGGTCAAATGCGGGCCGGAGGTTTCGGTCTCGACGCGGAACGCCGTTCGCGGCGCCGGCCTCGACACTTTGCACGAGGCCGTCGCGAAACAGTTCCGCATCCTCCATGAGAAAGAGCAGGCGGCACGCCTGTTCGAGGCCAAACTGGAAGCCGACCTCGTGCGCCAATTGGTCCAGGTGGAAAAGTATGTCTGACAAGCTGTCCAGGCCGGCGGAAAACCTGATGCGGCAGGTCGGTGTGCGCGAGGCACGCATGATTCGCAGGCAGAAAGAAGGCCTTCCCAGCTTCTGGCGATCAGTAGCGATGGTGGGAGCGATCGGCTGGTCGGTGGCCTTGCCGACACTGATCGGTGTGGCGGCAGGAACCTGGATCGACCATACGTGGCCCAGTCGGTTCTCGTGGACGTTGATGCTGCTGTTCGCCGGCCTGGTTCTCGGCTGCATGGACGCATGGAACAGAATCAATCGCGAACAGGAGAAACGCTGATGCCAGGACCCATCGCATTCATTCTGCTGCTGCTGGCCGGCTTCGCCCTGGGCATCCTGTTCTTCGGCGGGTTGTGGATTACGGTACGCGCGTTGCCCAAGGCACGCCATCCCGCCCTGCTTGTGCTGGCTAGTTTTTGGGTAAGGACTGCAGTGGTGATTGCCGGATTGCTCCTCGCCATGGACGGCCTTTGGCAAAGGGCGTTGGCCTGTCTGGCGGGCTTCCTCATCGCGCGAGTCCTGCTGTCGCGATGGATTCCACCACCCAGCCCCGCCGGAAGGAGCGTGGTGTAACGATGGAGATCACTCCTGACCATCTCGTGCTCTTCCGTTGGGGATTCGTACAACTGAATGCCACCATTGTCTACACCTGGGCGGTGATGTTGCTTGTGGTGCTGGCATCCTGGCTGGCTACGCGAAGGCTTGCCTGGGAAGAGCCAAGGAGCCTCTGGGCGAAAGCTCTGGAAGCGATTGTCTGCGGACTTCGCAGCCAGATCCGCGAGATCAGTGGCCGGGACAGAGGCGACGAGTATCTCCCGTTCGTCGGTACCTTGTTTCTTTTCGTGGCGATCTCCAATGAATTGGATGTCGTCCCCGGCTGGCGCGCTCCCACCGGATCGTTATCCACCACCGCGGCACTGGCGATTTGTGTGGCGATAAGCGTGCCGGTATTCGGTATCCGGGAGGCAGGACTCAAAGGATACCTACACCATTACTTGAGCCCGACCTTTTTCATGCTGCCGTTTCATGTGATGAGCGAGATTTCGCGAACCATGGCGCTCGCCATCCGGCTGTTCGGAAATATCATGAGCGGGTCGATGGTGGTGGCGATATTGCTGGCCCTGGTCCCGTTGTTTTTCCCGGTAGTGATGCAGGTTCTGGGTCTGCTGATCGGCCTCATTCAAGCTTATATTTTTGCCGTTCTGGCCATGGTGTACATAGCGGCCGCGGTCCGCCGCCAGGAAGAAACACCGCAGGAGCAAGAACAATGAAAGGAGAGCAAACCAATGGATAGTTCCACGTGGATCGGGATCACCTCCATCGCCGCTTCGGCTGTTTGCATGGGTATCGGCGCCGTGGGTCCGGCGTTGGGCGAAGCCAGAGCACTGGGGCAGGCGCTGAGTTCCATCGCGCAGCAGCCCGATGAGGCCGGCGCCATCAGCCGGACCCTGTTTATCGGGCTGGCCATGATCGAATCCATCGCGATTTACTGCTTCGTGATTTCGATCATTCTGATTTTTGCCAACCCGTTTTGGAATCATACGATCGCGACCGTGGTAGTAGGAAAGGCGCCTGGCATATAAGCGGGAAGCCGCGAAGATAGTTATGCTGATCGACTGGTTTACCATCGCCGCGCAGATCGTCAATTTCCTCGTGCTGGTCTGGCTGTTAAAACACTTTCTGTACGGGCGGATCATCGGGGCCATCAATACTCGCGAAAGCAAGATCGCCGCGCGTTTGGCCGAAGCGGAGACGAAGGAGAAAGAAGCAGGGGAGCAGCTTGCCCTCTACCAGGCCAAACTCGCCGATTTTGAAAAACAGCGCGATAGCATGCTGGCCCATGCGCGGCTCGATGCCGAGAAAGAGCACGCCGGGATGATCGAGAAAGCGCGCGAGCGCGTCCGCTCGCTGGAAACCAAGTGGCAGGAAGATCTGGAGCGCGAGCGGAATGCATTTCTTCTGGATTTGAGGGGTCGCGCAGCGACGGAAATTCTCGCCATCGCGCGGCGGACCGTGGCGGACTTGGCCTGCTTGGACGTGCAGCAGTGCGCCGTCCAAACCTTTCTCGAGAAACTTCGGCTGCTGGATCACGATGCCTGGAAGAGCCTCGGCCCAGGTGAACTTTTGATCCGCAGCGCGTTCGAGTTGCCCGAGGACACGCGGGCCGAAATTCAGCAGACCGTCGAAGAACGGCTCGAGACTCCCGTGAGCTTGCGATTTGAACGGGTGCCGGACTTGGGATTGGGTCTCGAACTCCGAGGCAACGGCAGGCGCATCGCGTGGAACTCCGAGAGTTACCTGGACGCCCTGGAACAGGATCTCAAGGAAGCGCTTGAACATAGTCACGTGGGGGTCCCATGAGCGATCATCACGGTTCGCTCTCTGTGGTTCTCGATGAGACCCTAGAAGTCCTCGATCGTGTATCGCGCGCCGGGCAAACCGAACTCCAGATAGAGGAGTACGGCGAAGTCATATATGTGGGGCATGGAATCGCCCGCGTAAAAGGCCTGCCCGGCGTACGCTCCGAAGAAATTGTTCGCTTTCCGAACGATCTGCTCGGCATGGCATTTAATCTCGACCCAGACGAGGTAGGCGTTATCCTGCTCGATGAAGGCCCGGGCCTCGCAGCCGGAGCGGAGGTGCGCAGAACCAATCGCGTGCTCGATGTGGCCGTAGGCGAAGCCCTGCTGGGACGCGTCGTGGATGCCGCTGGGCGCCCTCTCGACGATTCAGGTCCGGTGAACGCCGCCGAACGCGCTCCCATTGAAGCTCCCGCTCCGGCGATCATGGATCGCGCTCCGGTCACCGTTCCGCTGGCGATGGGAATCAAGGTGGTGGATGCGCTCATTCCGGTGGGGCGCGGGCAGCGCGAGCTCATCCTGGGCGACCGCCAGACCGGCAAAACCGGAATCGCCGTAGACTGCATGATCAATCAGAAGGACAAGGGCGTGATCTGCATCTATTGCGCCATCGGCCAACGCAGCTCTTCGGTGGCGAAGGTGATCGCCGACCTGCGCGCCCACGATGCGATGCCATACTGTGTCGTCGTGTTTGCCCCGGGTGAGGCGCCTCCGGGCCAGTTGTTCATCGCGCCTTATGCCGCCATGGCGATGGGCGAGTACTTCATGCGGAAGGGCCGTGACGCGGTGGTGATCTTCGACGACCTGAGCCAGCACGCCCGCGCCTACCGGGAGCTCTCGCTGCTGCTGCGGCGCCCGCCCGGACGCGAGAGTTTTCCCGGAGATATCTTCTATATTCACTCCCGTTTGCTGGAGCGCTCGACGCATCTGCGCGCGGAACTCGGCGGCGGCTCCCTGACCGCGCTGCCCATCATTGAAACCGAAGAACAGAACCTGGCCGCCTACATCCCTACGAATCTCATCTCCATTACCGACGGCCAGATCTATTTGACTCCCGAGCTGTTCCAGAAGGGGATGCTTCCGGCCGTAGATGTTGGAAAATCGGTTTCGCGCGTGGGCGGCAAAACGCAATTGCCGGCCTATCGGGCGGTGGCCGGAGACCTCAAGCTCTCGTACTCGCAGTTCGAGGAGTTGGAGGTATTCTCACGCTTTGGTACGCGCCTGGACGAGCACACGCGCCAAACGCTGGCCCGCGGGCGCGCCGTTCGCGAGGCGCTGAAGCAGCCACTCTACGATCCCCTGCCCGCCACCGAGCAGATCGCCATTCTGGTGGCCGCTACCGCCGGCCTGTTCGACAATTTACCGGCGGAGCGGGTGGTCGCGGCATCGGCCAAGATTCGCGAGATCCTACCGCGGGAAATGCCTCACCTCTATCACCAGGTCGAGAGCGGGGAGAAGCTCAGCGATGCCGATCGGGAGGTGCTGATCGGCCTTGCCGGAAAGGCGGTGGGCGCCGAATGGAAGCCATCGAAGCCCTGAAACGAACCATTCATGTCACCGCGGAAATGCAATCCCTGGTGAAGACCATGAAGGTGCTGGCGGGGCTGAATATTCGCGTCTATGAGCGGGCGGCGCACGCCGTGGCCGAATACAACCGTACGATCGAGCGGGGCCTGGAGATCGCGCTGCGGAACCTGCCCGAAACCGCGCTGCCGCCCAGGCATGCTCCCGGCCGGAAGATCGGCGCCGTCGTTTTCGGTTCCGACCAGGGCATGTGCGGCCAGCTCAACGACGTGGTGGTCGCGCATGCCCTGCGGGCCCTGGCCCGGCTGGCGGTCCGGCGGGAGGACCAGACCACTCTGGCCGTCGGCCAGAAAGCCGCCGCGCAGCTCGAAGATTCCGGGCAAGTGGTGGAGGCGACTCTGGATGTGCCTGGATCGACCGGAGGCATCGCGGCCACGGTTCACGAAGTATTGCTGCGCATCGAGGAATGGCACAGCCAGCGTGAGATAGGAATGGTCGTCCTGTTTTATTGCCGGCCGCATTCCGGGACGTTGTACCGGCCGCGCGGCATCCGCCTGCTTCCCGTGGATATCGAGTGGATTCGCGGCCTGCAGGCGAAGCATTGGCCCTCGCGCGTCCTTCCCGCTTATACCATGGAGACCGAACAGCTATTTCATTCGCTGATTCGGGAATATCTCTTCGTTTCGCTGTTCCGCGCTTTTGCCGAGTCGCTGGCCAGCGAAAACGCCAGCCGGCTGGCGAGCATGCAGGTGGCGGAGCGCAATATCGAGGACCGCCTGAAAGATCTCTCCGCAGAGTTCCGCCAGTCCCGCCAATCCTCAATCACCTCGGAGCTGCTCGATATTGTTTCGGCCTTCGAAGCGCTAAAGGGAAAAGCGTCCTGTATTTGACAGCCCCCTGGAGCAGCGAATATAATCGTCCCCCAAGCAGGTATTTGCGAAAAGGCGAGTGGGGTCCGATGAAATCATTGATCGTGGGCGGATGGTTATTGCTGTGCGGCTGTGCGGCATTGGCTCAGAACGACCGGGGGACCATTACCGGAACGGTGGCCGATCCGGCAGGCGCGGTAGTCGCCAATGCCGGAATTCAGGCCAGGAATACAGAGACCGGCGCGCTGTACGATGCCGCGACCACGGAGACCGGCAACTATACGCTGGCCCAGTTGCCGGCCGGACAATACGAGCTGTCGGTAACCGTGGCGGGGTTCAAGAAGTACGTGCGGCAAGGGCTCACGGTGCAGGTGGCGCAGACGTTGCGCATCGACGTGAACCTCGAGGTGGGCGCAGCCACGGAATCCGTCACCGTGCAGGCCGACGCCTCGCTGCTCAAAACGGAGAGCGGCGAGCTGAGCCACACCATCCCCACGGCGCGTTTGGACGATCTGCCGGTGTTGGGAATCGGCGCGCAATCGGCTTCCACCTGGGGCATTCGTAACGCGACCGTGCCGACGATGTTGATTCCCGGCACGCTCTTCAACTCGAATACAGTGGTCCGTATCAACGGCGGCCTCACCAACTCGCAATCGATCCGGGTCGAGGGTCAGGACGCCACCGATAACTTCCTGACCTTCTCCGTAGTCATGACGCAGCCGAGCGTGGATGCCATCCAGGAAGTTTCCATCCAGACCAGCAACTACTCCGCGGAATTCGGGCAAGTCGGCGGGGGCGTCTTCAATTTCACCATGAAATCCGGCACCAACCAGTTCCACGGGGCGGCCTACGACTACAACGTGAACGAGGCCTACAACGCCTCGCAGCCGTACACGAATCTGAAGCCCGTGCAACGGCGGAACGATTACGGTTTCAACCTCGGCGGGCCGGTGTGGATTCCCAAAGTGTACAACGGACACGACCGGACGTTCTTCTTCTTCAACCTGGAGCAGTACCGCGAGGACCAGATCTTCAATACGACGGCGCAGACGGTCCCCACGGCGGGCATGCGAAATGGCGATTTCAGCGGAATCCTGACGAACCGGAATCTGGGTACGGACCCGCTGGGGCGAGCCATTCTGGAAAACACGATCTACGACCCCAACACGGCGCGCGTAGTCAATGGCGTCACGATCAACGACCCGTTTCCCGGCAACAAGATTCCCCAGGAGCGATTCGATCCGGTGGCACTGAAGGTGCAAGCGCTGATTCCGCAGGCGACTACTTCCAATTTAATCAACAACATCGTCCCCGTGTATCCTTCCCAGACCCGCACCAACTTTCCCGCTTTCAAAGCCGACCAGTTGATCGGGCCCAAGGCCAAGGTGTCCTTCTATGCGTCGAGCTCGGCCAACCAGCGCCAATATTCGCCGGGAACCGGCAACGCCGACGGATTGCCCCTGCCCATCACGCAGGCGCGCGGCAACTTCATCAAATCGCATACCGAGCGCCTGAACCTCGAGTACACGATATCGCCCACTCTGCTGGCGCATATCGGCGCGGGCTACCAACATCTGGATTTTGAAGATAAGTCGCCCGTGCTGAGCTACGACGCCCAGCAGGCGTTGGGGCTGACCGGCGCCACCATCAAGCGGAACTTCCCGCACTTCGCGGGACTATGCAACTACGTCAACGCCATCTGCACGGGCTTCGGCGGTATGGTGCCCATGGGGCCTCCCAGCCAGACCCGCACGTTGATGATCAAGCCGACGTCCAATGCGAGCATCACCTGGGTAAAGAGCAACCATACTTACAAGGCGGGCGCGGAGTTTCGCGTGGAGGGATACCCGACCCAGCCGTTCACCCCGCAGAACGGTTTTTACAACTTCGCGACGAACGAGACGTCGCTGTTCTCCACCAATGGGGCCGCGCTTCCGGGCGGCACCGTGGGGTTCGCGTATGCCAGTTTTCTGTTGGGCCTGGTGGATAACGGATCGATCGGAGTTCCCTCCATTGTGCGCATGGGGAAGACGCAATGGGGCTTCTACCTGCAAGACACCTGGAAAGTGACTCGCAAATTTACGCTGGATTACGGGCTGCGCTGGGACTACTCGACCTACCTGCGGGAGCAGTACGGGCGCGCTCCTACATTCTCGCCGACGACTCCGAATCCCACCGTGGGTGGATTGCCCGGGGCGGTGATTTATGAGGGCGATGGTCCCGGTCACTGCAACTGCACGTTTGCGAACAACTATCCCTACGCCCTGGGGCCGCGAATCGGGGCGGCCTACCAGATCACGCCCAAGCTGGTGCTGCGCGTGGGCTGGGGCATCGTGTTCACCGGCACGGGAGAAGGCGGAACAGCGGGGGCGACCTCGAATGTGCCCTTCAATTCGCCGGCTTTCGGACAGCCCGCCATGGTGCTATCGCAGGGCATTCCGTTAACTGCGCAGCAGCTTGCCTGGCCGAACCTCAGTGCGGGACAGTATCCCATCGGCGGCGTACCGGCGGCCCTGACGCCGAACTGGATCGACCCGAACGCCGGGCGGCCCGCGCGCCAGATGCAGTGGAGTATCGGCCTGCAGCGCGAAATCTCCCGCAATCTCTCCGTGGAAGCCTCTTACGTGGGGAACCGGGGCGCCTGGTGGCAGGCCAATTCGCTCAACAACCTCAACGCGCTCACGCCCCAGCTTCTGGCTGCTCACGGGTTGAGTCTCAGCAACTCCGCCGATATCGCGCTGTTGAACTCGCGGTTGAATTCGGCGACGGCCATCGCCCGCGGATTCGCTGCGCCGCCGTATCCGAGTTTTCCCCTCAACCAAACGGTGGCGCAGGCGCTGCGCCCTTTCCCGCAGTTCACCACCATCAACTCGCTCTGGTCGCCGCTGGGCCGAACCTGGTATGACTCGTTGCAAGTGAAGGTGACCAAGCGCTATTCGGCGGGCCTGGACTTTACCAGCGCATTCACCTGGCAGAAGGAACTGCAGATGGCGACCGAGAGCGACACGGTGGGACCGGGCGGAGTGGCTCCGGTAGTCAACGACATTTTCAACCGCGGAACCAATAAATACCTTTCCGGACAGGACCAGACGTTTACTTCGGTGACGGCCCTCAATTACAAGTTCCCGGTGCTGCGCGGGAACAAGGCTCTGTCGTGGGCGGTACGGGATTGGACGCTGGGCGCGGTTCTATCTTACTCGAGCGGGCTGCCGATCCTGGCCCCGTACGCCACCAACTCCATCAACTCGGTGCTGTTCCGGGCCACTGCTCCGGCAACCGGGACCTTCGCCAACCGCGTTCCCGGGCAGCCGCTGTATGCGGTGGATCTCAACTGCCACTGCTTCGATCCGAGCACGACGTTCGTGCTGAATAAGAACGCGTGGACCGATCCGGCGCCCGGCCAGTTTGGCGCCTCGGCCGGTTACTACTCGGACTACCGGAACCCGCGCCGGCCCGCCGAGAATTTCAATTTCGGCCGGACTTTCCGGATTAAGGAACGGGTCAGCATGCAAGTGCGCGTCGAGTTCACGAACATCCTTAACCGCGCCTACTTCCAGAGCCCCGCGGCGACCAATGCAGCGGCTTCGCAGGTGAGAAACCAGCAGGGTCAAACGGTCTCCGGCTTCGGCTATATCAATACGCTGACGCCGCTGGCGGCCACCTACGCCGCTCCCGGACCAAGAGCCGGCGATATCGTGTTGCGCTTCTCGTTCTGAGAGCAAGCGGAAAATACGAAACGACGCCGAGGAACGCAGGGTACTAGAAAGCACCCCGGACCCCGAGGACTGCCGGACGAGAGCGCAGCCGGTGGTATAATCGCAACGTATGTCGGTTCCGTAATCCCTGCTCCGAAAAGCACTTCCAAGGCCTCAGCCTCTGAGCGGTCCGTTCCAAAGAGCCCACAAGGCCGTTTACAAACTATTCTAATCAAAGGAGATTCTTGGATGAGAGGGTTATTGTCCGGCGGCTTGGCAGTATTTGCAGGAATGGTGGCAATCCCCGCGGAATTGTCCACCGCGCAGAGCCCGGCTGTCCCGGTCCGCGATTACCGCAGCGATCCCCGGCTCGAATCGCTGCGCCGTTTCTTTCAAAAAACAGCCTGCCCCGCGCTGGCGTATTCCAAGGCTTTCCTGGAAGCCGCCGACCGCTACGCCCTGGACTGGCGGCTGCTTCCGAGCATCTCCATTGTGGAATCCAGCGGCGGCAAAGCAGCCTCCCATAACAATCTGTTTGGATGGGACTCCGGGCGAGCGCAATTCTCTTCCCCCACCGCCGGGATTCACGCCGTGGGCTACCGGCTGGCGCATTCGGAGCTTTATCGGAACAAGAATACCGACGGGATTCTGGCCACCTATAACCCCGCCGACGGATACGCCGTTAAGGTGAAGCAGGTGATGCGAAGCATTGCCAGGTCGCAATAAAGCGCGCGGGCTTTCGCACCACGAAAAACGATTCTAATTTCCGGCGGGCGTTGACAAGCTCCGATCACTCGGCGTATATTTTCTAACATACTGATCTCTCAGTAGTTTGCTGGTGAGCACCCATGGTCTCGTTCAGGAGGACTCTCGAACAACGGCAGTCGCTCCTGCTCCCGCTGCCGCAGTCGCTTGTCCGGCTGCAGCCATCGGTGAATCAGCGATGGGCGGAGGCACGATGGCCGTAGACCAAGACAATGGACAAGTAGACCAACCAGTTCCCGAGAACTACGAGGAACTGATGGAGGATTATAGCCATTTCGGCCCCCCCGCGACCAACGAAGTTCTGCAAGGCACGGTACTCGGAATCACCGGCAAGGACGTGATCATCGACTTCGGATATAAGTCCGAAGGCATCGCTCCCATCGAACAGTTTCACAACGCCAGCGGAGAAGTGACCGTGAAGGTGGGTGACCTGGTCGATGTCATGATCGAGCACGGCGAGCAGCAGGAAGGCTACGTGGTTCTCTCGCACACGCGGGCCGCGCGGCTGCGCATCTGGGACAACCTGGAAAAGGCATTTCAGGATCAGTTGATCCTCTCGGGCCACGTTTTGGGACGGATCAAAGGCGGGCTGGCGGTGGACGTCGGCCTGGAAGCTTTCATGCCGGGCTCGCAGGCCGACCCGCGCCCCATTCACAATCTCGACGCGCTGATCGGACAGGATATTCCCGTCAAGATCATCAAGCTGAATCGTCGCCGCGGCAACGTGGTGGTCTCGCGGAAGCTGGCGGTCGAGGAAGAGATCACCGCGCGCAAGAGCACCACGCTCGATCATTTGGCCGAAGGCGCGGTGGTTACTGGCGTGGTGAAGAATCTCACCGAGTATGGCGCCTTCATCGATCTGGGGGGCATCGACGGTTTGTTGCACGTAACGGATATGTCCTACGGCCGGGTGACCCATCCTTCCGAGCTGTTGCACGTGGGCGAAGAGATCACCGTCAAGGTGCTCAAATTCGATCGCGGTAAAGAGCGCGTATCGCTGGGCATCAAGCAGTTGGAGCCGGACCCGTGGGAGGCCGTGGCGGAGCGCTATGCGCTCCACACGCGGGTGATCGGACACGTGGTGAACGTGACGGACTACGGCGCGTTCGTGGAGCTCGAGCCCGGCGTCGAAGGCTTGATTCACATCAGCGAAATGACTTGGTCGCGCCGCATGAAGCATCCTTCGAAAGTGGTCAAACCGGGCGATCAAGTGGAAGCGGTGGTGCTCGAAGTACACCCCAGGGAGCGCCGCATTTCCCTTGGGCTCAAGCAACTCGAACCCAACCCGTGGACCACGATCGACACGCGCTACAGCGTAGGGTCGGTGGTCGAGGGCCGCGTCCGCAACATGACCGACTTCGGCGCTTTCATCGAGATCGAGGAAGGCATCGACGGGCTGGTGCATGTCTCGGATCTTTCCTGGACGAAGCGCGTAAAGCATCCTTCCGAGGTGCTGAAGAAAGGCCAGATCGTTCAGGCCGTCATCCTCAATATCGACTCCTCGGCGCACCGGCTGTCCCTCGGGATTAAACAGCTCCAGCCGGATGCGTGGGAAACCTATTTTCAAACCCACCAGGTGGGCGATACCGTACATGGCCGGGTTTGCCGGCTGGCCAGCTTCGGCGCGTTCGTCGAACTGGCGGACAGTGTGGAAGGTCTCTGTCATTTTTCCGAAGTGCCGGGTTACTCGGGACGGCGCGGATCGGAGGAGCCGCCCCTCGCGGTGGGCCAGGAGTTCGATTTCAAGGTCATCAAACTCAGCGAGGCCGAGAAGAAAATAGGTCTCAGCCTGCGCGCGGTCGCCGACGACGAGGAGAAGACCCGCCTGGAGGATTACCAGCGTCAGGCGGCGGCGGCTACCACTACCATCGAAGAGGTCATGAGTCTCAAGGACCGCCCCCTCGAGTAGCTTGCAAATTTCCTGTTTTCAAGAGATACTTCGGTTTCGTAAGCGATTGAGCAAACAAGGAGAACGAGATGACGAAGGCCGATCTGATTGAAGAAGTCTCCCGGGTGGTGGAAATGACGCGGAAGGAATCCGAGGTCATCGTGGAGGCGATTTTCGACAGCATCGTCCGCTCCCTGCGCACCGGAGATAAGATCGAGATCCGTGGATTCGGCAGCTTCCGCACGCGCCAGAGGCAGCCGCGAATTGGCCGCAACCCCAAAACCGGAGCGCGGGTGGAAGTACCCGCCAAGAAAATTCCCTATTTCAAGCCCAGCAAAGAACTGAAGGATGTCGTAAACAACTCCGCCACGCCCCCCGCCGAACCTCCCGCTCCGGGGCAGGCGCAGAACCCGTAGCGCGAAACCCATGGACTATCTCTGGACCCCGTGGCGGTATCAGTACGTCACTAAAACGGGGGAGGCGCAAGAGTGCATTTTCTGCGCGGCAGCCTCCGACACGGTCCATGACCGGGAACGCCTGGTCGTACATCGCGCGGCTCGCAACCTGGTCATGTTGAACCGGTATCCTTACACTTCCGGACATGTGATGGTGGTGCCCTACGAGCACGCTCCGAGCTTGGAGGCTGTGGCGGACGAGACGCTGGTGGAGCTCATCGGGCTGGCGCGCCTGGCGGAAAAACATTTGCGGGCGCTCTACCGTCCGGACGGCCTGAACCTGGGCTTTAATATTGGCCGCAGCGCGGGCGCGGGCATCGCGGAGCATATCCACATGCACGCGCTGCCGCGCTGGACGGGAGACACCAGCTTCATGACGGCGGTCGGCGAGACCCGCGTGTTGCCGGAAGATCTGGGAACCACGTGGACGAAACTGTGGCGGGCGTTTGCGGAGTAAGAAATTGCCATTGACAGTACAACGCGGCGGGGTAAACGCGGAACAGGTGTAGTGGAAGCGGCCGGCCGGCGGGTCTTTGCATCGGGTCCCTGCCTTGCTGCGCACGCTGTTCCATCACTTCCTCCCGGCTTCTCTCTACGGTGGCCGGACGGTGTTTTCGGAGAAATATCGCCAGGCGCGATCCGTGTTCACGGGCGGCGCCTCCGGTGACCCGCCCTATTGCGCGCGCTGCGAGTGGGATCAGCGCACCGTGAACATTGGGGGCCCCGAGATCCGGCGCTATTTCCGCGCGGCCGATGCGGCCTTCTTCGATCGGCGAAGCCTGGACCTTCTCGCCGCCTGGTAAATCGGCTTTTCCGCCATCGGCACCAGCGCGGCTGATGGCCGACGGCGGAATGCGGAAAGCTTCCAGTTACGTCTAACGAAAAAGCCCTTCGAACCGATAAGCAATGCAGGGGACGCCGGCACGGTCCCCGAACGGGACGGAACGCCAACGTGGCTCGGTTAAACATTGCGGCCAGGATCTGGCCCAGACTTGCCATCTTCGTTCCTGGATTCATCATCTGCTTGATGCTTACGCTGGCACTGGGCGTGAACCGGGAACTGCATCTGCGCGCGGTCGCCGATGCGCTGGTCCCCGCCACTCTATGGAGCCAGGACGCCTTGACCGCTTTCGAGCGGACGGTGAAAGAATACCGCGATGCGGTCTTCGTCAAAGACCCAGCGGCGCTGGATCGCGCCTTCCGCGAGGGCCGGCGGGTGTTGACGTATCTACGCGCGGAGGCGGCCATTCCAGGCCTGGGTGAGGGCCGCACCGCGGAAGCCAAACAGGCTGCCGCCGCCGTCGAGCAGTTTCTCACCGACGCGGAGACCGACTACCGGGTGGCCGCGCGCTCCGGAAACCTCAGCGGTTCGAAGCCGCCGCAGACCATGACGGAAATCACTACCCGCACTCAGTTGCTGCGGAGCCAATTGCAGCGGTTGAAGCAGGGCGTTTCTAGCGAGTTGCAGCAGCAGTTGGGGACGCTCGAAACGGGTGCGGCGGGTCTGCACCGGCTCGGCCTGCTGACGTTCGCAGCCACCCTCGGGTTTGCCGCGCTCCTCGTCAACCTGACCATCCGGCGGTCCATCACGGGCAGGCTGTTGGCGTCGCAGGCGGCCTTGGCGCGGGAACGGGACCTGCTGGGCACTCTCATCGATGCCATTCCTGACTACATCTTCCTCAAGGACCGGGCTGGCCGGTATCTGCGGGTGAACCGGGCGCAAAGCCTGCTGATGCGAATCTCCAATCCGCAGGAGGCCGTGCAGCGCACCGCCGCCGACTTCTTTGACCCGGCGGTGGCCCAAAGATCGCAACAGGAGGAACGGGAGATCATTTGCTCCGGTGAGCCGCTCGTGGGCCGCATCGAACGCCTGCCCGTGACCGGAGTGCCTCTGACTACCTGGGTGACGACCACCAAGGTCCCCGTCAAGGACGACCGGGGCCGCGTGCAGGGCATTGTGGGCGTCTCCCGCGATATCTCGGATTGGAAGGAGGCCACCGATGCGCTCCAGAAGAGCGAAGAAACCTCGCGGTTGTTGTTTGCCGCAATTCCCCATGCGGTCTGGGTCTACGACGCTGAAACCCTGGAATTCCTGGAAGTCAACGAGACGGCGATCCGCCTATACGGTTACTCGGCAGCGGAATTTCGCCAGATGGTCATCACCGATGTTCATCCTGCCGAGGATGCCGGATGTCTACGGGAGGCCCACGCGTTCCTGGATCTGGCCCAGCCTCCGGGGGGCGCCTGGAGACACCGAACCAAAGACGGCCGGATACTCGATGTGGAAGTGAGCGGTCATGTCTTCGAGTTCAAAGGCCGGAAGGCCATCCTTGCCGTGGTCCAGGACATCACCGAGCGGAAGCGCCTGCAAGTGGAACTGCATCAGGCGCAGCGTTTGGAGGCGGTGGGCCAACTGGCTTCGGGGATTGCGCACGAAATCAACACTCCCATCCAGTATGTCGGCGACAATCTTCGGTTCCTTCAAGACTCCTTTCAATGCCTGCAGGCATTCTCCGGGAATCTGGAGAGGTTGCTTTTGGCGTGTGGGCCGGAGGAAACCGCCCTGCTCTCCCGCGGCGTGCGGCAGAGTATGGAAGACGCCGATCTCGAATTTGTGAACCTGGAAGTGCCTAAAGCCATCGCGCAGTCTCTGGACGGCGTGGAACGCGTGGCGACCATCGTGCGCGCGATGAAGGAATTCGCCCATCCGGGGCAGAAACAGAAGGTCGCCGCCGACATCAACCAAGCCCTGGCGAATGCCTTGATTGTGGCGCGCAACGAGTTTAAATATGTGGCGGAAGTCGAGACCGATTTCGGCGAACTGTCGCCGGTGGTTTGCGATATCGCGGAAATGAATCAGGTGTTTCTCAACCTGCTGATTAATGCGGCACATGCCATCGGCGAGGTGATGCAGAAGACCTCCCAGAGGGGCAAAATCACCATTCGAACCCGGCAGGTAAACGATCGCGCGGAGATCTCGATCAGCGACACCGGTTGTGGGATTCCGGCCCAGATTCAATCCAAGGTGTTCGATCCCTTCTTCACCACCAAGCCCGTGGGCCGCGGAACGGGACAAGGGCTGGCCATCGCCCGGTCGATCATCGTGGAGAAGCATGGCGGCAGCCTGACGTTTGAAGCCAACGGAACCCAGGGCACCACATTCATCGTTTCTGTGCCGCTGGAGGCGGTGCCAGCCTGCGACGCGGCGGGTTGAGATACGGGCCGGTAACAGCCATCGAGCCGCGGCCGTAAGGGGGCGATGTCCGAGCTAAAGATTACACCCGCCTGGGCCGATGGTATGTACAGATGAGAGGACTCGACAGAGCGGAGGTTATGCATTCCACGACCGAATCTGCCCGTTCGGCCGGTGCCGTCCGGAGGGGAGTAGGGATCGGCGGGGTCCAGGCGGATGATTCCGATGCGGGGTTTCTTTTAAATTGCATCCCTTCGTTGTTGATCTGGTTGGATCCGGCCGGCCGGATTACGCGCTGGAATAGAGCCGCGGCGGAGATCTTCGGAGTGGATGCGGAAAATGCCAGGAACCGGCCCCTCCATGACTGCGGAATCCCCTGGTTGCTTCCGGATAGGGAGGCGGAAATTGCCAGTTGGCTGCGGTCGGCCGAGCCCTCATACCGCTGCGAAGACGTGCCTTACGGTAGCGAC
>Ga0209698_10000762_pt1 | contig 36941 bp, 30 predicted proteins | sample LitLauG_LLR_2012_FD_187203 | JGI IMG/M metagenome (GOLD analysis project Ga0209698, IMG submission 187203) | Freshwater sediment microbial communities from Pennsylvania, USA - Little Laurel Run_MetaG_LLR_2012 (SPAdes) (version 2) | ecosystem: Environmental > Aquatic > Freshwater > Creek >... | reverse complement strand
GTCGAAGGCATAGAGTTCCTGGACGCCAGTGTCGCGCAGCGCAAGCGGCCGGCCATCCGGGGTCACACCATCCCAGGTGAAGTTCCATCGGTCGAAGTAATAGGCCGTGCCCCGGAAGCCCTGCAACGAGGCTGTTATCTCTTTCTTATGGTCGGAGATGGCGACGCGAATCAACGAATCACCGTCAGAGGAACCCGCATAGACGAACTTGCTGTCGTGCGACCAACAAGGCCAGCCGTGAACTCCAGGTTCCAGCTCCTCCCAGGTTTTGGTCGCAAAGGTGTAGAGCTCCAACTTTCCTGCACGACCAAGGGCAGCCAGGTATTTGCCGTCGGGTGACCAGCGGGGACTCCACATTCCCTCTGACCCGGGCACTTTGGTTGATTTCTGCGTCTGGAGGTCGAGGATTCTCACTTCGGTCGCCCAATCGGCAGAGAATGCGTTGCAATCATAGGCGATCGAATTCCCATCGGGAGACCAGGTAGGATCCCCGAACTGTCCGGCCAGCAACAATGCCGGTCCGCCCCCGTCGGCGCTAACCACGTAAACCCGGCGTGGACTACTCCGGGTCATTTGACTCCTGTCGCCGCCGGAGAGGTCCACGAACGCGATTAACTTCCCGTCGGGCGACCAGCGCGGATTGATCACCGCCAGCGGCGGCACGGTAAGTTGCCTCTTCTCACTGCCATCAATCCGGCTGCGCCACAGCGTACCTTCCGGATAGGAAACATACGCGATCCACTGGCCGTCGCGCGAAAAGTCCACATAGCAAATGGAAGCTCCCGAAAGATAAGGGACGAATTTACCTGACTTGCCGTCATAAACGGACAGTTCACCGTGCCGTTCCGCGCCCACCGCATAAAGTTGTTTGCCGTCATTACTGATCGCCGGCGCTCCAATCGACATGGGGCCAAAGGTGAGTTGTTGAGGAACCATGGCGTTCCTTCTCCACCAATGCCGCGCTTCGGAGACGGCCCACAGACTCATCCGATCACCATCCCAGGCCGTAAAGAAGTAGTATTTCCCATCGGGACTCCAATCACCCCCATACACCTCTTTGCGGCCACCAAGAATTGGGTGGGGATTGCTTCCATCCGTACCCACCTCCCACAGCCTGTCCGCAGAGGCCGAGCCCTCTGTAAAACGAATGCGCATTCCGTCGGGTGATAGATGCGGATAACCGAAAGCAGGCAAGGTGGCCAGCTGTTCCACAGCCGTTCCGTCCGCATTCGCACGGTAGAGGTCTGAATTCGTGAAGTTGTTCTTGAATCGGAAGAAGAAAACTCCACGACCGTCGGCAGACCAAATAGGCGAGATTGCGTCCTTAACGACCAGACGGGGCAGACCGGCGGGGAGAGACTCCGCCCACACTTCCCCGTAATTCCGTTTGGGATCCCATGTTTCCGAGAGCAACTGAGATCCGTCCCGCGAGATGTCGCGCAAATCTCCCTTAACCGTAGGACCTGGGGACACTTCTCCGCCTGCGATTGGAACCTGCGGATTGACCCAACCAGAGGGCCTTTCTTCGTGGAAGTAGAGAGAGCCCCGGTCGATGAGCGGCTTCCAGAGGAATTCTTTTCGACTTCCTGTTTTTGTCAGAACGTGCGAGCCAACAATCCTCGGCTGTGGGGGCGGCTGGGTGAACCAATAGGCTGCAGCCGCCAGCGGCGCAATGACGGCACCGGCCGCGATCCATCTCCAATGCCGTAGTCGTCTTCCCTTCACCGACTGGGGTAGCTCGATGCGTTCGGTCGCGACAACGGCAACGAGCGGTGGGTCGAGACTCTCTTCCCTCGGTTCTACGCGCGCAACCTCGCCGATGAATCGGTACCCACGCCTGGGCAGCGTCTCAATGTAATGCGGGGTGTCGGCCTCATCTCCAAGCGCCTGCCGCAACTTCTTGATTGCCGTGTTCAGGCTGTGATCGAAATCAACGAACGTATCCGACGCCCATAGTCGCTGCCGAATCTCGTCGCGCGTGACGAGTTCCCCGGGCTTCTGCAGCAGGATTTCAAGGACCTGGATGGGCTGGCCTTGCAGCTTCAGTCGGAGACCGCTCTTACGCAGTTCTCCGACTTGCACTTCCAGTTCGAAGGGGCCGAAGTGCACGGTCTGATTCTGACCTACCGGCATGCACGCCACCTGGATAGGACCAAGTATAGTCGAGGCCATTCGTCAACAATAGTTTTAGTTGACCCGCCACTCTTCCGATCACAGCCACCCGTGATCCGGATCATGGCGGACATCACACCCGATTTCTAGCATTTGCACGGGATCATTGTCGGCTCCGAACGGCGTAAGCTGAGGGATGGCTCTCCCTGAATCGGGCCGCTAGCGGAGGAATCCTATGCTCGCAACGAAATTGACCGTTGGTTTCTACGGACATGTGCGTCAGTACCACAACATCAAAGCGGAGATCGACGCCAACATTCACGAGGTGCTCGAGAGCGGCCAGTACGTTCTCGGCCCGATGTTGAAGAAGTTCGAGAAAGAACTGGCCGATTTCCATGCCACCAAGTACGCGATCGGAGTGGGCAACGGAACCGATGCTCTTTGGCTGACATTTATGGCGCTGGGGATCGGACCCGGCGATGAGTGCATCACCACCACGAACACCTTCTTCGCCACGGCCGAGGCAATTTGGATCGCCGGCGCCACTGCCGCATTCGTCGACTCCGATGCACGGACCAATTGCATCGATCCGACCAAGATCGAAGCCGCGATCACTCCACGCACCAAAGCGCTGGTGCCAGTCCATCTCTACGGGCAATGCGCCGACATGAAGGCGATCCGCAAGATCGCCGATAAGCATCACCTGCTCGTTATCGAAGACAACGCTCAAGCCATCGGCGCTCACGGCGACGGCTTCCGCATTGCCGAACTCAGCGACGCGGCGACCGTCAGCTTCATCATCCAGAAGAACCTCGGCACATTCGGTGATGGCGGCGCGGTCGTCACGAACAATCCGGAAATCGATCGGATCGTCCGCAAGCTGCGCAACCACGGCTCCGACAAACGTTCCTGCCACAGCCCGGGATTCAACAGCCGCCTTGATGATCTGCATGCCGGAGTGCTTAGCGCCAAGCTGAAGCACACGCACGAGTGGAGCGATCTCCGCCGCAAGTGGGCGGCCCGCTACAGCAAAGGCCTGGCGGCAGCGACGAACATCACGCTTCCCTATGAGACTCCAGGGTACCGGCACGTCTACCACCTCTATGTGATCGAGACAAAACGCGCACAGGATCGCGACGGACTGCTCGAGTTCCTGAACACGGAGGGCATCGACGCGAAGTGCCACTATCCGATCGCCATTCATCAGCAGGAAGGCTATCCCTGGGGCAAACCGGCGCGCATCGCCGGAGCAATCCCCAACTCCGAGCGCAACGCAGCCTGCTGCATCTCGCTGCCGATGTTTCCTGAACTCACGGAAGAAGAAGTCGACTACACCATTGACCGAGTCCTTGATTGGGACAAGAGGGTGCGATGACCGACAAATATCGTGTCGTAGTGGTGGGCATGGGCAAGCGCGGAATTCACCATGCCAATGCCTTTCAAGCCAACGGCCGGTTCGAAGTCGCGGGAGTCTGCGACGTGGATAAGAAGCGTTTGGATGCGGCCGCCGCCAAGTTCGGGGGCACCGCCGGAAACGATGCGTTCCAGGTCGCTTCCTCCGTCAAACCTGACGTCTTCTGCTTCTGCACGCTACCCAGGATGCGTACCGAAATGATCCGCATCGGCATCGAGACCGGTGCGCGGTTGATCGCCTTCGAAAAACCGGTCGCGCTCAACAGCCGCGACGGCATGGAAGTAAAAAAGATGTTGGCCGCAAGCGGCGTGAAGGCCGTCGTCAGCCATCAGCATCGCTATGGCGAGCACTACCGCAAAGTCAAGGGGCTCATCGCCGCTGGAGCGCTTGGCCGCGTCCACACCGTTTATGGCACGGCCTCGGGATGGATGATGCACATGCTGTCGCATCTCATCGACTACATGCGCTGGTACAACGGCGACGCCAAGGCCGAGTGGGTCATGGGACAGGCTGACGGTTCCGGCAAGTTCTACGATCTGCATCCCTCGCCCGACTACATTGGCGGATTCATCCAGTTCGCCAACGGTGTGCGCGGGATCGTCGAGTGCGGCGCCGGCGCTCCAGATGTCCCTGAAGTCGATTACTGGTGGCGCAAGTGCCGGATCGGAGCCCAAGGTACGGATGGCTTTGCGGAAGTCCTGACCGGCGGCGGATGGCGCGCAGTGACGAAGGCGGGCGCATCTTCCGGCCCGGGTTGCATGAACTACGACCTCGACATGCCACCCTACATCCAGGACATCGCCGATTGGCTTGATGACGATCGCAAGGTCCATCCCTGTAACTTCGAGAGCGCGTATCAGGGTTTCGAAATCATGATGGCCCTCTGCCGCTCCGTCTTGGAAGGAGGACAGGTGCCTCTGCCGCTGTCCGGCGCTATGGACGAAATCCAGAGTCTCTCCGCGCATCTCGCTGGCCGAAAGGTGCTGCTCTCGACGCCGTTGAACGCGAAGGAGTACATGCCCGTTAAGGCCGTACCAGAAACCGCTGTGCGGTAGTAGAGGATTCTCTCAGCCAAACGCTCTGGCAGATGCCCGAGCGTTTCTATTTCGCGGAAGCGAATTGGATGCGGAAAACGTATGCATACTTCCCAGGCGCCTTCTCCGGCGCACTGATGCGCAGCCCTTCAGGACTCTGCTGGAACGAAACCGGAGAGTCTGAACCAAGCAGTTCGACGGAGTGCACACTTTCTTCTCCGACGGTTCCCTTTGCCAGCGAGTGAATGAACAACTCCCGACTCGCCGGCCAGGCTAACTCAACGGCGTACAGCACTCCATTCTTCGTCGTGAAGCGAATGTCTTCCGGCGTGTAGGGCTGCGTTTCCGTGTCGTGAAATGCACCTTCCGAAACCTTCGTCGGCCCCTCGCCAAACACCCTCCAGGGACGCGTTCCGTAAATGGCTTCGCCGTTCACCTTCAGCCATCCGCCGACGTCCCGCAGTGTTTGTTGCACTTCATCGGGGATCGTACCGTCCGACCGCGGTCCAATGTTCAACAGCAAGTTGCCGTTCTTGCTCACAATGTCCACCAACTGATGAACGATGTTCTCCGCAGACTTGAAGTTCTCACCCTCGATGTAACCCCACGAACGATTGCCCACCGAAGTATCCGTTTGCCAATACAGCCGCCGGATCCCGCCAAGCTGTCCACGCTCAACGTCAAGGACGCCCGAGTGCTCCTGCATGGCGAAGTCCTTGTAGTTGATCACTCCCGTGGGCTTGCCGTTCTCTTGCATCGTGTTGTAGTAGAAAGCGGCGAAACGAGTTAGCTCCCGACGAACCGAAGGCTGCCCGTCCCACCAGTCGAAGTACATGATGTCGGGTTTGTATTTCTCGACGATCTCCGCCGACCGCGCCAGCCAATCCCGCGTCCACGCCTCCGATACGAATGTGAAATCATTGGCGAGGGGCGTACCGTCCATCCAGTGATGCGCCGGTCCATAGAGGCCGGCGTAATGCGGGTCGTTCACATCCGATGGAAACGTGCGTCCGTTATCAAAGAAGAAGTTGTGCTCGACTCGGTGCGACGAGGCGCCCAGATGCAGTCCTTCCGCACGAACTGCCTTGGCCAGATCGCCGACCAGGTCGCGATGTGGTCCCATCTTTACCGCAGTCCAATCGGACAGCGCGCAGTCGTACATGGAAAAGCCGTCATGGTGCTCAAACACAGGGATCACATACTTCGCGCCGGCTTCCTTGAAGAGATTGGCCCATGCCGACGGATCGAATTTATCGGCTTTGAATCTGGGAATGAAATCCTTGTAACCAAACTTGTCCTGTGGTCCATAGGTCTCGATGTGATGCTTGTACTCGGGCGTACCCGGCGAGTACATCAGCCGCGGATACCACTCGCTGCCGAACGCCGGCACCGAATACACGCCCCAGTGAATGAATATCCCGAACTTCGCATCCTTGTACCACTCCGGAACTTCGAAATGCTGCAAAGATTCCCAGTCGGGGCGGAACGTACCTTTCGCATTGGTCTGGTCCACGCGCTCCAGAACGGCAGATCGGGCAGCGTCGTACTTCGCAGTCGCCTTCTGCCAGACGGAGTCGATTTCAGCCGGGCTGACCGAAGCCGTCGGAGAATTCGGATTGTTTCCTTGTGCTGCGGAAATCGATGTGAGCGAGACGATGGACGACAAGCATCCGAGCACAACGGCAAATCGAGATGGATTGCGGCGGACGAGCGATCTCATTCCAGTCCCCTTAAAGAACTTCATCAGCAGCCGTCCATAATATACGTGCCCGCGACGAAGGCAACTACGGCAAGGCCGTTGACTCTTGACCACGTCCATCCCTAAGATGGCACTCCAGATTCATAAACTCCACTCTGAGGCGCGATATTGGCGAACCCAACCAACCAGACTCCGCGCAACTTGTACCGTGCCATCGCCACCGACATTCATTTTTGGATCCCCTTGGGCGTGCTGCTGGGCGGAGTCTTCCTTCTGGATAAGCTGCGTTGAACTCGCCAGCCAGCGCGCAGACGGCATCTTCTCTGAGCGCCACCCGCCTGCGCAGCCTGCAGGCGCTCGGGATGTTCTGCGGCTTTGCCGCTGGAGCCTGGCTCGGCGGCGCGGAAGCTCCCATCAAGCTCGTCAACCCTGAAATCTCCCCGATTACCGTCTCGCTCGCCATGGTCTGCGGGGTCTTCCTCGCACGATGGAGTGTTCCCGCGCTAGTTCGCGGCACGTCGCATATCCGTACCGATGTTGGCCAGGCTCCCCACCTCGTCGTATGGGCCATCCTGGCCGGATGCATGTGGGCCGTCGCCAACACGCTGACCATCTACGCCATTCGCAACGTTGGGCTGAGCATTGCGTTTCCCTTGTGGAACACCAACAGCCTGCTCGGAATCTTCTGGGGATTTCTGCTGTTCAAGGAGTTGCATGCCGCAGGATGGAAGCGTTGGTTGGGAGTTATCGGCGGTGCGCTGTGCATGTTTGCTGGAGCTACGATGCTCGCGATTGCCTCGTCGCACGAAGCGGCACCCGGAAAGGCCGCTTTCGGGATCGCCGCCGCCCTGGGTGCGGGAGTGTTGTGGGGGACAATGTACATTCCCTACCGCAAAGCGTATCTCACCGGAATGAACCCTCTCTCTTTCATCACGTTCTTTACCGTGGGAGAGTTGTTCACCATGCTCACCCTGGCGGTCAGCTATCGCGGAGCAAGGCCGCTGTGGCACGAGCTCAGTGGCGCTCGCGCCGTCCTGTTCTGGCTCATGCTCGGAGGTTTCGTCTGGGTCATTGGTGATCTCTTCCAGCAATACGCCACAAAGTATGTCGGGATCAGCCGCGGCATCCCACTGTCGAACACCAATCAGCTTTGGGGACTCTTGTGGGGCGTGCTGGTGTTTCATGAATTGCGGGGAGCCGGCTGCATCACGTACGAGCAGGTTGTGGGTGGGTCCATCCTGATGGCGCTCGGCGCCGTGGCGATCGCGCTGTCATCGGCAACCGAGAGCGAGCACTCCTCCTGGAAAGACGCAGCCCGGCGCGAAGGGGAGCGCTACGGTGTAGAAGACGAGTATGTGCGCGCCGGTATGGAGGGACGAGCATACGAATCTACCTCGCCCGGCAGGAGCGTCTTGGACTGGCTGCTGATCGTGGTGACTACTGCGCTTTTCGCCGGTCTCGCGATCGTCTCCAAGCCTCCACAGGTGGAAGTCAGCTTCGGCTGGGCGGCCGCACTCACCGTTGTAATGTTCACTCTGATGGCAGCCTGTGGAGTCGCCTTGTGGCGGACGACCAGGTTTCGATGAGGTGGAAACGATCAACCCTCGACTTCACTGTCGGAAAGCTCGTTTCGCTCTGTGACAGGACTTCCGGAACCGCTAGTCCGTGGAACGTAAAAGGCGACTCCTGTATGAAATGCATCCTGGTGGTTTTTTGTTTATTCGCGCTCGCGACCGGCGCGGCTCAAGTCACGGCACAAGTACATCCTTACCGAGATGGCACGCCCGGCGTGACTGGCTATCGCTCAGAGGTGATGGCCTTAGTCATGATCCAGGAGAACGAGTTCATTCGGCTGGCCGAGGCGATCCCCGCGGAAAAATACACCTGGCGTCCCGGACCGGGCGTGAAATCAGTCGCCGAGGCCTTCCTGCATGTCAGCGCGGCCAACTACAACATGTACAAATTGGTGGGCGCGCCCGTCCCCGCAGGACTCGATGTGGCAGGGATGGAACAATCCACCACCGACAAGGCGACAGTCATCGCCACGCTGAAAGCTTCGTACACCCACGCCAAGAAGGCAATCACGGACATGCCCGACGCCAACCTCGACAAAACTCTGGACTGGTCCGGCGGAAAGATCACGCAGCGCGGCGTTCTGCTCTACATCGTTCCGCACATCGCCGAGCACCTGGGACAGTTGATCGCGTACGCGCGCATCAACGGAGTCGTGCCTCCATGGTCAGAAGATGAACAGAAGAAAACGGCCGAAAAGAAGGACGCCTCGAAAAAGTAGACGACAACACTAAACCCGGCAACTCCTTGCGCGGAAAGGGGTGTGCTGGGTGTTTGTGCATGTCCTGCGGTGACGGCAGACCGACGGTCAGATGGAATTTCCTGCTACCGCCAAAATGCCAAGATCCGTAACCACTGCCGCCACGCCTCAGTTCATTTCCCGCTAGACAGAATCCCCCGACCCGCTACACTGTGAAACTGTCAAAGGAGACTTTCCAATGAAACGCATTCTCTCCGCTTTATGCCTGTCCATCGTTGCCGTCGCTGCTGTCCGCGTCTTAGCCCAGGCGAATCCATACAAAGACGGAACTCCGGGTGTCACCGGTTATCGCGCGGAAGTGATGGCCGAGGTCATGATTCAGGAGGACAAACTGACTCGCCTGGCGGAAGCGATCCCGGCGGAAAAATACACCTGGCGCCCCTCCGATGACTCCCGCTCGTTCGCAGAAGTCTTCCTTCACATCAGTGCAGCGAATTACAACTTGTACAAACTGGTTGGCACGCCGCCGCCGGCAAGCATCGACGTGAAGACCCTCGAGAAGTCCACCACTGACAAAGCAAAGGTCATTGCCACGCTGAAAGATTCCTTCGTTCATGCCAAGCAGGCGATCAAAGCCATGTCCGACGCGGATCTCGACAAAAGCATGGATTGGTTCGGCGGCAAGAACACCGAACGCGGCGTTCTGCTCTTCATCGTCCGCCACGCAGCCGAGCATCTCGGACAATCGATCGCCTACGCGCGTTTCGCCGGGATCGTTCCTCCGTGGACGGAAGATGCGCGGAAGAAGCAGCCAGAAAAGAAGTAGGTGGGCTGAAACGCCTGAGGTCTGAGGTCCGCCGTCTGCAGGCCCGTTGACTTGCGCCTGACGCCTAACGCCCTTCCTATGCTAGATTCGGAAGTTCGATGGATCTCGCACCCAGCATCTCCACCCAAAGTCTGACGCGCCGCTTCGGAGAACTCGTGGCCGTCGACGGCGTGAATCTGCGCGTCGCCCCCGGACAGTTCTTCGGCTTTCTCGGTCCCAACGGCGCCGGCAAATCCACAACTATCAAAATGCTGACTGGATTGCTTGCCCCCAGTTCCGGCCGGATCGAGATTCTAGGCCTCGATCTCAATGCTCATCCCGTGGAAGTGAAGCGCCAGATCGGCGTCGTTCCGGAAGGCATGGCATTGTTTGGCCGTCTGACGGGTGCCGAGTTCCTAAGTTTCGCCGGACGCATGTACGGGCTAGATCGCGAAACCGCCGCCAAGCGCGCCGCTGAATTGCTTGACTTCATGCAGCTCGCGGATCAGCCGAAAAAGCTCGTGACTGACTACTCTCATGGCATGCAGAAGAAGCTCGCCATGGCCGCCGCCGTAATCCACGGGCCGAAAATTCTATTCCTCGACGAGCCTTTCGAAGGTGTCGATGCCATTGCCGCGGGCACGCTGAAAGCGATGCTGCAGCGCATGATCACCCGCGGTGCCACCATCTTCCTCACCTCGCATGTGCTTGAGATCGTTGAGCGCCTATGCAGCCATGTCGCGATCATCCATCAGGGACGTCTGGTAGCTCAGGGATCGCTCGAGGAATTGCGCGCCGGAGTCGAAGCACAAACGCCCGCTGGATCCGGCAATGGCGTCTCGCCTTCAGGAGAGAAGCTGACGCTGGAAGAGATTTTCCTGCGCATCGTGGGCGGTGACCGCCCCGCAGAGCAGGAACTTTCTTGGCTTGGTTAGTTGGTGTCGAGGCGAGCGCCCATAGCCCACGTGCGGCCCGCCGCAAGAATTTTCGTCGCCGCGATTACAGCCGACGCAACGCCGACAGAAGCCTCCGGCGGTGCTCAACCGACATCGTATCAAGCGAATAGTCGAAGGTGGCCCCACATTCACAACACACTTTGTAGCTGTTGTTGTCGATCGTGAATACACGGCTCAGTTCTCGATGGCGACAACCGAAAGCGAACTCCAGCACATTCGCGAACGGTCGGGTTACGCTCTCCCACAACGGAACATTCTCAGACTGCCTCATGTTGCATGTACCTCAAACCACCCATAGTGTCCTTCGGCAACATCTGATTGCACGTGAGCGCCCCCACTCTAGTCAGTGACGGGGATCACGTTCATAGCATGCTCTCGAGTAACTAACGCCGCACCGACGTTAAACCGAACGCTTTCTATGCCTTCTGAGCTCATGCGTAGTACGCGCCCCTGTGCAAGAATGGGACTCAAGATGAAATCTGCCGGTGTTCGCTCGCAGCTCTCTGCCATTGCTGGACTTCGCTGGCGCATGTTCGTCAACGGATTGCGTAGCCGCCGCGGCAAGCTGGAATTATTCTCGCGTATTGTCGTCACTACGGCGTTCGCCCTCGGCGGCCTCGGCGCGTTTGCCGCCGCGATCGCAATGTCCTGGTTCTGCGTCTCGCAGGACAAGCCTGAACGCCTCGCGTTCCTGCTGTGGGGCTTCTTTTTCTTTTGGCAGTTCTTCCCAGTAATGGCGACTGCCTTCACCAATAATCCGGATTCGTCCGAATTGCTCCGCTTCCCGCTCACGTATCGCTCGTATTTTCTGGTGCGGCTCGCCTATGGCTATTTCGATCCCGCGAGTGCGCTCGGATCTGTCGGCCTGCTGGGAGTGCTGATCGGTGTCAGCTTTGCCCGTCCGAGCCTCTTCCCCTGGACCCTGTTGGTACTGTTGACCTTCGCGCTTTTCAACCTGCTGCTGATGCAGATGATCTTCGCCTGGATCGAGCGCTGGCTGGCGCAGCGCCGCACCCGGGAGATTTTTGGAGTGCTGTTCATTCTGTTCATGCTGAGCTTTCAGCTCATCGGCCCCATCGCCCAGCGCCTCAGTAGCGGACCGCATCCCGAACTCCGTCGAGACCTCCAGATTGCCGCCCGCGTACAAGCGGTATTGCCTCCCGGCTTCGCCACCGATGCGGTTGCGCGGGTCTCTCAGGGTCACCCTCTTGCTGGATTCGCTGCGCTACTGTTTCTGGTAATGCTGACGCTGTTCGTAGGACTGCTTCTTCACATACGAATCCGTGCGCAGTTCCATGGCGAGAACTTGAACGAGGCCGCCGCTCGTCCGAAGGTGAAACAAACGCAACTCTTGCAGTTGGGCTGGCACCTTCCGGGGTTCTCGCAGTCCGTAGCCGCCGTATTCGAAAAAGAGATGCGCTATCTGGGACGTAGCGGCCCCCTGCTGCTCACTCTGATCATGCCCATCTTCATGTTGCTGATCTTTCGCTTCGGCGCCATGAATGCCTTGCGACACTCAAACTCTTTCGCGCGCACGCCCGACATGGCTTTTCCCGGGGCCGCCGCTTACTCTCTGCTCGTGCTCACCAATCTCGTTTACAACAGCTTCGGCGGCGATGGCGGAGGAATGCAGTTCTTCTATGCGTCTCCGATTCACTTCCGCCATATCCTTCTGGCAAAGAACCTGACCCATGCCGGCGTGCTGCTCTTCAACTTAGCGTTTGCGTGGATTGCCGTAACTTACCTGTACGGCGCTCCGCACCTGGCAGTCAGCATCGCCACGCTTGCCGGCCTGCTCTTTGCCGCCCCATTGAATTTCGCGGCCGGAAACCTGCTCTCGCTGTACTCGCCCAAGAAACGTGACTTCTCCACCTTCGGACGACAGAATGTATCGCAAACTACGGTTCTTGTGAGCTTCGGAATGCAGATCGTAATCGTCGGCTTGGGAGCCGCAATATTCGCGGTAGCGCACTATTACAACGATCTGTGGATTGCTGCATTACTGTTTCTGGCACTCTCTGCGATCTCGATTCCGGTTTATATCGTAATTCTCCGCCGTCTCGACAGCATCGCCATCGAGCGTAGGGAAACGTTGCTGGCGGAGTTGTGCCGCGCATGACAATATGGCCAACTTTTGCGTCACACGGAGGACGGGTGCGCCATACTTGACTCGCCGCTTTTGGCGAGACAGGGTGGGGATTTTGATTTGTCACGCACCCTCAGGACAAAAGTGAAGGATCCACCTGAAGACCCGGCACGGAGATACAAACGAAGAGTCGTTCTTATTTTTCCGGGTTCGCCACGAACCGGTACCCCACCCCGCGCACGGTCTGCAGATGCCTGGGACTCCCCGGATCATCCTCAATGTAGCGGCGTAGCCGCACCACAAAATTGTCAATCGCCCGCGTATCAGTATCCTCGCGCAGTCCCCATACCTCTTCCAGAATCTGCTTGCGCGAGACAATCTTCCCATCGTTCTGGACCAGATGCCGCAGCAGTTCCGACTCCATCAACGTCAGATGAATGGTGTTGGCGCCCGACCGCAGTTCGAGCGAACCAAAATCGATGGTCTTTCCCGCAAAGGAAAATCGTCCGAAGTCGCCGACGCTGCCTCCATTGCTCTGTGGCGCCGCAGCCGCGCTGGACTTCCCTCCGCGCATCCATTCGGTGCGTCGCAATAAACCCTGGAGCCGTGCCAGCAAAATCGAAAGGTCAAACGGCTTGGCCAGATAATCGTCCGCGCCGGAGGCGAACCCTTTGAGCACGTCCTCCGGCCGCCCGCGAGCGGTCAACATCAGCACCGGCACGTAATTCCGCGCCGCCCGCAGTTCCGACACGACTGCGAAGCCATCTTTCCCCGGCAGCATGATGTCGAGCACAACCACGTCGAATAGCTCTTTCCTCTGCAGTAGCTTGTCCGTTGCGCCTTCTCCATCCCCTACCACCTCAGCCACATACCCTTCTTCCTCAAGATTGAAACGCAACCCTTCGGCCAGGTGCAGCTCATCTTCTACGACTAGCACTCGGTTCATTCTGCCGCTCCGCCCGCGGGCGATTGCACCTTCGGTAGTTCGATCACCAAGGTCGTTCCTTGCCCTTCTCCGTCGCTCAGTGCATACGCTCTGCCGCCATGCTTCTTCGCAATCGATTTCACAATAAACAACCCCAGGCCCGTCCCCTTCACGTGAGCTAGCGATCTCGACGTGATGCGATGAAAGCGCCTGAATATCCGCTTCAGATCCTCCGGTTCGATCCCTACGCCGTGGTCCTGCACGCTCAACACCACTTGTCTATCGTCCCGTGTCTCCAGCCGCACCTGCACGTCCACCTGATCGCCTGAGTACTTGATCGCGTTATCCAGAATATTGGAAACAGCAGTCCGCAAGTCCTCTTGGCTGCCTCTTACATGCACGCCTTTGCCATTGATTGCGGCTTCTTCATAGCGCAGAGCCTCCGGCTGCAGGTGGTAGCGGGTTCGAGTCGCCTCCATGCAGTCGCAGACCAACTGGCTGAAATTGACATCCGTTTTTTCTCGCCCCGCCTTCTTGTCGCCGGCTCGGCCCGCGCGCAACACCTGCTCCACAGTCTCAGTCAGCCGGTCCGTATCTTTGAGCATCAAGCTGTAGAACTCCTGCTTGCGCGACTCCGGCAGTTCCCGCCGCTGCAGCGTTTCCAAATGCAGCCGGATGGATGCCACCGGCGTTTTCAATTCGTGGGTCACAGCATTGATAAAGCTGTCGTGCTGCTCGCTTCGCCGCACCTCTCGTACCAGAAAGATGGTGTTGACCACCATTCCGGCGATGAGCAGCGCAAAGAAGATGATCCCGAAGAACAGCAGAACGCCCTCACGCCAGTTGAGGATGATCCATCCGACGTTGAGGGCGACCGCCAGCGCCACCAGGCCAATGCCCAGGATGATGAAGAAAACGATGGTTCCACGGCGGCTCGAGATGCGCATGGGGGTTCGGAGTGATTCTACCGCGCTCAATGCACATCCTGTGAGCCCGACGCCCCTCATCGATAATTGTGTTTGTCAGATTGCTAGTACCATATAAAGTCGTATAGATTTATAACTCTAAGTCGTCTAGTACCTCTGAGTCAGAGTCCCCGAATTCCTTTCAGGAGAAGCCAGTTTGAAAGTCTTTGCCGTTTACGAATTGATTCTCGCGCTGCTTGTTGGATCTCCAGCTGCTGCCCAAACCTCTGACAGCGGCAGCTACTTCGCCAACTGGTTCCATCGGGTCGACAAAACCCAAGCCGAACAACCCCACTGGATTACTCCGCTGTTCACCACCACCCCTCGGCTTGAAGAAGAGTTCCGGTCCGACATCACATGGACCCCCACTCCCGCCGGCGACAATTTGAACTACGGCAGTGGCAAGGGGCTGGAGATGATTCCAACCGCGCATACCGAGATCATCCTAGGAGTGCCCCCCTATCAGGTTCCCGCCCAGGGACCGGCCGGCGGCGGCAGCATCCCGCTCCTGCTGAAATACCGCCTCTTCGCGAGCAACGAGCAACACAGCAACTACATCGTGACGGCGTTCCTCGGGGGCAGCATTCCCGCCGGCCGCTTCGCCACGCCGTACGGCTCCATCACCCCGACAATCGCCTTCGGCAAGGGATACCGTGATTTCGACTTTCAGAGCACACTGGGCTGGACGATCCCGACCGGCGGCCGCAAAAGCAGCGGAACTCCGGTCGCGTATAACACCGCGTTTCAATACCGCGTCCTTCGGAAATTGTGGCCGGAGCTTGAGGCTAACGTAACTCTCTGGCCAAATGGCGGTACCAAGCTGGTCGGACAAAAGCAGGTATTTATGTCACCCGGCCTGGTGGCTGGTCGCTTTCACCTTTGGGGACGCCTCGGGATGAGCATCGGCGCCGGCGAGCAAATCGCTGTCACGCATTTTCACCAGTACAATCATGCGAAGGTGCTCTCCATTCGGTTTCCCTTCTGAGGAGGCCGAAGCCGAAGGTTGACTGGATGAAAGACAAGAAGACTAGCCGGGCGGATGAAGCGATGTTTCGTCCCCGCGATGCCGCTGTTCAATTGCAAATCAGCTATCCGACGATTAAGCAGTGGATCTACCATCGCAAGCTGCGCGCCGTGAAAACACCAGGCGGCCACTACCGCATTCCGCAGTCCGAGATCGACCGGCTACTCTATCGGACACGCGGCCACAATGAGGAGGAGCGCCGTGTCAGCTACAAGCGCATCAGCGGACGCAACCAGCTAGTCGGCCGCATTGTAGATGTGCGCGTCAGTGGATTGGTAGCCCAGGTGACGTTATCGGTCGGAGGACAACTGATCACTTCCCTGATCACTTCCAGCGCAGTGCGCGAAATGCAATTGAAAAAGGGCCAAACCGCTGCCGCCCTGATCAAGGCCACCGAAGTGATGATCATTCGCGTGTGAACGTCCGTGTGACTGTCGAACCGCGGCCGGTATGCACATGGAACAGCGGCCGACACAACCGTGGAAGAGCGGCTCTTAGGGGCGCGACAAGGCGTCTCAGCGTCGGGCTTCAGCCCCTGTGGTCGTCCTTCTAAAGTCCGAAGCGCAACAAAAAGCCCCGGCGCAAAGCCAGGGCCAAATCCGATAGAAACTTGTTCGCGTTAATCCCCCGCCGCCCAAAACTCTGCCGCGGTGTTCGGCGCGATCAACCGCCCATTGGGAGCAGCCACCAGCCCTTGTTCAACCTCTTCCAGCTTCACCCGTTTGATATCCCACGCCAGGCCCAGCTTCTGCAGCGTCCAGATGCCGTACCAGTTCGTGTCGATTTCATACCACGTGAACCCATGCGCCGCCGAAGTCGGATGCGCGTGATGATTGTTATGCCAGCCCTCACCGAAGGTCAGCAGGGCGACCCACCAGCTGTTGGTGGAAAGATCGCGTGTCGCAAACCGCCGTGTTCCCCACGAATGCGTGGCCGAATTCACCAGCCAGGTCGCGTGCAGCCCAACCACGGTGCGCAGGAATGTTCCCCACAGCAGCCACGGCAAGCCGCCGATCGCGAACAGCGCAATGCCAACCACAATTTGCGGAACGTAATGATACTTGGTGATGAAGACGTGAAACTTGTCCTTGGCCAGGTCAGGAACGTAGCGCGCCAGCGTCGTCGTGTCGTGGTGCATTGACTTGCCCATGAGAATCCATCCCATGTGCGCCCACCACTTGCCGTCGATCGGCGAATGTGGGTCGCCATCCTGATCGGAATACTGATGATGGATGCGATGCGTCGCCACCCAGAAAATCGGACCGCCCTCCAGCGCCAGCGTCGCGCAAAGGGTCAGAAAGTACTCGACCCATCTGTAGGTCTTATATCCGCGGTGCGTGAGCAACCGGTGGTAGCTCATGCCAATGCCGAGGCTGCCGGAAATCCACCACAGCACCACGGCAACCAAAAACGCTTTCCAGGTGAAAAAGAAAAACGCGGCCACGGCGCCGACGTGAAACAAAGCCATAAAGATCGCTGTGATCCAGTTGACTTCGCTTTTTGCCGCCTGGCGTTTTTCGAGGTCTTGCAGTTCCATATCCAAAGAGGATCCCCGTTTCCTGTTGTCTTCGACGTTGAAGAAACTTCGATTAAGCTATCAGGAGACGGGAACGCGGAACTGTAATACTTGTGTAATAGGGAGACTTAGGGGATTACGGGGGTAACGGTACTGCCTTCGCCACACGAGGGAGGCTGAATGAAATGTTGGGTGTAAGTTCTATCCCCAAGCCTGAGGCCGCTTTACGCCGCCTGACCCTTAACCTCCACGCCAGCCCACTTCTCGAGCAGGGTGAGCGTGGCGGCGTAGTCGAGATCTTTGTGACCATCCTCGGTCGCCATCTCGTAGACCTCTTCCACAGTCTCAAGTCCGGGCAACTTGACCCGAGCTTCTTTTGCGGCCTCTAGCGCCAATCGAATGTCCTTATGCATCAGCCGTAAGGGAAAGTTTGGGGTGAAGTCCCGTTGCAGGACGAACGGCGCCTTATACTCCACCACGCCCGACCGCACCATGGTGGCCTCGATCAGCGAAACCAATTGCTGAGTATCGACGCCCAGTTTTGTCGCCAGTGTCAAAGCCTCGGCGAACCCCTCGTAGATCAGTGCGATCTGTAAGTTCATGGCCAGCTTTGTCGCCTGTCCCTTGCCGGTTTCACCCATACGGAAGATCTTCTTCCCCATGGCGGCAAATAAAGGTTTCAGGCGCTCGATGTTTTGTTCTGCACCGCCGACTATAAACACCAGCGTTCCATCTCGTGCTCCGATCTTGGATCCAGTCATTGGGGCATCGACCCACGCCACTCCTTTCGCTGCCACCCGCTCTGCGAACTTCACGGTAGCTGAAGGAGAAATCGTGCTCGAGTCCGCGATAATCGCCCCGTCGATGAGCGACGATTCGGCGCCGTCTTTCCCAAAAATCACGTGTTCCACCGCATCCGTGTCAGAAACGCACAGCCACGCGACCTCCGCGCCCTGCGCCGCTGCTGCCGGTGTTGGAGCTACCGCCGCCCCTTCCACCAGTTTTCCCGGAGTCCGGTTCCACACCGTTACCTCATGGCCCGCCTTTACCAGGTTCGAGGCCATCGACTGCCCCATGATTCCCAATCCTAGAAACGAAACTCGCATGTGGGACTCTCCTCTTTCCCCAAGTGGACGCTTTCGGATTAGAAATGACCTGCTCGAATTTGGTCAAGCAAACCTTGATCTTCTCTGCGGAATGACCATGAGCCCTGAGAGACTGAACGCTTGCCCCTCTCAACGTTTGGGCAATCGGTTCTCCCTACTCGTTAGCCGTTACCGTCGTACCTGTAAAGAAAAGTAAAAAGCGGCTCGGCACAGCCGACATTCATCTAAGATTTAAGTGAACCAGGAAGAGGATCCGCGCAGCATCGTACTTAGCACTCGGCTCCCCGCCGCAAACGGTATTAGGATGAAGGAGCCACAACCGCGAACTTCAACCCGGGCCTCGTTGCAGGATGATCAAGCAAACTCTTCGTAATCCGGCGCTGCGGAAGCGCGCCACCCAATTCGGACGTCTGGTGCGCCATTCGGCGGTGACTCCCCGGTCAGGTCAAACTTACAAACCGCGTCTCGCCACCAACGGTGAACTCGGCGTCACCTTTATCGGACATGCCAGCTTCTTCGTGCAAATTGGTGGAAAGAGCGTCGTTATTGATCCCAACTTCGCGCGGTGGCTGTTTGTACTGAAGCGCCTTCGTCGTCCCGGCCTCCGTATCGCGGATCTTCCGGCCATCGATCTCGTTCTGGTTTCGCACGCTCATTTCGATCATTTGCATCGTCCGTCGTTGCGCGCGATCGTGAACAACAATCTGCGCACCCGGGGCACCGCTCCCGCGATCATCATCCCCACCCACGTTTCTGACCTGGTATCCGATCTCGGTTTTTCTGAAATCATCGAACTCGACTGGTGGAAGAGTTCGCGTCATGGCAATCTCGGGGTCACTCACGTACCCTCGCGCCACTGGGGCGCGCGCATCCTGAAAGATTCCCATCGCGGCTACGGAGGTTTTGTCCTTAAGTCGGGAAAGCATTCCGTCTATCATGCCGGTGATACCGCATACTTCTCCGGATTCACGGAAATCGGACGGCGTCTTGCTCCCGAACTCGCTCTGCTTCCGATCGGGGCCTACAACCCGCCGCAATTCCGCAACGTCCACGCCAATCCCGCCGACGCAACCAAAGCCTTCCTCGATCTGAAAGCAAGATGGATGGTTCCCATGCACTACGGCACCTTCCGCCTGTCGCACGAACCGGTCGATGAACCGCTGCAACTTCTCGATCAGGAAGCCAAAGCAGCGGGCATCAAAGACCGCGTCATCGTGCTCGAAGAAGGCGTCACCCGATTCTTCTGACCTCCGTGAACCTCTGTGTCCTCTGTGGTAAGAGCCTTTCTTTCTCGGTAGTGTCCTAATTTGGCTTGCGCTGCCGTTAGGAATGGAGGGAGAATTGCGTTGATGTTGGACACAATCACGCTGCGCGACGAACAGGTAGACCGCATGAGGTACAAAGCCTATATCACCGGAACCATGACGGTCATAAAGACGCTGCATGAAGCCGGAATACTGGACGAAAATCAAGTCATGCAATATGCAGAAAAGGCCGAGGCGGATTGGAACGTTTGGCGGCTCGAAGGATAAAGGCTTGGTTAGTTCAAATTAGGACACCACCTCTTTCTCTTTTTGACAATCCGTTCACAGTCCAGGTGTAAACTGCTCCGAAAATCTCTCCCCTGGAGGCCTTTATGTCCGTAAAACCCATTCCCGAGGGCCATCACACGCTCACTCCATTCCTCACCGTGCGCAACGCCGCACGCGCAATCGAGTTCTACAAACAAGCATTCGGAGCCAAGGAGTTAGGCGTCATGAAAGGACCTGATGGCAAGATCATGCACGCCGAATTGAAGATCGGCGATTCCATTATCATGATGAGCGACGAGTTCCCTGAGTTCGGATCGCTCTCTCCGCAATGCATCGGCGGTTCCCCTATGGGCCTGCACATCTACATCGAGAATGTCGACGCTGCCTTCGATCGTGCCGTAAAGGCGGGCGCACAGGTTGAAATGCCGGTGATGGACCAGTTCTGGGGTGATCGTTACGGCAAGCTCAAAGATCCCTTCGGCCATAAGTGGTCCATCGCTACCCACACCAAGGACCTCTCGATGGATGAAATGAAGCATGGCATGGATGAAGCCATGTCGAAGATGCAGAAGACCGCCTGAGTTCACTCGAGTATTGTCATCCTGAGCTAAGCGAAGGACCCATGCACTTTGCCTGGGTCCTTCCTAGCCGCAGGCTCACTAGAAAGCCAACAGAATTCTCAGGTCGCGCAAGTTATTTCCGGAAGGTCCTAGCTCGATCGTATCTCCGAGCCCACGAAAGAACGGATAAGCATCGAACTTCTCGAGAGCTGTGCGTGAGTCGAAATCTGCATTGCGCGCACGCTCCATCGTGGTGCCATCCGCGATCGCTCCCGCTGCAGGACTGTTGCCATCCATTCCGTCCGTCCCAGCACTGAGCACAGTGATATTCTCCCCGCCAATCTTCTCCGCGCAGGCCAGAGCGAACTGCTGATTGCGTCCGCCAACACCACCGTTCGCAACCTTCACTGTGACCTCGCCGCCTGAAATCAGGCACACAGGGAAGAATTGCTTTCTGAGGTCCCGCACTCGGTTCAGCAGGAAGGCGGCAGCTTTCGCATAATCCCAGTCGTCGCAGGAATTATCCACGTGCACAACGAATCCCGCGCGCTCGGCCGCAACGCTTGCTGCTTTGATCGCGGTCTGGTTGGAGAGGATGGTCCACCATCGGGAGTTGTGAAACACCGGATCATCCGACTTCGGCGTTTCCTCGATCGCATGCCGCTCGAAAAGCTCAAGGGTTGAATCTGGAAACTGCTTCAACAACTCGTGCTTCTCCGCGATGCGGTAACAATCTTCAACACTGGTCGAATCCGGCATGGTCGGACCGGAAGCGAGTGCGTCGGGCGTGCTGTCGGGAACGTCGGAAACGAGCAGCGACACCTGCTGCGCAGGATACGCCGATTGCGCCAAACGTCCGCCTTTCACCGCGGACAAGTGTTTGCGGATAGCATTGATTTCCGCGATGGGCGCTCCCGAATGCACTAGCGCGCGATAGGTTGCGATGAGATCGTCGATTGAAATCTCATCATCAATCGGCTTCTCAACCATCGACGATCCTCCGCCGCTCAGCATGAAGATCACCAGGGCCGTCGCGGGCTGCGCTTCCAGCGCCCGCAACATTGCGCCTGCTGCCTGAATAGATTCGGCGTTGGGAGTGGGATGTCCACCAAGAAAGTACCGGAAACCAGGCACCTGCGCGTCCGGAAGCACCGGCGTCGCGACGATCCCTTGGGCCAAGGATCCGACCTGGGCGGCCAGAGCTTCAACCATCGTGTGTCCAGCTTTCCCGAGCGAAATTACCAGGACACGCGAGTATGAGTGCAGGTCGTAGAGATCTTCGCGCACGCGCAGAATGCCGCGTTCGCACTGCACGTGGCTATCAAAGGCTTTAGCGATGGAAGCTTGAGAGAGCGCCTCAAGGAAAATAGAACGCGTAGCGTCGCGCATGGCACGGAACTGCGATTCGCCGGCGGGTCCAGTCATGCGAAGTGATTATAAATAGGTGTCAGCTTTCAGCCGTCAGCTATCAGTTAATTTGCGATGCGAGGCAGCACTTTCCGCTGAAGGTCGATATTCACGGTAGGGATCCTTCGACTCTGTGATGGCTTCGCTTTCGCTCAGCAATCACTGCGCACGATGACAGAGTTCCGGAGGTCAGCTGAGGGCTGATGGCCGAAAGCTGACGGCTTCCTTTACCCAGGACTCAATGGCTTCCCGCATTTCGCGCAAACGGCCTTCGAAGAAGTGGTCTGCTCCTTCGATCAGGACCAGCTTCTTTGGATCGGGGAGGGAGGCGACGAGCGCTTCCAACTTCGCCCGCGGACCAAACTGATCGCGCGCCCCACTGACGAACAACCTGGGTTTATCGCAAGTCTGCAGAAACTCGTACGTGTAAACGCGCGGCTCTTCGCTGTCTGCAGCCACGGGAGCAACAGGAACGCCGAGGCCAACGGTTGCGCGCACACGGGAATCGGCGCATGCGGCGCGCAATCCCACAGCAGCGCCGAAAGAGAATCCGGCAAAGATCAACGGCAGGTGAAACTCCGAGTCGAGCCATTCGAGCGCGGTACGGACGTCATCCACTTCGCCGACACCGTGATCGTGTTCTCCCTGGCTTAGTCCGGTTCCCCGGAAGTTAAAGCGCAACACAGGGAACCCGAAGCTGTTCAGCGCTTTCATGGTGTGGAAGACGACCTTGTTATGCATCGTTCCGCCGAACAGCGGATGCGGATGGCAAACTACCGCGGCGTGCGTTGTGTTGGCTCTGCCGGAGTTGAGCAAAGCTTCGAGGCGACCAGCAGGACCTTCGAGGAAGAGGGAGCGGATTGATCCGTTCGATGGAATCACGTTTCCAGATTACACAAAGCGGACCTCGGACTGCGGACCTCGGACTTCAGGAAATCGATCGTGGATCATGGTCTTAGGTCTAAGGTCTTAGTTCTTAGTTCTTAGGTCTCAGGTTTCAATTTGCTATTCTCTCCTGCATGGACGCTGTCACGTTTACGCGCCAGTTAATCGACATCGAGTCAGTCAGCGGCAACGAAGCGGCCGTTGGCAATTATCTTTACGGTGAACTCTGCCGAATTGGCTATCAGACTGCGAAAATCCCGGTCGAGGGCGATCGCTTCAACCTGTACGCGACCTCGGAGGAAGCGCCGAATCCCGAGGTGGTCTTTTCCACCCACATGGACACGGTTCCTCCGTTCATTCCTTCATCCGAAGATGCGGATCGCATTTACGGGCGCGGATCATGCGATGCGAAAGGAATCATCGCCGCACAGGTCGCTGCCGCGGAGCGGCTGCGTCGTGAAAGCATTTATGTCGGACTGCTCTTCGTAGTCGGAGAAGAGCGCGACAGTCTGGGCGCGAAGATCGCCAACGATCACGCTCCTGCAAGCTGCCGATTTCTGATAAACGGCGAGCCGACCGAAAACCGAATCGCACTCGCGTCAAAAGGAACGCTGCGCGTCGAAGTGACTGCGCGAGGGCGCATGGCGCACTCGGCTTATCCGGAACTGGGTGACTCGGCGATCGACAAGCTCATTGCGGCGCTCGGACGGTTGCGCGCGATGAAACTCCCTGACGATCCGGAGGTTGGGCCTTGCACACTGAATCTCGGGCTGATTGAGGGCGGTCGCGCTCCCAACGTCATTTCCGATTACGCGCATGCCGATCTGCTCTACAGACTGGTTGGGCCAACCGATGAGTTGCGCCGAGAAATTATCGCCGCTGCGGGAGATCAGGTCGAAGTCGCCTTTCCCCTGGAACTTCCCTTCCTGCGTTTTCGCAAGCTCGATGGATTACCGACGATGATTGCGGCGTTTACGACCGACATTCCGAAGCTGACGAATTGGGGCGAACCCCTGCTGATCGGTCCGGGATCGATTCACGTGGCGCATACCGAAGGGGAGTACATCGAGAAGCAGCAACTCCACGAGGCCATTGATCTCTATTGCACGATCGCGAAACGGTTGCAGCACTGAGCAGGGGCTCTTCGTCTCGATGTTCGAAAGTCAAAAGCTGACCGCGGAGTTCGCCGAGAAAGACCGCAGAGGGCGCGGAGAGTCGCAGTGCGATGTGCAGTTTCAGCAGCCTTTGCTCAAGAATTGCAAGACGGGTGGAGTTCCGAAACGGGAATGCTGGGCGTTCAGGTACCCCTCCCCCTCCCCCTCCCGATCTATTGAAATCATGAACTTAGGGGGAAAATGCAGAGCAAAATCTTGGGGCACAATCACTTGTGGGCAAAATCTTGAGCCGCAGCGACTTAGCGCGCCTCGATGAAACTCCCGCCGGAGACTGCGCACTCTGATCGCCTCCGCGATGATCGCGCAAAGCCAGCTTGGATGGCAAGGTTAGATGTCACATGAAGAAGAGACCCCCCTGTGGAAAACGGGTTGGCCGTCCGATCCGGTTTTTCAGATTATTGCGGACTCCACGTCAAGTCGATGCGAACGGGGATCTCATTTTTCACGGGCATGGTGAGGAGCGACGGCGGGTCGATCTTGAAGTCCGAGAGCGTTGTGGGGATTGTGCCGATGATGTGCTTTTCCCTTCCTTGCGTCGTCACTTCGAATGACACCTGCTGATAATGCGCGGTCTGCCCAGCAAATTGGATTTCGAGATCAGCTTTGATGGTCGTCAAGTCGGAGGCCGATTCGGGCAGGCGGGTGCGCACGGTGACCATGGGAAACTCGGCTCCACGGGTGACCTGGATCATGTGGAGGTCACGATTGCTGTCGCCGGAATTGAAGGTATTGACGGGGACCGCGATGAGAAATTCGCATTGTCCCTCGTGACAGATGCCTTTGCCGCGGGCGGCACGGCTTATGCCGTCGGTCTGATGCAGCGGGTGAGAGACATGGTAGGTAAGCCGGCTCTGCGTCAGGACCCAGGTGCTGTCGGCGCCGAAAAGATTGGCGCAAGCGAGCAGCAGGAACGGCAGGAGTCTTGTAGGTTTCACGAGTTCTCCATAATTCGATCTGCACATCGCTACTGAAGTCGCGAATGATCTTCCGGAACTCACTGCACGGCGCTTAATCGAACCCTTCGCAAACGTTGCAGTATCCGAGCCATGATCAGAATTTTAGCGAGACGGACAAAAGTGCAGCCCCGAACGCGCCGGCGGTCACGATCGCGACCGGACCGTGGGCAGCGGCAAGGCCGTGAACTTTCTGTCCGTTATTCTTTTGCTCGAAAGCCAGAGCTCCGAGAATCGGGGTCAGGATCATGCCGGGGCCGTGGATCCAGGCCATCGCTTTGTGAAACTTGATGGGGCCCTTGGTTTCCGTTCCGGGGATTCTGGGGGCGCGGATGGCGTAATAGGCGGTGATGCCATAGAGGTCTCCGGTAAGGGCCCCGAGGGCGACGTGAAGATCGCGGGAGGCCGTGCCCTCGCTTTTACCGCCGGCGTTAAGCGAGGTTACTACAGACGCGATCAGGGGGATCGTCGTGATCAGGCCCATGCGCTGGTGAATTTTCAGCATGTGGGTGCGCTTATCGAGAAGCGCTTGCTGTTTGGCGTTGGCCTGCGACTCGGAAGGTGCGAAGCCCAGGTCTTCGAGCGACGGAGCAGTCTTGCTGGAGGACGGTGCGTTGGGAAGGTTTTCTTGCTGCTGCGTCAAGGCTAAGTTGAGGGTTTGCGGGCTTCCCGCATTTAGAGTGATTCTTCCTGAAGCGGAACCGGATCCCGCGGCCGAGACGGAGACTTGATAGTTCCCGGGGGCGAGATTGGCGACGCTGTAGTTGCCGGAGGAGTCTGTCTCTGTGTCGGTTGACTCTCCGGTGGCCGCGTTTTTCACAGACACTTTGACGTCTGGCAAGACCTTTTCTGACGAATCGGTGACGGTGCCGGAAAGAGTCGCGGTGGAATCCTGCGCCTGCAGAGGGTGAGTGGTGAGTACAAAAATCAATACAAACCCAAAGATGAGCTTCGCTGCTATAGGACTCATCAGATTTTCCTTTTGTGGCTTTGAGACCCACAGAGTACTGATGCACGAGAGATGCTGCAATCGAAAAGGAAGATGTCTCGATCTTTTGCGAGTTCCCCTAATTTCTAGAACAACGGCGATCAAAAGCCGGGTGACCTCAACCGCGTTAGACTGAATCGATGATGACTTCCACCTTTAACTCCCTCTCCCGCGCCTCTTCCGCCTATCTCCGCTCGGCCATGCATCAGCCGATTCGGTGGCATGAGTGGGGGCCGGAGGCATTCGCGACTGCGCAGCGCGAAAACAAGCCGATGCTGCTCGACATCGGGGCGGTGTGGTGCCACTGGTGCCACGTGATGGATCGGGAGTCGTATGACGACGCGGAGATAGCGGCGATCGTCAATGAGCACTTCGTCGCGGTCAAAGTGGACCGAGACGAGCGACCCGATATCGATAGCCGGTATCAGTCCGCGATACAGGCGGTGAGCGGACAGGGGGGATGGCCGCTAACAGCGTTTCTTACGCCCGATGGAAAGCCTTTTTATGGGGGCACTTATTTCCCACCTAGAGATGGATACGGGCGGCCGAGTTTCCGCCGCGTGCTGTTGAGCATCGCGAATGCGTACAAAGAGAAACATGGGGATGTCGTCGAGCAGGCGGCGATGGTGGAAAGCGCGATTGTGCAGTCGGAGTTGTTCCATGGCCGCGGCGGGCGGGTTTCCGCGAGTGTGATCGCGGCGATTCGGGAATCGGCGTTCAAGATGTTTGATCCGCAGCATGGAGGGTTTGGGTCGGCACCGAAGTTTCCGCATCCGTCGGCTTTGGAGTTGCTGATTGAGCGATACGCACGCGTCGCTTCGCTCCGCGGGACCCTTCGACCCAGCTCAGGGCAGGCTTCCGAAGGCGTCCGTCCCCACATGGACCTTGCTGCGAGCGACGAGTCGCTGCGTAACCTCATCGTTACCACACTCGAGCACATGGCCAAAGGTGGGGTGTACGACCAACTTGCTGGCGGGTTTCATCGCTATTCCGTGGATGAGCGCTGGGTGGTACCCCATTTCGAGAAGATGTCATACGACAACTCCGAACTGCTGAAGAACTACGTGCACGCCTATCAGGCAACAGGAGAAAAGTTTTTTGCCGACATGGCGCGGGACATCATCCGCTGGATGGACGAGTGGCTGAGCGATCGCAAGCACGGAGGATTCTATGCATCGCAGGACGCCGACATCAACATGGATGATGACGGCGATTACTTCACCTGGACCCTCGACGAGGCGCGAGCTGTTTTGACCGAGGAAGAAGCACAGGTGGCTGAGCTGCGCTACGACATTAATGAAGTCGGAGAGATGCATCACAATCCGGCGAAGAACGTGCTCTATGTGCGGGCTTCGCTCGACGAGATTGGACGCAGGATGAAGCTGGACGCGGAGCGAGTGGGCGAGTTGCTGGATTCGGCAAGGAAGAAAATGTACGCGGCGCGTTTACAGCGGCCCACGCCTTTTGTCGATAAGACGGTCTATGTGGGGTGGAATAGCTTGTGTATCTCTGCGTACCTGGAGACCGCTCGGGTTCTCAACCTTCCCGAAGTTCGGCGTTTTGCTCTGCGTTCGCTGGACCGGGTGTTGAGCAAGGCGTGGAAGCAGGAATCGCGCACCACCGCAGAAGCGGGCGAGGGCGCCCGCTCCACACAAGCATTGTTGCTCCATGTGGTCGCGTACGCGGATGCCAGCGCGGAGCATCGCGAAGTCCCGGGGATGCTCGATGACTACGCTTTCACGGCCATCGCCTGTCTCGATGCGTATGAGGCCTCCTGCGATATCAGTTACTTCAAGTTCGCACAAGCCATTGCCGATGACATGATCGACCGATTCTTCGATTCGACATCGGGGGGCTTCTTCGATAGCGAACCTGCAGCCGACGGAGCCAGTCTCGGCGTACTCGCCACCCGCAGGAAACCTTTGCAGGATTCGCCGACTCCGGCGGGAAATCCGATGGCGGCGATTGCCCTCATGCGACTGCACCACTACACCGGCAAGGGAGGGTATCGCGAGCAGGCCGAGCAAACGCTGGAGACTTTCGCGGGTGTGGCGGAACAGTTCGGCGTCTTCGCTGCAACCTACGGAATCGCAGTGATCCATCTCCTCGAAAATCCGGTGCAGGTGGTCGTGATCGCTGCTGACGACGGAAAGGCGGATTCCCTGGAAGCGGCGGCGATGGCTCGATTCGCTTTCACTAAAGCCAGCCTGCGACTGGCGGCCAACCAGGTGGTTCCCTCCAATCTCCCTCCGATCTTAGCGGCAACCATTCCCAATCTTCCGCAACTTAATTCTGGAAAGTCGTTCGCGGTGCTTTGTTCAGGGACCTCCTGCCAACCACCAGTATTTGAAGCTAGCGAGTTGCGGGAAGCACTGCAGGCGGCGTTGCAGTAAGAGCCGACGTCGGCACGCGGCGTGATGGAGTGCAAAAAATAGGGGCTGACGGGTTATAAGTGCCCGTCAGCCCAAAGATTGCAAGCCCTGTTACTCGGCCCAGTTACGGCAGGTTACTTTGGTGACCTTGCGGTCACAGCTTGCTTCCCATAGGTTAGGTCGGCAAGGCGGATTGGCAGTTAGTTGCTTTGGGTGGGCACAGAATGAGCGGGCCGCCGTCCGCGGCGGGAACCAGAGGCGCGGCCGCTGCCATGAATGTGCCCACTAGTCCGACGATCAGGATCGCGATCCTGATTGCGCGTTTCATGGGTTCGTCTCCTATATCCGCGTAGATTCTCGACCGATCGATCTTCAACGCGGACACGCATTATAGGGCACGTGTCAAGAGCCCTGTGCAAACATTTTCATCCCCTGCCCTCCCGAGTTGATTACACTGGTAACCACCCCACGTACGCTCTGCTACAAATTGTTTAAATTAAACGCGTTATGACCAACTCCGGAAGTGTTGATTTGGAGATCAGGGAATACCGACGCTGGCGTCTTTTCCGGTGAATTGTTGTTACGAAATCCGGACATAGCGGAAGTACTCTAGCGCGCTGACCGGAGAAACCGTGGGGGAATGGCGGGAGATTACTTTTTCGAGGAGGCGCGAATGACGGTGGCAAAGGCTCCGGTACCGTTGCCGCCAGCTGCGGCTGCGGCTCCTTCGGCAAGGGGAGCCGGAGCTTGGGTACGAGAGAGGGCGCGATCCACCATCCCCTCAAACATGGGGATGAGCGAATCCGCCGGCACCGGATGATGAATATCCGATAGGCTCTGCTCCCAGCGCTGAGGCTGCAGCAGCGAGCGGGAATTGTCACGCGCCGGACGCTTCACGGCTACATAGCCCAGCCACAAGATCAGGCTGCAGTTGTAGGCGGTCATGTTCAAGATACTCATCCAAGGACCAGCTAGATGGCTGCCCACCCAGGAGCTGATCAGGATCAGTTCCATCATCGCGAACGATCCGAAGCCCAGCGCGATTCCGAAGCTATGCTGCCGGCGACTGACGCCGACGTAATGCGCAAAGAAGAGTAGAAACAGCACCATCCCAACCTGGATCATTCGGACGCAACGCTGTGAAGTCACGATCGCCTGCATCCAGGGGAACATATCGCGGGAGTTCGTGGAAACCGACACCACTGCCGCCACCAGCAGCATCACCAAGCCTGCCCACTTGAACAGCACCGTTCCCAGGTCGCGCAAAGTGTGAAACATGCGGAAAACGTCCACAAACACTTCGTGGATCACCAGGAAACCGAAGGTCACGCTGATGGCATTACAGCACCAGTAGAGGTAGAAAAGCGCATCGTAGCTGCGCCACACGTAGGCGGGAAAAACCACTGCGAAGGTCAGCAGTTGGGTCAGGATGTAGGCGAAGAAGAACTTGAAATTCCGCAGCAGGCCACGACGAAGCATGAACCCCGCGATTCCCATCTGGAGGACGGGATGCAGGGCCCACAGCACGTAGTAGAGAACCTTGGTTTTTTCGCTCACGCTTCTATCTCGGGCGGCGGACACGTTCTCTACCGGCAGAAAAAAGGCAATCGCCGGAAACGGACAAATGGCGTCCTCCCACGGGGGGGTGGGTGGCATTAACAAGAGTTAGGCTAGCGTTTCGCACTCTGCCGTTCAATGCACTGAAGTAATCGGCAGTAACGTTACCGCTGCACCCGGTTTTGGGCAAGTTACCTTCGTGCCAGGGAAACTAAGGGCATACCCCTGAGCGATGGCGATCGGGGAAGGAGGGCTTTTTCTCGACGTAATGACAGCGCCGGAAGGCGGCTATGCGTCGACGCAGCAAGGTGAGCTGTCTTGCCCGACTTACGCGTCGGGCATGGAGTGGATATAGGCCCGCATCATGCGGACCTCGTCATCCTTCTCGTTCAGATCGTGGAGCAGGATGTCACGCAGCGAAACCATGCCTACGAGATGGCCCTCGTGGCAGACGGGCAGGTGCCGGAAGCCGTGGCGGCGCATCAGGGTCATGCAAGTTTCCAGGTCTTCCTCCGTTCCGACGGCTAAGGGATCATCGGTCATGACCTCGGCCATGCAGGTGGCACGTGGATCCCGGCCTTCGGCTACGACGCGGCGCATAAGGTCACGCTCAGAAAAAATCCCTACAAGTTTGCCGCTGTAAATGACCGGGACGGCGCCGATGTTGCGCTCGACCATGGCGCGTACAGTTTCCAGGACGGTATGCCCCAGTTCCGCCTGATACGTTTCCTGATTCTTGATCAGGTCGCAGATACGCATTTGACACCTCCCGGCTCAAAGAAAATCCCGGCTGGCCCAAGGCATCTATTGGGTCGCGAGTATATGCCGGAGGCAAGATGTAAATAAAGAAAAAAAGTCTGGGAGGGACTAGATCCCTCCCGATCCCTGAGATTGATGGAGTGTGCCCGTGGTCACGCCTAATCCAATCACGAAGCCGGAAAGCATTCCGTTCGAGTGGCCAACCGAATAGTTATCTGGCAGCGTCCTTAAACCAGTCCTACTGACCAACGAAGACGAAGTAAGACGAATTCCACAGAGCGGTCGGTACGCTTCCGCGGGCACGCGCGGTGACTACGATGTTGTATTCGTCGGACGGGCCGCGGCCGAGTTCGTGGAGTGGATTGCCGACAACTTCCGGCGCTTTCGCTTTCTCTGAACCCACAGGCTCGACCACCGCCAGCCACCCCAGGAACTCGTGCAGATCGCGCGTACGGGGGCGTCCGGGAATCAGGAAAGATAGTTCAGCTTCCTGCGTAGAGAAGTGCCATGCCAGCGAGGCCGCGAGATCGACCGCATTCTCGTAGGCAGCTTCGGAAATCATCCCGGCCTCGGGGTTGTCGAAGGCGATGCAGAGTTTACGCTCGTCTTCGCGGGCAAATTCGCGGACTTTCAGGGAACCGGACTTGGCAGAGGCCTTCCAGTCCACGTGGCGGGCGGAGTCCTCAGGCATGTACTCGCGAATGCGGTAGAGATCGGATCCCCGGCCGCGAACGAAGCTTTCCCATTCGCCGCGAACCAGGGGAAGGATTCCGAACACTGCGTCGGTCGGCTCAATATGCGGGTATACCAGAATCTCCCGAGCCAGCGAAACGTGGCGCGTCTTGGTGAGAAAAGCGAAGGGGAACCGTGTCGCCAGGCCGAAGCTGTCTTCCCGATAGCAGCCGCGGCGATCGAATCTCAATTCCAGGTCGGCCGTAGCCTCGACTTTTGGCGCGAGAAAGGGGAAGTAGGCCATCCCCTGAAAAATTCCTGGCGTAGACGGAATCAGCGTGACTCGCCGCAGCCGCCGGTCCGGTAAGCGCAGCCATTGCTGTTCCTTCGGACGATTGAACGGGAAGGCAAAAGTGGTGGCCTCCCACTGCCACTGCTTCGCGGACTTTTTGTGTTTCTTCCGCGTGGAGACAACACGGATGGAAAACGACGGCAACACGCGTCTCGGATTGCGCAACAAAATGCGACCGAGGACTGGCCGTCCGGCGAAGACATGCTCGGGGAGATGAATATCGAGTTCGAGATAGCGCAGCACCAGGGCAGAGACATATCCCGAAACGATGATCGCCGCCAGCATGGCCGCGACGACGATATAAAGCAGATTGTTCCCCGTGTTCAGAGCCGCAATGCCGATCACCAACGTCACCAGCACATATACAATGCCGGCGCGCGTGACATCATAATCGAACGACTCACGCAGTCGCTCGACGGCTACGCGGCGGGCGAGGTAGGGGACAGTCACGAGTCCGACGAGTGTGGCCAGCACAAGGGAAACCGAGGCCAGGATCACCGTGGCCCAGAGATTGCCGGAATCGCGGGACACTGTGGAGAAGAGAGCTGCGGCGAAAGCAAGTCCTAATCCAACGAGCGCGAGCAGGAACTTGATCCACACCTCGGCCGATGCCGATTGCAGCCACTGCATGACACGGCTGGAAGCAGAGGAGTCGGATCGAAGCGCATTGGAGACGGCAGAACCCACTGAACTGGAGCCTAGCATCCTCCCCAAGAACGGACAATCGCGAACCGCTTGCGGAGAAAGCGATCGTAACCAATAACCGTTAGCATTAACAATTGGCGAGCCGCCTGTTCGTAAACCACAAAGGACACGAAGGATCACGAAGGAAACCCGTCTTTCCTTCGTGATCCTTCGTGTCCTTAGTGGTTATTTCTTGTAAGCACCTACTACTGGTCCCAGCGTCATCGCCAACAAGACGCCGGAATGGCTAAGTGCCAGATGGCAAGTGCTAACTACCGGCCGTTGTGCTAGGCTTTTGCCCTCTTGGTTTCCCAAGCTGAAGATTTTTCCACCTGTCCACAATATCGGAGCTTGAGGAGGTTCCAATGCCCATGAGTAAACGTGCAGCGGCGGAATTCTTTGGAACATTTTGGTTGGTATTTGGAGGGTGTGGATCGGCGGTGCTGGCCGCCGGGGTCCCCAGCGTCGGCATTGGATATGCCGGCGTCGCCCTGGCTTTCGGCCTCACCGTTCTGACCATGGCCTTTGCCATCGGACATATTTCAGGATGCCACCTGAATCCCGCGGTGAGCGTTGGGCTCGTCGTGGGCAAACGCTTCCCAGCTTCCGACCTGCTGGCCTACATCATCGCTCAGGTAGCGGGCGGAATCGCCGCCGCGGGCGTGCTCTACGTCATCGCCAGCGGGAACCTCGGGTTCGACATTCACAACGGGTTTGCGTTGAACGGCTACGGCGACCACTCGCCCAATGGCTATTCGCTGCTCGCGGGATTCGTCGCTGAAGTCGTGCTGACCGCGTTCTTCCTGATCGTGATTATGGGTGCTACCGATAATCGCGCGCCCAAGGGATTCGCACCGATCGCCATCGGCCTCTGCCTGACGCTGATTCATCTCGTCGGCATCCCGGTGACCAACCTGTCGGTGAACCCAGCCCGCAGCACCGGCCCCGCCGTGTTCGCGGGCGGTTGGGCACTGCAGCAGTTGTGGATGTTCTGGGTCGCGCCTCTCATCGGCGGCGCCCTCGGCGGCGGCCTCTATAAGATGCTGTTCGCTGAGTAAGAAGAACCGGCCACGGATTTGCACGGATTGCCACGGATGAAGCTCATGAAGTCGTACGTGTTTTATCCGTGAGATCCGCGGAAATCCGTGGCCTGTATTTTGGTAATCCATTCTGGGGAAGGTTGACCTTGTCGAAACCATTGGATTTTGCCGGCTGGAAGATAGCCTCGTTGACAGCCTTATGTCTTGCCGCATCCATGATTGTCCTGTCTTCCACTCTGGCCGATAGTCCCGCCAAAGTCGGAAACGTCAACCAGGCCCGCATTGCCTCCGACACCGACGGTTCTAACTGGCTGATCAATGGACGCACCCATGAATCGACCCACTTCAGTCCGCTCAAGCAGATCAACGACCAGAACGTCTCCGGACTGGGGCTGGCCTGGTACATGGAAGTCGACAGTGCCATGGGGATTGTCTCGGAACCCATCGTGGTCGACGGCGTCGCCTATATCAGCGCGCCGCAGTCGAAGGTGTACGCGGTGGAGGCGGCGACCGGGAAGCTGATCTGGAAGTTCGATCCCAAGGTGCGGCTGGATCAGGCGCTCAATGGTTCCTACTCGGCCCGGACGAACGCGGGAGTCGCAGTGTGGGAGGGAAAAGTCTTCGTCGGCACCGGCGATTGCCGCCTGGTTGCCATCGACGCGGCTACGGGCAAGCAGGTGTGGGAGTCGCTGGTTTGCGAACCAACACAGACCGGCATTACCAACGCGCCGCATGTGGCCAAGGGCATGGTGTTCATGGGATACAACGGGTCCGACGACGGAGTGCGCGGGGCCATCGCCGCTTACGACGCCAATACCGGGAAAGAACTGTGGCGCTTCTGGACCGTTCCGGGTGATCCCAAAAAGCCGTTCGAATCGAAAGCCCTTAAAGACATTGCAGCCAAGACGTGGCCGGGCGGCGATGCCTGGAAGATGGGCGGCGGCGATGTATGGACCGCGATCACCTACGATCCCGCGACAGACTTCGTGATCTTCGGCACCGCAGGGGCAGGCGCCGATTACGGAGAACTCTCGGCCATCCGCGCCCAAGGCGACAAGCTCTTCGCCGGATGCATCGTGGCAGTAAAGGCGTCGACTGGAGAATACGTCTGGCATTACCAGACCAGCGCGCCGGGGCTGCAGACGGAAAATAATCATGTTGTCATGGCCGATCTCGCGATCAACGGCGAGAAGCATCACGTGGCCATGACCGTGCCGAAGCACGGCTTCTACTACGTGCTGGATGCCTGGACCGGGAAGCTGCTATCCGCGAAGCCGATCGTGAAGGTGAATTGGGCGACATCAATCGACTTGACCACCGGGAAGGCGGTGGAAGTTCCTGCGTCGGCAGGCGGTGGCAAGCAATGGACCGTGCATAACTGGTGGCCGATGAGCTACAACCCGGGGACTGGACTGGTCTACATTCCGGCCACCGATCGTAAGCCGAACGCTCACGCCGATGTAGAAACCGGCGAATGGATGCAGCAGACCGAAGGCAAGCTGATCGCGTGGGATCCGGTGAACCAGGTGGAGCGGTGGTCGGTAGAAGAAGAAATTGCCACGAATGGTGGCGTGCTTTCGACCGCGGGAAACCTTGTGTTTCAAGGCCAGGGCAACGGGGAATTCGCCGCGTACAGCGCCGATACCGGGAAGAAAGTCTGGTCGATCGATACAGGCTCAGCCATCGAATCGATTCCCGTGACATATTCCGTGAATGGCGAACAGTACGTGCTCGTGCCGGTAGGATGGGGCTCGGGCTCGCGGCTGTTTGCGCCCTCGTGGACGATGGGCACTCCACGCTCAAAGCGCGGTCCCTCGCGGCTGTTCGCGTTCAAGCTGGGCGGGAATGTTCCCTTCCCGGCGCCTGCGGATATCGTGCCGCCGGTTCCGAAGCCACCGGCGCAGACCGCCGATGCAGCGACGATCAAGGAAGGGGAGAAGCTCTATAAGACCTTCTATTGCGATGGTTGCCACTCTCCGCATCTAGACGGCAGCAGCGCCTGGGTCGAGAACGGTGCCATTCCGGATCTGCGCTACGCGCCGCCCGAGGTGCATGACGGTTGGTACGCCATTGTGATTGGGGGTACGCATTGGAAGAACGGCATGCCAGGATTCCTGAATCCGCCCAAGTTCGCTTTCCCGAATCTCCACATGACTCCGCAACAAGCCGACGCGATTCACGCATACGTGATAGACGGGGCGTGGAAGGCGTACAACGGCGAGCACCCAACGGAAGGCAATGATCCGGCGCACAAGAAATAGGCCACGGATCTGAGCGGATTACCACGGATAACCAAGACGGAACGAGGTTTATCCGTGGAAATCCGTGCAGATCCGTGGCCGGTCGGGTGCGCCACAAGGGTTTCGTTTTGGGAAAGGGCGCTCTCGAGAGGGGTATCCCCCCTCCCCCCTGGTCTATTGGAATCATCAACTTAGTGGGAAATGTCAGAACAAATCTTGGGGCTCAATAGGTTAGGGGCAAAATATTGAGCCGCAGGGACTTAAGTTCTGTCGGGTGATTCCTGCTTATGCCGCTTTCGCCTTGGCCATGATCCGCTCTGACAATCTTTGTGTGCAAGGGCGGGTGTCACACCGGACTGTGATTTGACGGACGTGAGAATAGCGGAATGTCCCATCGGAGTCTGTGTCGTAGCTGATCTTTCGCCCCTTCGGGGCTCGCTCACGTTCCACTTGCGACCCACGACTTGCGTCGTGGTGTACTCTTGCGCCGCTTCGGGGCTCTGATCGGATCTTTCATTCCACCTCGTAACGCAAGACCGAGTTATGACGCAGGCTCCATCGGTACGAGGTTTTCGGACTTAGAGGTCCGTTGTTCCCACCCTTGCCGCAAATAGCGCGGCAAGGATGGGGCACCCGGCAGCGGCGATCAAAACGACTTCTATTACACACCAAACATCGACAAACCAAACAGGCTGGGGAGCGGCGAGCAGGATACTCTCAAATCCGCTCACCAAGGTCACCCAAGGACAAAGCCCAGCGCAGTTCTGGTGGGTTTATGATCAATATTCATATCCCAGTCCGGGCACGTGCGACCAGTGTGACCCTGATCCCAACGGGCAGGACCCGAGTTCGATCAATGCGCCGCTCTCTACGCCGCAGTGGGCCTTCGACTATGCTTGTACTGTGCATTGATTTGGAACGAGGTTTGTGATGAGGCTCGGAATGTGTAGAATTCGAATCCTTGCTCTGGTTCTGGCGGTCTGCCCACTAGCATCAAGTCAGAACAAATCCGCGCCTACGGTTCGTTTTTCCTTCTATGCACCCGCCCAGAAGGATCCTCCCGTACATATCGTAGGCCTGCAACGCGACCAAGACGAAGTCCGGTTCGTGCTATCGAACGCGTCTGATAAACAGGTCACCTCCGTTATAATTGCCCGCGTTGACATAGCTCCGCCCGGCTGTGCCCCAGAACCGGTAAGCCAGACTCATTGGTCTTTCTGGGGCTCCGATATTCTTCGTTTTAAGGCCGGCATTGCTCCCCACGGCACAACCACCGATGCCCGAATGCTGCTCCGGGGTAGAGCATCCGCAAGCCGTCCCTATCCGAATTGGCCCAGAAGGGTCGTCGAGATTACCAAGGCTGACGGGGTTGGTTATATGCAAGCGCAATTTGGTGTAACCGGCGTCTTGTTCGCGGACAAAACCGCTTGGCCCGCGCAACTCGCCTTCGTACATCATTTTGATCCTTTCAAGGAACCGTCGCCAGACGAATTCCAGAAAATTCACGCCCTTTACCCGAGCCACCCATTCGATCCATCGTTGGCTGACGCCGAGGCCGAGAAATGCGCCGACGTCGCCGCCGCTGCGAGTGCTTTGCAGTCCACAAAAGAGATTATCTTTGAACCGGGAAGCATCGAGGCACCGAATCCTGCGGATGTCGTGGGTTCATTGCCTCAGCTCCACTTTGGCTGCAGTCTCAAAGGCCCCACGGCAGTTTGCCGGATGCCCTAGTACGCCGCCAGTTCCTTCATCGGACGGGTGGCCCGCCCTTTCAAGGGTTTAATTCCCGTTTTGAAACTGTGGGTGCCCCGTCCTTGCGTTTTTTGCAAGGGCGGGTACGATGCTGCCGAT
>Ga0209698_10000760_pt1 | contig 36979 bp, 35 predicted proteins | sample LitLauG_LLR_2012_FD_187203 | JGI IMG/M metagenome (GOLD analysis project Ga0209698, IMG submission 187203) | Freshwater sediment microbial communities from Pennsylvania, USA - Little Laurel Run_MetaG_LLR_2012 (SPAdes) (version 2) | ecosystem: Environmental > Aquatic > Freshwater > Creek >... | reverse complement strand
GGCCTCACTCCATATGAGTTCATCTGCAAACGATGGACAATCGAGCCAGAGAAGTTCAGGCTCAATCCGATCCATCAAATGCCGGGACTAAACAGCTAGACGGCGGGTTCCTTCGCCGGCTCGCTCAGAGCCACCGCAAGCCCCTCGAGCCGATGGCTCGCCTCATTCAGCGCCAGCGCACAGGCGGTCGCTTGCAATTCGGCGTCGCGCCGGACGATGGCGTCCGCCTGGGCGCTTTCCGCGACTTTCGCTTCCAGCGCGACAATCGCTCGCTTCGCTTCGGACAATTGATCGGCGATGGTCAGCGCCGCCATCACGACGAGTCGCTGGTCGCCGATTTCGCCAAAAGCGCCGCGCATTTCGGTGATCTTGGAGTCGACCTGGGCCGCCAGCGCGGCCAGATGCGGCTCCTCGCCCTCGTTGCATGAGAGGCGGTAGGCGCGCCCGCCAATGGTCACGGAAACATGCGGCATTACCCAATCTTTCCTTGGCCCAATCTTTCCTTGCGCGACGCTCCCCGTCAGTTCGGTTGCGCCGGCTCTCCCTCATGAGATCGCTCGAGCACCGAGCGTATTGCCTTGCCGGCCTGGGCCAGTCGCTGCGCCGCCTCCTGATTGGCGGCAAGCAGCGTCCGGTTGCGGTCCAGCGCGCCATCGAGCTCGACCGCGAGCCGGGCGCGGTCGTCCTGCATCAGCGCCAGTTCCTCTTGTGTGTCGCCGCGCGCCTCGTCAAGACGCGTGCGCCGCTCGACCGCCGCTTCGATGAGATCGATAGCGCCGCGCAGTCGTTTCAGCGCCGGCTCTAGTGGATCAGCTCCCATTGTGATTCCATGCGTTGCGTCGCCGAGTTTACGCGACGGTTGAAGCATGCGTCAACGCATCTGGCGCAGCGAATTGACAGCGGCGGCCATGGCGCCTATCAAGCCGCTCTTTCTCACAAGCCTCATTGCGTTGAGCAAGCGCAACCTAGGGAATGCGCCATGGCCGTCGATGTGACCCATGATCTGATGGCGAACGCCATTCGGGCTCTATCGATGGACGCGGTCGAGAAAGCCAAGAGCGGCCATCCCGGATTGCCGATGGGCGCCGCCGACATGGCGACCGTGCTGTTCCGCGATTGCCTTAAATTCGATGCCGCCGACCCGCATTGGCCGGATCGGGACCGATTTGTCCTGTCCGCCGGTCATGGCTCGATGCTGCTGTATTCGCTCATCTATCTCACCGGAATCGGCGGCGACAAGGGCCTGGGGATCGAGGATCTGAAGAGTTTTCGCCAGGTTGGCTCAAGGACGCCTGGCCATCCCGAATATCACCACACGGTCGGAGTCGAGACGACGACGGGACCGCTCGGGCAGGGGCTTGCCACCGCTGTCGGAATGGCGCTGGCCGAGCGCATGCTGGGCGCGGAATTCGGCGACATCGTCGACCATCATACATATGTCCTGGCCTCCGATGGCGACCTAATGGAAGGCGTCAGCCAGGAGGCGATCGCGATCGCCGGCCATCTGAAACTGAAGAGGCTGATCGTCCTCTATGACGACAATGGAATCTCCATCGATGGCAAAACCTCGCTCGCTGATTCGGTCGATCAGATCGCGCGATTCAAGTCGGCGGGCTGGAAAGCGACGCTGATCGATGGTCACGATCCGGTCGCTATTTTGCGCGCCTTGCGCGCCGCAAAGCGTGCGGACCGTCCATCGTTGATCGCCTGCAAGACAACCATCGGCTTTGGGGCGCCAACGCGCGCGGGAACCAACAAGGCGCATGGCGAGGCGCTCGGCGCCTCGGAAATCGCGGGCGCGCGCGTCGCGCTGCACTGGCCTTACGAGCCGTTCGTCATCCCTGAGAAAGTTCTGGCGGCTTGGCGGTCGGTTGGCGCCAAAGGCAAGGGCGCGCGCAGCAAGTGGCAGAGGTTGTTCAAAGCCAGACCTCTCGAGCAGCGCGCCGAGTTCGATCGGCGCATTCGCGGCGACTTGCCAAAGTCGCTCAACGAAACGATCAACGCCTACAAGGAGAAGCTCGCCTCGGAGGCGCCCGAGATCGCCACAAGAAAAGCCGGCGAAGCGGCTCTGAAAATCATCGCGCCGCTCGTACCCGAACTCGTCACCGGATCGGCCGATCTCACCGGCTCGAACAACACCAAAGTTGAGGCGACGCGCGACATCACTCCGGACGATATGTCCGGCCGCTACATTCACTGGGGCATTCGCGAACATGGCATGGCCGCAGCCTGCAACGGCATGGCGCTGCATGGCGGCTTCATCCCGTCGGGCGCGAGCTTTCTCGCTTTTACCGACTATTGCCGTCCGTCGCTGAGGCTGGCGGCTCTGATGGGCATCCGCGTTGCGCATGTGTTTTCGCACGACTCGATCGGGTTGGGCGAAGACGGGCCGACACACCAGCCTGTCGAGCATCTCGCCGCGCTGCGCGCCATTCCCAACCTCCTCGTGTTCCGCCCGGCCGATTCGGTCGAAACGGTCGAATGTTGGCAGGCGGCGCTGGAGGCCCGGAGTTCGCCGTCGATTCTCGTGCTGACCCGGCAAAATCTGCCCGCATTGCGTCGCGCCCATGTCTCCGAAAATCTCTGCGCTTTGGGCGCCTATGAAATTTCGCCGGCGATCGGCAGCGCCGTCGTTTCGTTATTTGCGTCGGGATCGGAGGTCTCTCTCGCCGTCGAAGCGCAGAAGATCCTCGCCGACAAGGGTGTCTCGGCGCGGGTCGTCTCCGTGCCTTGCATGGATCGCTTTCTCGATCAGGAAGAGAGCTATCGACGCTCGGTGATTGGCGCCGCAAGGGTCCGCGTCGGCGTCGAAGCGGCGGTTCGCCAAGGGTGGGACGCGTTGATCGGCGATGGCCCGTTCGTCGGCATGACCGGCTTCGGCGCCAGCGGACCCTACAAGGCGCTGTACGAACACTTCGGCATTACCGCACGCGCGGTCGCAGAAGCGGCGCTTCGCCAACTTGAAGGTTAGGCCCGGCGGCCGTCAGACGCCAGGCAACGCGAAAATATTGAATTGCCCGGTCGCGGATTTTGCCGTTCGACCCGGCCAGCGGCGACAATCCGCAAATGGAGGACGATCAGATGCCGGTAAGAGTAGCGATCAATGGCTTCGGCCGCATTGGGCGCAACATTTTGCGCGCCATCCTCGAGTCGGGCCGCACCGATATTCATGTCGTCGCGGTCAACGATCTCGGACCTGTCGAGACGAATGCTCACTTGTTGCGTTTTGACAGCGTCCACGGACGCTTCCCGCACGGGGTCTCGGTTGAGGGCGATACGATCAGCGTCGGCGAGGGCAAGATCAAGGTCACCGCGATCAAGGACCCCTCGCAACTCCCTTACAAGGAGCTTGGCATCGACATCGCACTCGAATGCACGGGCATTTTCACGGCGCGCGACAAGGCCGCCGCGCTGCTCACCGCGGGCGCCAAGCGCGTGATCGTGTCGGCGCCTTCCGACGGCGCCGACCTGACCGTCGTTTACGGCGTAAACCATCACAAGCTGACCAAGGAGCATCTCGTCATTTCGAATGCCTCCTGCACGACCAATTGTCTCGCGCCGGTCGCCAAGGTGCTCAACGACGCCATCGGGATTGATCATGGCTTCATGACCACGATCCACTCCTACACCGGCGATCAGCCGACGCTGGATACGATGCACAAGGACCTCTATCGCGCCCGCGCGGCGGCGCTGTCGATGATCCCGACGACGACCGGGGCGGCCAAGGCAGTCGGCCTCGTCCTGCCAGAGCTCAAGGGCAAGCTCGATGGTTCGGCGATCCGCGTTCCCACGCCCAACGTATCGGTGGTGGACTTCAAGTTCGTCGCAAAGCGCGCGACGACAGTCGAAGAGATCAACAACGCCATCAAGGCTGCCGCGGCGGACGGTCCGCTGAAGGGGATTCTCGGCTTTACCAATCAGCCCAACGTCTCCACCGACTTCAACCACGATCCGCATTCGAGCGTCTTCCACCTCGATCAGACCAAGGTCATCGATGGCACGTTCGTGCGCATTCTCTCCTGGTATGACAACGAATGGGGCTTCTCCAACCGCATGGCGGACACAGCCGCGGCGATGGGCAAGCTGATTTGAGGGGCCTTGGATAATATGAGCGATATCGCTCCGGAAGACTGGCAACGGGAAATGGAAAGGGCTCGCGCCGCCTTGGGCAAGCGCTTTCCAAACATGCGCTGTCTGCGGTGCGGCCAGGACAACTTTTTGCTACGCATGTGGCCAGACCCGTCGCTTGTTCCAGGGCTCGCTTCGAGCGCTGACAACCGCGTGATCGAACTGATATGTGAAAACTGTGGTTTTCAGGAAAAGCATGTCGTCAAGATGCTGGCCGCTGAAGCGACGAACTAGGTGCGGACGTGTCAGTAAAGCTGGTGTCCTCAAATCCGAATATTGGCGCCGGCGGCCCGGAAGGCCCGGAGGGTCCCATGATGGAAGAGCGCGTCGCCCGGCTCGAACAAAAAGCTGATCGAATTGAGCATATTCTTGAACAGCTCGCGCCTAAAATCACAGAGATCTTGCTGGCCGGAGCCAAGCAGGCGGACCTTCATAGGATGCAAGTCGAACTTGCCGAGGTCAAAGGCAAGGTCTCGATGCTGCCGACCTGGTGGATGCTGGCGGTCACGTTAATCGCCACCTGGAGCGCAGGCGCCGGAATCGTTTTCGCACTCGTCAAGGCCTCGCACCAATGACCAAGCCCTTCCGCACCCTCGATGACGCCTCCGTCTCCGGCAAGCGCGTCCTTGTCCGCGTCGATCTCAATGTGCCGATGGAAAATGGCAAGGTGAGCGACGCGACGCGTATCGACCGCGTGCTGCCGACCATCCGCGAAATCGCTGGCAAGGGCGGCAAGGTCGTTCTGCTCGCGCATTTCGGGCGGCCGAAAGGTGGCCCGGATGCGGCCAACTCGCTGCGCCCGGTCGCGGCGGCGCTCGCCGAGCGGCTAGGCCGCCCCGTCGCGTTCGCCGAGGATTGCCTTGGGCCTGTCGCTGCAGCCGCAGTCTCGGCGTTACACGATGGCGATGTGCTGTTGTTGGAAAACACTCGCTTCCATAAGGGCGAGGAGAAGAACGATCCCGCTTTCGTCGCGGAACTGGCGAAACTCGGCGATCTCTACGTCAACGATGCATTCTCCGCCGCTCATCGTGCGCATGCCTCCACCGAGGGCGTCGCGCATCTGCTGCCGGCCTTCGCCGGACGTTCGATGCAGGCGGAACTCGAAGCTCTGGGCAAGGCGCTCGAGTTGCCAAAGCGGCCCGTCGTCGCCATTGTCGGCGGCGCAAAAGTCTCGTCAAAGCTCGACCTTCTGGGCAATCTCGTCGCCAAGGTCGATGCGCTCGTCATCGGCGGCGGCATGGCCAACACGTTCCTCAACGCGCAGGGCCAGCCGGTGGGCAAATCCCTCTGCGAAAAGGATCTAGCCGACACCGCCCGCGCGATTCTCGAAAAGGCCAAAGCGGCCCGCTGCGCGGCGATCCTCCCGGTCGATGCAGTTGTCGCCTATCATTTTGCCGCCAATGCGCCCTCGCAAACCTACGGCGTCGATGCGATTCCCGCCGATGGCATGATGCTCGACATCGGCGCCTTGTCGGTCGATCGCATCAAGGCGGCCATCGATGATGCGGCGACCGTGGTCTGGAACGGTCCCGTCGGCGCGTTCGAACTTGCCGGCTTCGAACACGGCACGATGGCGCTCGCGCATCATGTGGCCGAGCGGACGAAAGTCGGCAAGCTGGTCTCCGTCGCCGGAGGCGGCGATACCGTCGCCGCGCTCAACGCGGCAGGCGTCGCCGACGACCTGACCTACGTGTCCACCGCCGGCGGCGCCTTTCTGGAATGGATGGAAGGCAAGGCGTTGCCGGGGGTCGAAGCGCTCCGAAACAAATAAAGCATTTCCCGGGGGGAAGAATGTCTCGCATCACGCTGCGCCAGTTGCTCGACCATGCCGCCGAACATGGCTATGGCGTGCCGGCCTTCAACATCAACAATATGGAGCAGGCGCTCGCCATCGGGGAGGCCGCGAGTTCGCTTGATGCGCCGGTCATTATTCAGGCCTCGCGCGGCGCTCGAGCCTACGCCAACGATGTCATGCTGCGCCATATGATGGATGCGCTGACCGAGATCTATCCGCAGACGCCGATCTGCGTGCATCTCGATCACGGCAATGGCCCGGCGACCTGCGTCAGCGCGATCCAGGCGAATTTCACTTCCGTGATGATGGACGGATCGCTGAAGGCGGACGGCAAGACCCCGGCCGACTGGGACTACAATGTCAGCGTCACCAAAACCGTCACCGATTTCGCGCATCTTGGCGGCATTTCGGTTGAAGGCGAGCTTGGCGTGCTCGGCTCGCTGGAGACGGGCGAGGGCGACAAGGAGGACGGCCACGGCGCGGAGGGCAAACTGAGTCACGACCAGTTGCTGACCAACCCCGATGAGGCGGTGAAGTTCGTGCGCGAAACCAAAGTCGACGCTCTCGCCATCGCGATGGGCACGTCGCACGGCGCGTACAAATTCTCGCGCAAGCCGGACGGCGACATCCTCGCGATGAACGTCATCGAGGAAATACACCAGAGGCTGCCCTCGATGCATCTGGTGATGCACGGCTCTTCGTCGGTGCCGCAGGACCTGCAGGACATCATCAACAAGTTCGGCGGCAAAATGCCGCAAACCTGGGGCGTGCCGGTCGAGGAGATCCAGCGCGGCATCAAGCATGGCGTGCGCAAGATCAACATCGACACCGACAATCGCATGGCGCTGACAGGCCAGATTCGCCGTGTGCTGACCGAGCACCCCGACGAATTCGATCCGCGCAAGTATCTCAAGCCGGCAATGGAGGCGATGGTCAAGCTTTGCAAGCTGCGCCTGCAAGAGTTCGGCGCGGCAGGCAACGCCTCCAAAATAAAGCGCGTTTTAACCCCGGCGGAGATGGCTAAGCGCTATGCCAGCGGCGAACTGGCCCCGAAATTCGCGTAAGGCCCGCACATGAAAAAGCAGGGGGCTGGATTGGGCAGGATGGCGGACCTCAGAAACGAATTGCACGAAACCGAGGAGCGGCTGCTCGCGGAACTGCGCGATCTCAGGCGCAGCCTGCGCGCCCCGGAGGAGCCGGGAGAGAGTCTCAAGCTGACAACCGGTCAGCGCATCGCCGACAAAGTCGCGGCGACAATGGGCTCATGGCCGTTCATCATCGTGCAGTCGATACTGCTGCTCGTTTGGATCGTCCTCAATCTCACCGCATGGGTGCAGCAATGGGACCCGTACCCGTTCATCCTGCTCAATCTGGCGCTGTCGTTTCAGGCCGCCTATGCCGCGCCCTTCATCATGATGGCGCAGAACCGCCAGCAGGACATCGACCGTCAGGCGGCCGAAAACGATCACCGCGTCAACATCAAGGCGGAGCTTGAGATCGAACTGCTGCATCAAAAGTTCGATCAGATGCGGCAGATGGAAGTTCTCTACCTGACCAAGACCGTCAATGAACTGTCTGTCTTGCTGGGAATCTCCAAGGGTCAGCCGCTTGTTGATGAGACCGGATGAACCACTTGTTGCGCTGAAGATCGCTCAGGTCCTGGAATCGGCGAGATAGTCATACACGACCTCGCCGAGGCCGAGCGTCAGGTCGGCGATGAAATGCGTCCCCGAAAGCACCTCCAACACCGGCAATTTCGCGACGTCGGCGATGGCGTGGCGGAATAGTTCGAGGTCGGCGGGGCCGCTCCACGCGCCCTTCAGAACGACATCCTGCAAATGATAGCGCACGAGTTCGCAAATGCGCGGCGAGCCGTCGACATGCGGGATGATCTTGATGACGTAATTGGCTTCGCCCATCGAGCGCAGGATCGGTTCGGGCGGCAATATCTTGTGTTTGTATCCCATCGTGCCGACGGCGCAGAGTACGCTGCCGTAATGCAGCTTTCCGACGATCGTATCGCTCTCATCGGCAATCGTCGGCCGACCGAGTTTCTTTGGAAATCCCCAGATTTCGCGGCCGCCGGCGATCGGCGCTTCATCGTCGAGAAACATCGAATGGACAAACGCGCCCTTCTCGCCGTGGAACGAGACTGGAATTACCTGACCGCATTCGGTGTAATCGCCAAAGCCCGTAGAGTCGGGCATGCGGATGAACTCCCATTTGACGATCGGGTCGACGATCTCCAGCGGCTCTGGGACGACTGCCCTGAGCGCGTCCGGATCGGTGCGGTAGGCGATGACGATGTACTCGCGGCTGTAAAAGCGATAGGGGCCGGGCGGGTAGGACGGACTGGTCAACGGCATGGCGTAAGCGCGAGCGCGCACATCGGCGATCTTCATGGAAAATCCTCTTCAGGTTTGGCCGGTTCACACTCGCCGGCTAGGTGACGGCGAAGTGACGGCAAGCCGGTTGCCGTTCTAGCGCTCGTCGTGGCGAGCGAGCAAAACCCGGGCGATGCGCTCCCACTCGCTGGCCAGCGGCTCTACCGGAACCGCGCGCTTTGCCCGCCGATACCAATAGGCCGCGTTGTTCGTATCGCCTTCCTTCCGGTGAAGATAGGCGTGCACCCAGTCGCCGTCGCCGCCTTCGTCGCTTTGCGCCAGTTCATGGGCCGAAGCGAAATCGCCGCGCGCGTCGTGCCAGAGAGCCTGCAACGCGGTGCCAATGCCGGCGGGTGGGACCGGGGCGGCCAATGATTCGCGGAACTCGACGAGCGTCATCCAGCCCAGCCGTTTCTGCTTGAGATGCAGCACTTTACCGCCGAAAACAGAGGGGAACAACGGGGTGCTAACCACCCCTTAACCTTAACAACCCCTAATGAGCCCACAGGGCGCCGGAGTTGTTTTCGGAAGCCCGGCTTTCGTTGACGCCCATTGTATCCCATGATATCCCACGTCATCCCGTCAGGAACTGCCGCATTCGAGCGGTTTGAACGACGTCTCCTCGCGTCGCTCGCCGGCTTTGACGCGCGTCGCGGATTTGGGGGACAGGTTGGATCGCTTCGTCGCCCATTACATCAATCGCTTCGACGCCAAGGGCCGCATTTCGATTCCCGCGCCGTTTCGCGGCGTCCTGGCAAGAGACGGGTTCGACGGTCTCTATGTCCATCCCTCGCTCGACGCGCCAGCGCTCGACTGTGGCGGCAACGCGCTGCTGAAGCGAATCGATGCGCTCCTCGATTCGATGCCGCCCTATTCGGAGGCGCACGACTTGTTCGCGACCGCTCTGCTTGGCACGAGCGAAATCCTGCGGCCCGATCCCGAGGGGCGGATTTTACTCGGCACCGCTATCCGGGCGCATCTCAATCTCGATGGCGAAGCGGTCTTCGTCGGACAGGGTTACAAGTTTCAGATCTGGCGTCCGGACCGCTTTGCCGATCATCTGGGAGCGGCGCGTCGCCGCCTGCGCCAGTTGCGGGAGGAGCCGGCGCCGGCTCCTGGAGCTCACGAATGACGTCGGGCAGGCTCGAGCCGGAAAATCTCAGCGGCGAGGCTCGCCACGTTCCTGTACTGCTGAAAGAAGTGATTGCAGCGCTCGACGTTAGGGAAGGCGGCGTCTATTTCGATGGCACATTCGGGGCCGGCGGTTACTCCAGCGCAATTCTCGCTCTCGGCGGGCTGGTCATCGGCGTCGACCGCGATCCGCTCGCCATCGCACGCGGCCAGTCAGTGGTGGACGGCGCTCAGGGCCGGCTGCGCCTGGTCGAGGGGCGTTTCGGCGAAATCGGGACCATTCTTGCCGAATTTACGGCGATGCCGCTGGCGGGCGCGGTCTTCGACATCGGCGTCTCTTCCATGCAGCTCGACGAAGCGGAGCGCGGCTTCTCGTTTCGCCACGATGCGCCGCTCGATATGCGCATGAGCGCCTCGGGCCGCACCGCCGCCGACATTCTGCTTGAGGAAGACGAAGAGACGATTGCCAACATTCTCTTCCATTACGGCGAGGAGCGCGCCTCGCGCCGCATCGCTCGCGCGGTCGTTGTCGACCGTGTCACGCAGCCTTACGTATCCACTCTGCAGCTCGCCCAGATGATCGAACGTGTCGCTCCGGCCAGGCCCGGCGAACTCACTCACGCCGCGACGCGCTCTTTTCAGGCCCTGCGGATCGCGGTCAACGATGAGCTGGGCGAATTGCTGCGCGGTGTCATCGGGGCCGAGGCGGCGCTGGCGGGCGGAGGTCGTCTGGCCGTTGTCACTTTTCACTCGCTCGAGGATCGCATCGTCAAGCAATTTTTCGCGCGCCGATCGGGGCGAGGTCAGGCCCCTTCGCGACTGTTGCCCGGCGAGCCGGTTGCGCCCCCGCCCACTTTTGCCGCGCCAGCGGGACAACCGATTATCGCAGGTGAGGCCGAACGGCGCGATAATCCGCGATCGCGCTCCGCCAAGCTGCGCTTTGCCATTCGGACCGATGCGCCGCCGCGCGGCGCCGACGACGACCTCGCGCGGCTCACGCAACTGCCGCGCTTGCGGCCACGGAGGGGATGATGTGGCGTCTTCTGCACTTCATCGCCATCGGCGCGCTGATCGCCTCGGCGGGTTACGTCTATTCCGTGAAATATCAGACGATCTACGCCTCCGAGCAGATTGTGAAGACCCGGCATCTGATCAATCGCGAACGCGACGCGATCAATGTGCTGCGCGCCGAATACGCGCATCTGACGCGGCCCGACCGTCTGCAGGCGCTCGCCGACAAGCAACTCGATATGCAGCCGCTCGCTCTGACGCAAATCGTCAAGGCGGACGCATTGCCCGACGCCGCCGCGAAGATCGATTCGATCGGCCGCAAGCTCGAGTCTCTGGGCCTGCTCGGCCAGGCCGCCACGCCCAATCCCGGCCTTTCCGGCGCCACGCCCTCAACGAGGTAGCATGAAACCGCCCGACGCCAACCCTGTGACCGGCAAAGCAAGCGCGCTTGATCGCTCCAAAGCTTTCGCGCGCGAGCTTGTGTCCACCCGACTCGACAAAAGCCGCGGGCGTATTCGTCTTCTGATGGTCGGCCTGTTCGCCGCCTATTGCGGCATTGGCGCCAAGCTGGTTTTTCTAGGCCTTTCCCACGAGCCGCCGCAAACCTTGAAGGTCGCCGCCGACCAGGCCGCCTCGGGATCGCGTCCGGACCTGCTCGATCGCAATGGTGAAATCCTTGCGACCGATGTCAAGACCATGTCGATATTCGCCGAGCCGCGCCGCATTATCGACAAGGATGAGGCGGTCGAGCTTATCACCGCTGTTCTACCCGATGTCGACGCCAAGGAGTTGCGCGAAAGGCTCGGCTCGAAGAAAGGCTTCGTGTGGGTGAAGCGGCAGGTGACGCCGAAAGAGCAGGCGGAGATATTCCATCTCGGCTTGCCGGGCGTCGGCTTTTTTCCCGAGAACAAACGCGTTTATCCCAATGGTCCAGTTGGCGCGCATGTCATCGGTTATGTCGACAAGGATAACATCGGCATCGCCGGCATGGAAAAATACCTCGATCAGCAAAGCCTGACCGATCCGCATGTCGCCGGATTTTCCGTCGATCCGCAGAGTCTCAAGCCGGTCCGGCTGTCGCTCGACCTGCGCGTCACCCATGCTTTGCGCGACGAACTGGTGGCGGGGTTGGAGAAATATCACGCCAAGGCGGCGGCCGGGGCGATTATCGACGTCAATACGGGAGAGATTATCGGCCTCGAATCGCTGCCTGACTACGATCCCAACGATCCCGGCGACATGAAGGATACCACCAAGATCAATCGCGTCAATGTTGGCGTCTATGAAATGGGCTCGACGTTCAAGGCGATCTCGATTGCGATGGCGCTTGAATCGGGCAAGGTCAATCTTGGCTCGCATGTCGATGCGCGCGACAGCCTTCGTTACGGCCGCTTCACCATCCACGATTTCCACGCGACGCATCGCGTGCTGAGCGTGCCGGAAGTGTTCACCCATTCCTCCAACATCGGCACCGCGCGCATGGCGATGATGGTCGGCATCGAGGGACACCAGGCGTTTTTGCGCAAGATGGGGCAGCTCGACCGCCTGCGCACCGAACTGCCCGAGAGCGCCGAGCCTCTCGCGCCAAAACACTGGAGCGAACTCAACACCATCACGATCGCGTTCGGTCAGGGGCTTAACGTCGCGCCGATCCAGGCCCTGATGGCGGTGGCGGCTTTGGTCAACGGCGGTAACCTGATGGTCCCGACATTTTTGACGCGCACTCAGGAACAGGCGGCGGCGCTCAGCCACCGTGTCGTCAGCGCACAGACATCGGAATCGATGCGCTATCTCATGCGCGCCAATGCGACGCACGGCTCCGCCGGCTTCGCCAATATTCCCGGTTACTATGTCGGCGGCAAAACCGGCACTGCCGACAAGATTTTCCACGGACGTTATTCACAGAACAAGGTGTTCGCGACGTTCATGGCGATCACGCCGGCGGACAAGCCGAAATATCTTTATATGGTGCTCTACGACGAACCGCAGGGCCTCGCTGAAGACGGCGGCTACCACACAGCGGCGCATAACGCCGGACGCGTCACCGGCGCGCTGATCGCTCGCGTTGAGCCGCTGTTGAACGTGGCGCCGCAAAGCGAATTTCCCACCCAGCCGTTTCCGCTCATCGCGCGGCTGGGCTATGGCCTCGATGCAGACAGGACGGGCAAGGAGTGAAGCGCCTCGGCGAACTCGTCGAATTTGAGAGCTCCGGCCAAACACTGGCTGATCTGGAGATCGCAGGGCTTTGCGCCGACAGCCGCAAAGCAATGCCAGGCGACGCGTTTTTTGCTTTGGCGGGCGCCAAGGACGACGGACTTGCCTATGTTGGGCAAGCGATCGCCAAAGGCGCGAGAGCGATTGTCGCCGAGCGTCGCGTCGACGCGCCGGCCGGCGTCGGCGTCGCCTACGTCCGGAACGCGCGCGAAGCGCTGGCCAAGGCAGCGGCGCGCTTCTATCCGCGTCAGCCCGGGACAATCGTTGCCGTCACAGGCACCAGCGGCAAGACTTCGGTCGCCGCCTTTGTTCGCCAGATATGGGCGAAGCTCGGTCTAGAGGCGGCCTCGCTGGGCACGATCGGCATCGTCTCCAGCAAGCTCAATGTCTACGGCTCACTGACGACGCCCGACCCGATCGCGTTGCACAGGGCGCTGGACAAACTCGAGCGCGCCGGCGTCACGCATCTCGCGCTCGAAGCGTCTTCGCACGGTCTCGACCAGCGGCGGCTTGATGGCGTTCACCTGGCGGCGGGCGCCTTCACCAACCTGTCGCGCGACCACCTGGACTATCACGCGACGCTCGACGATTACTTCGCCGCCAAAATGCGCCTGTTCGCGACGCTGTTGCCCGCGGGCGCGCCGATTGTGTTCGATGCTGATTCCGATATTGCGGGACGGTTTGTTGAAGCGCTGACAGCCCGTGCGCCAGACTTGCGCGGCGTTGGAGCGAAGGGTCGCTACATCACTTTGAAAAGCGCCGCGCGCGAGGGATTCTCGACGCGACTGTCGCTCGTCCATGCGATGGGCCCATACGATGTTCTGCTGCCGCTGGTCGGAGTTTTTCAGGTTTCCAACGCCCTTGTCGCCGCTGCCCTTTGCATTTCCACGGGCAGCCATGCGGGCGAAGTGTTCGATGCGCTTTCAGGGCTCGAGGGCGCCCCTGGGCGCCTTGAAAAAGTCGGCGCGCGGCAAGGGGCGCCGGTGTTCGTCGACTATGCCCACAAGCCCGACGCGTTGGAGAAGGCGCTCAAAACCTTGCGCCCGTTTGTCGACCGGCGGTTGGTCGTGGTGTTCGGCTGCGGGGGCGACCGCGATCCCGGCAAGCGCGCGATGATGGGCGAAATCGCCGCGCGGTGCGCTGATGTCGTCATCGTCACCGACGATAACCCGCGCTCCGAAAACCCGGCCGCAATCCGCGCCGCGATCCTTGCCGCGGCGCCCGGCGCCTTCGAAATTGGCGATCGCGGTGAGGCGATCCGCGCCGCCGTCAGGCAACTGGAAAGCGGCGATGCCTTGCTGATCGCTGGAAAGGGTCACGAAACCGGCCAGATCGTCGGTGAATCCACTCTCGCATTTTCTGATCATGAAGCCGCCCGCGCGGCGCTGGAGGAAGCGCGATGACCGCAACTCTGTGGACAGAGCAGGAATTGATCGAAGCGCTCGGCGCGACGCCGGGCGCCGCCTTGCGCGCGCCTGTCAGCGGCATCTCCATCGATACGCGCACGCTGCAGCCTGGCGATCTGTTCTTCGCCATCAAGGGCGACGCGAGCGACGGCCACGACTATGTCGAACGCGCCTTCGCGGCGGGTGCCGCCGCCTGTGTCGTCACGCGCCAACGCGCCTCTGAGCTTTGCGCCCACGGCCCGCTATTTGCGGTCGACGACCCCTTGCGCGCGATGGAGCGACTTGCCGTGGCGTCGCGCGTCCGAAGCCGCGCCCGCATCGTCGCGGTGACAGGGTCTGTCGGCAAGACCAGCGCGAAAGAGATGCTGCGCCTGATGCTGTCGAAGACCGGTTCGACGCACGCCTCCGCCGCCTCCTACAACAACCATTGGGGTGTGCCGCTCACGCTGGCGCGAATGCCGGCTGACGCCGCGTTTGGGGTGTTCGAGATTGGCATGAACCACGCGAACGAAATCACTCCGCTCGTCGCGATGGTGCGTCCGCATGTTGCGCTGATCATGACGATCGCGCCAGTGCATGTCGAGCATCTCGGCTCGCTTGAAGCGATTGCCGAGGCCAAAGCCGAAATCTTCAGCGGCCTCGAGCCGAAGGGCGTCGCCGTGCTCAATCGCGATGCCCCGCACTATGATTTGCTCGAGGCTCGCGCCCGGGCGCAGGGCGCCAAGATTATGAGCTTTGGCGCCGATGAGGAGGCAGACGCCAAACTGCTGCGTTGCGATCCGGCCGGTGATGGCGCGCGCGTCCGCGTCTGCATCGGCGTCGGTGAACTGTCTTTCGCGCTCGGCGCTCCCGGCGTGCATATGGCGCATAACGCACTTGGCGCGCTGCTGGCGGCCAAGGCGCTGGGCGCGGACCTGCTGGTCAGCGCGGCGGCGCTTGCCGAGTTCGCGCCGCCTAAAGGCCGCGGCGAGCGTTTTGTGCTGGAGAGCAAAAGCGGCGCGATCATCCTGATCGACGAGAGCTATAACGCCAATCCCGCCTCGATGCGCGCCGCGCTGGCGCTGCTTGGCGCGACGCAGCCGGGCAAGGGCGGGCGGCGCATCGCGGTGCTCGGAGATATGCTGGAGCTTGGCCCGCAGGGACCGGCGATGCACGCCGATCTCGCCACTGCGCTGATCGCGGCGAAGGTCGATCTGCTGTTCTGCGCCGGCTCCTTGATGCACGCGCTGTATGAAGCTGCGCCGTCGGCGCTGCGCGGTGGCGAAGCGCCGACCGCCGCGGAACTCGAACACAAATTGCTCGCGGCGCTGCGCGGCGGCGATGTCGTGATGGTCAAGGGTTCGAACGGCGCACGAATGGGTCCTCTTGCCGCAAGCCTGCGCCAGCATTTCTCTCGCGCTGGCGCGAGCGCCTGAAAGGTCATCGATGCTCTCCTGGCTAGCGGATTTTTCGCACCTGTTCGGCCCGCTCAACCTGTTCCGCTATCTGACCTTCCGCACGATCGGCGCGGCGGGTACGGGACTGTTTGTCGTATTCTTTTTTGGCCCCAGCATCATTTCGTCGCTGCGGCTCAAGCAGGGCAAGGGCCAGCCGATCCGCAGCGACGGTCCGGCCTCTCATCTGCTGACGAAAAAAGGCACGCCGACAATGGGCGGCCTGATGATCCTCGCAGGCCTGTTCGTCTCCTCGCTGCTGTGGGCCAATCTGGCCAGCCCTTATGTCTGGATCGTGCTGTTCGTCACCGTCGGTTTTGCGGGGATAGGGTTTTATGACGACTATCTGAAAGTCACCCGGCAATCGCATCTGGGGTTTTCCGGCAGGATGCGGCTCGTCTGCGAATTCGTCATTGCCCTCATCGCCTGTTTCGCAATGACTGAAGTTGGGGCCGCCGGCTCCACGTCGCTGGCGGTGCCGTTCATCAATGGCTACGTAGCCGACCTGGGCTGGGCGTTTCTATTGTTTGGTCCGTTCGTCATCGTTGCCTTCGGCAATTCGGTCAACCTTACCGACGGGCTCGACGGACTCGCAATCGTTCCCGTCATGATCGCGGCGGCGACGCTGGGGCTCATCGCCTATCTCGTCGGCAATCTTTTCTTCGCGCACTATCTCGGCATCAATCACGTGCCGCGCGTCGGCGAACTTGTGGTCGTCTGCGGCGCGCTGATTGGCGCGGGCGTCGGCTTCCTGTGGTTCAACGCCCCACCAGCGCAAATTTTCATGGGCGACACCGGCTCGCTGGCGCTCGGCGGGCTGTTGGGGACGACTGCCGTCATGATCAAGCATGAGATCGTGCTGGCCATCGTCGGCGGGCTGTTCGTCATGGAAGCGCTCTCGGTCGTCGTTCAGGTCGCCTCGTTCAAGATGACCGGCAAGCGCGTGTTTCGCATGGCGCCGATCCACCACCATTTCGAGCAACTCGGCTGGTCCGAGCCGCAGATCGTGATGCGCTTCTGGATCGTCTCGTTCGTGCTCGCGATGATCGGCCTCGCGACGTTGAAGCTGAGGTAAGGATGACGCCGGTCACCGTGTTCAACGGTCGCAAGGTCGCGTTGTTCGGGCTCGGGGGATCGGGCCTTGCGACGACGCGCGCCCTCGTCGCGGGCGGCGCGGTGGTCGCCGCATGGGACGACGAGGCCAGGGCGGTGCAGGCGGCCTTCGCCGAGGGGCTCGCTATCGTCAACCTGCGCGATGTCGATTGGAGCGAGTTTGCCGCGCTCGTGCTCGCGCCCGGCGTACCGCTGACCCATCCGAAGCCGCACTGGACCGTCGAGAAGGCGCGCGCGGCGAACATCGAGATCATCGGCGACATCGAATTGTTCTGCCGCGAGCGCAACGCCCATGCGCCGTCCGCGCTGTTCATCGCGATCACCGGCACCAACGGCAAATCGACAACCACCGCGCTCACTGCGCATGTATTGCGCGCTGCCGGGCGCGATGTGGCGATGGGCGGCAATATCGGCGTGCCGGTTCTCGAACTTCCGTCACCCGCGCGAGAGCGCATCCACGTTGTCGAATGCTCGTCCTACCAGATTGATCTCGCTCCGTCGCTCAACCCAAGCGTCGGCGCGCTCCTCAACATAACGCCTGACCATCTCGATCGGCACGGAAACGTCGAGAACTATTCCGCAGTCAAGGAGCGCCTCGTCGCGCACGCCGATACCGCGCTGGTCGGAGTTGATGACGAGCCATGCCGCGCCATTGCCGCGCGGCTCAAGGCGCGCGGCAAAGGGCGCGTCGTGACGATCACCACCGCGTCGACGTCTGGAGCCGATATCGCGCTTAACGATGGCTGCCTTGTCCAACGCGACGGACACATTCTGTTCGACTTGCGGCGCGCTCCCAATCTGCGTGGCTCCCACAACGCGCAGAACGCAGCATTTGCATGGGCTGCCGCGCAGACTTTGGGACTGTCGCCCGACGAGATCGCGCGCGGGCTAATTTCGTTCCCCGGCCTCGCGCATCGTATGGAACCGCTGGGAAGGATAGGGCGCGTCCTATTCATCAACGATTCGAAGGCCACCAACGCCGACGCGGCGGAAAAGGCTTTGCTGTCGTTTCGCGACATATTCTGGATCATTGGCGGCAAGGCCAAGGACGGCGGCATCGAGCCCTTGCGCAAGCTATTTCCGCGCGTGGCGAAAGCCTATCTCATCGGCGCGGCCAGCGACGAATTTGCGCATACCCTCGGCGATGCCGTTGCCTTCGAGCGCAGCGGAACGCTCGACCTGGCGGTCAAATCCGCCGCGCGCGACGCAAGCCTCAGTACGGCGCCCGAGCCGGTCGTGCTGCTCTCGCCGGCCTGCGCATCGTTCGATCAATTCCCCAATTTTGAAGTGCGCGGCGAACGCTTTCGCACTGCCGTCGCAGCGCTGATAGAAGCCGCCAGCTCAAGGAGCCAACCATGATGTCTCGCGCCGAACGCGGACCGTTCGCCGACTGGTTTCGCACCATCGACCGCTGGCTGCTCGGCGCTTTCGCCGCGCTGATGGTGTTTGGCGTGGTCATGGCGCTCGCGGCGAGCCCGGCGGTCGCGGAGCGTCTCGGCCTGACGACATTCCACTTCGTCGACCGGCAAGCGCTGCTGCTGCTGCCGACGGCGGTTCTAATGGTCGGCATATCTTTCCTGTCGCCGCGCCATGTGCGTCGCACCGCCCTGATTCTGTTCGCCGTCAGTCTCGCGCTGATCATCCTGGCGCTGCTGTTCGGCGCGGAGGTCAAAGGCTCGCGTCGCTGGATTCTCGGCGTGCAGCCGTCGGAGTTCATCAAGCCGGCGTTCGTCATTCTCGCCGCCTGGGCGTTTTCCGAGAGCGGCCGCGCGCAGGGCGGGGCGCTGCCGAAGGCGCTGGCGTTCGCCCTGCTGCCGCTGACGATTGTGCCGCTTATCCTGCAGCCGGACTTCGGCCAGACCATGCTGATCGCCTCTATCTGGGCGGCGTTGTTTTTCATGGCGGGACTCCACTGGTTCTGGGTAGCCGGCATCGGCGGCGTCGGCATGCTCGGAGCCTTCGCGGCGTTCAAACTATCGCCGCATGTGCACGAGCGCGTGCTGCGGTTTATCGATCCGGAATCGTCGGGCGGCATGGTCGACACGTTCCAGGTCGACACCGCGCTGCAAAGCATCCTCTCGGGGAGCTGGTTCGGGCGCGGCCCCGGCGAAGGGGTTTACAAGCGCATTCTGCCCGATGCGCATACCGACTTCGTTTTCGCCGTTACCGGCGAGGAGTTCGGCATTGTCGCGTGCCTCGCGCTGATCGCGTTCTTCGGCTTCATCGTGATGCGCGGCCTCTGGCAGGCGAGCCGTAACGAGGACCCGTTCTGCCGGTTCGCCGCGGCGGGTCTGGTCATCATGTTCGGCGTCCAGAGCTGGATCAACATGGCGGTCAATCTGCGCGCTGTGCCGGCCAAGGGCATGACCCTGCCGTTCATCTCCTACGGCGGCTCGTCGCTGCTGGCGCTGGGCATCGGCATGGGCTTCCTCATCGCCCTGACGCGCAAGCGCCCCAATGCTCTCCTGCAGAAGGCCGCGGGCCGGCTGTGACGGAGCCGCGTTGCATCCTGATCGCGGCCGGGGGCACCGGCGGCCATCTGTTTCCCGCGCAGGCGCTGGCGGCCGTGCTTGCCTCGCGCGGCATTCCGGTCGAGCTGGCAACCGACGATCGCGCGCTGAAATATGGCGGCGGGTTCCCGGCGCGCGCGATCCACGCGTTTGCCTCCGCAACGCCGACCGGGGGCGGCGCGCTCGGCAAAGCGAGCGCGGCTTTGACGTTGGCCCGCGGCGTCGGCGCGGCGCTGTGGCGCATCCGCAAAATCAATCCTCTCGCCGTGGTTGGCTTTGGCGGGTACCCCACCGTGCCCCCGCTGTTGGCCGCCTCGCTGTTGCGCCTGCCTACCGTTCTGCACGAGCAGAACGCCGTCATGGGCCGCGCCAATATGTTTTTGAGCGGGCGCGTGCGCTGCATCGCCACCGGGTTTCCCAAGCTCAAGGACTTGAACGCCGCGATTGCGGCCAAGTTGCGCTATACGGGCAATCCGGTGCGCCCCGCCGTGATCGCGGCGGCCGCGACGCCCTATCCCGATTTTGCCGACGGTCGATTGCGCGTGCTGATCACCGGCGGCTCGCAAGGCGCGAAAATCATGTCCGACATCGCGCCTGCGGCGATAGCGCTTCTATCGGAAGCCGATCGCGCCCGCCTGCGCTTGACTCAGCAGGTGCGCGGCGAAGACCTTGCGCGCGTCGCGGCGGCCTGCGCCCGGATGAACTTTCCCGTCGAAGTCCAAGAATTCTTTGCCGATTTACCGGATCGCATTGCCGCTTCGCATCTCGTCATCGGCCGCGCCGGCGCGTCCACGGTGTCTGAACTCGCTGTCATCGGGCGGCCTTCAATCCTGGTGCCGTTCCCGCATGCGCTCGATCAGGACCAGGCGGCCAACGCCGCGCTGCTCGCCGCCAGCGGCGCCGCGCAGGTGGTCGCGCAGAGCGAGTTCACGCCCGAGCGCCTTGCCGGGATGTTACGCCAGGCGCTGGCGGATCCGGCCGGGCTCGCCCGTGCCGCGCAGGCGGCCAAAGCGGCGGGCGTGGCGGATGCAGCGGAACGGCTTGCCGATGTGGTGATGGAAGCGTGCAAGCGCGGCTAGTCTCGTTCTGAGCTTCAAATCTTAGGGTCGCGCATAGGCAGTCCTCACCAGGCGCGTGTTTAACTATTTTGAGCGTCATCGATTCAACACAAGTTAAATCAAATAGCGCTCAATACGAGTGAACAAGACTCCGGCTTGACACCATGCCCCATGCGCTGCTCGTGTTATTCTGCGTCGCCATAGCCGCGATCACGGCTCGCTCGCTCGTCGTGGCGCATAAAACCGGACGGATCGCCAGTCGCGGTTGGACCTTCGAGAGAACTGAAAGTCCGGCTGTTTTTTGGCTCGTCTATGCCGTCAACATCGGCATATTGGCGCTCTGTCTCTATTTCGCGTTGCGCCTCATGGGGCTTGTCGGCGCGCTTCCAGCGTCACTCTCAATTCGACTGCCGGGTTTTAGTTGAGCAGCTTGCTCGCTCCGCTATGCGACCGCCCCGTAGCGGGCCGTCATTGGCGGCAGATCAGCCAGCACGGCGTCGACGATCCGGACAGGATTGCGCTCGCCCTTTTCGACCACCCGCAGAATTCCCTGCACCAGGCGCTGGCGCAGACTCTTCGCCTCGGTGCTGTTTTCGTCATCGACCGCGAAGCGCACCGCGCTCCAGGCGGATTCCACGGTGCGCTGCAAAAAGCCAACGTCATCGAAATCCATGAAGGCGGAAGGTTCTGGCGGAGATGAAAAGAGCATTTGCTACCTCTCTCGCGTCGGATAGATGAGAGAGTAACTGACCGCAATATTCAAAGCAAAGAGAAATAATTTTAAGTTGGATGAATTTAATTTCGGGAGAGTCCGCGCCGCCAATTGTATAACAATTGAAGTATTGGACACGAGCATCCGCTCGTTGCCAGAATGAATGTTCAGAGCGCAAAAACGCAGGCGGATCGCGGGTCGAAGCGCGATCCGCCCTATTTACCGGTCAGCTGGCGAAGCCCTCGGGATGGTGGACCACCCAAAGCTCGGAGATCGACGCGAGCGCGATGATTACGCCGAGCGCGACGAACACCGGGAATGCGTACGCGACCGTGCTGAACCCGACGACCCATGGCGCGACGATCAGCCAGAGGCCGAGCAGCAGCGTCAGCCATTCCTCCCATTCGGCGAACTGGACGAGCGCGGCGATGCTGAAGATGCCGATCACCACAGCGCTTATCCAAGCGGTTCGGGCCGCCAGCGCTTCGCCGGAGAAGCCGAGCGCCCAGGGAGAGATGAACAGCAGCACCGCGCAAATCAGGTTGATCCAGTCCTGGACGTGATTTTGTTCGGAACGCCAGGATGTTTGCATTGACATGAAAACCTCCTTCATCTGGACGCGGCGTCAAATGACGCCTTCATGACATTGAATCTAAAAGGCGCCGTGGAGGATTCAAGGGGGCTTGCGCGGTCGGCGGAATGGCGGCTCTGGTCCTATGCGCAGCGCGAACGGCGCCCGTCTCGTGAGATGCGCTAAAATGATCGCGTGATCGTGTTAGCGCGTGGGTAAAACGGTCAATGAGGCGCCTGACGGTCCGGCGGCGGTCCGCGATCATTGACGTCAAAACTAACCAAACCACCCAAGTAAATTCCTCGCTGACTGAGTAATGGCAATTTCGTGGTGGCGCCTAATTATCCACAATTACTTACTGCGCCGGGTGCCCTCTTAGGTTGTAAATGAGAGAATAACAACCTTAGAGTGTATTCTTGACGGCCGCTTGAGACGGGGCCGCCGCGGAAACCGATCAGGGGCGAACAATGCGTATCGTTGCAATTGCGGCCGGTCTATTGACCCTTGCCGCTCTATTACCTTCAATCGCGGACGCTCAGGCTAGCAAGGCGGCGCCCGCGAGTCCGAAACTAGGAGGACCTCTCGACGTCTGGGGTGTGAACGGGCCGATTAATCCGCCATCTCCTCCCTGGAACTCGATGCCGCCAAATAGCGGGCACGCCGTCTGCACTGCGGCGATCGGAGCCGATGGTGAGGTTGTGGGCGGGAACAATGTTTCCCGATTGCTCGCGCCCCAAGCGCTCACGCAAAGACTGGCGCAGGGGAACTATCAGGTCAGCTTTGATGCGCCCTGCCAAGACGTGAGATCCTCACAAGGTTGGATGCGATTCGTGCAAGTCGACACGCTCACGGTTGGTAACTGGCCAAGTGTCACATGCACTGTTGCCGACCGACTAAACATGCCATCGGCCGTATTCGTGGCCTGTTTCAACTCCTACGGCCAATTCACCGATGCTCCCTTTACCTTGATGGTTACGAGGTAACTGGGGTCAGATGCGCCGTCGCGGCTGAAACGAACCAAGCCGACGCATTGTGCCTATCGCACGACTCGCCATTGAACCGGCGGCGCGGCACTAAGCCCCGGGAGGCCCTTTGGGGGATAACGCGCAGAGCGGACTTTTCAGCCCGCTTCGCCTATTCTTCAATGATCGATTTTCATCAAAGTGAGGTTGCAGTCGCCGTCGCTACACCCCGGCGGATCTTCGGCCGCTATCCAGTACGTCGAATGGAGAGAGGCGGGATTGGCGGAGAACACGACGAAGTTGTGGTCGGTGCAACCGCCGGGGTCGTTGAAGCCGGAGAGCGTATAAGCCAGACAGCCGTTTTCGCTCACGTCGCTAAAATAGTACCCGAAATACGGCGTTGGCCTGAAGGCGACTTTTTTTCCGACAGGGTCGGGCGTCGCGCTGCCCGGCGGAACCCCGCCCCCGCGAAAGAGGATGTGCCGGGTTCCCACGAGGCTTCCGTTTGCATCGGTCTCAAACCAGCCGATTTCGTTGACTTCCCCCGGGACGGTCGTGAACTGGAGCTCCAAGGTCGCCTCCAAGCTATGACTGAACGGGCCGCGGCGGAAATAGACTTTGGCGTCGAAGGCGCCGCCGGTGTCGGCAGCGGAATCATATGGCATGCCCCAATACGGCAACGGCCCCGGCGCGGACGCGTGGCTGCCAACGCCGACGCAGTCGCCGGTTCCCGTTAGGCAAAATCCGACGTCCTTGCTGTCTTGGTTGCCGCTATAACCTCCAAAACTCTTGGTCGGAGCATCCCAAAAAGGCGCGCCATTGTTGTTGAGGTTTCCCACCTTCCAGCTTTGAAAGCCGGCGCCGGGGCTGCCGATGACCGTTTCGGCATAAGACGTCGCGCAAGCCGCCCCGGTCCATACGGCTGCCGCGATCAACAGACTGAGAGCGCGCCCGACATTGACGCAGTTGGCGTGGCGCGTGCAGCTCTTGCGATTGCGTGTTTGCATGGCGATCGTCCCCTAATGATGCCGGCGCTGAAAAATCACGCGGTGCTTGTCAAGCGTTCAAGTGGTCATTGACCCGCAGCGGCGCTGACCCGAGAAAACGACGAAAGCGAAAGACGAAGACCTTTGGTCTTCCGCGGCTGACGTCGATCCGGGGCGGCCGCTCCGCGTGAACTCAAGCCGCCCCGGTTGGCGACGCGCTGTCGCTCAATCCGCACTCGCCTCCAGCGCCCCGACGTTGATGTTCACCGGCCGCGACGGAATCCCGTTGGCGACCACAACCATCGTGCTCGGCCCTCGCTCGATCGTCTTGGGCACGTCGAACCGGGTCGATACGATCTTGTCGCGCGTCGCGACGCCCGAACTAAAGTGATGCGTGCGCGCGTAGGTCACGTCGCCGGTCGCCGAATTTGTGATGCGCACCAACGGATAGTTGGTGGCGATCGCGAATTCGTCGCCGAAGGCGTTCGCCTGCGACAGGCCGGTGAACTGCGTGCCAAAAATCTCGTAGGAGCCGCCGGGCGCGACGTCGACGGGCGCGTGCGTGATCTCCGGCGCCCACGAAGGCGCATAGGAGCCGGTGGTCGCATAGACCGCTTGGCCGTTCAGCATCACTTCGCCCGTCGGCAGCAGCAGCGTGCTGGCTTGTCCACCGATGAAATCGGCGTTCGGCTCATAGATCAGATTGGCGCCGTCGAACTCGTAGAAGTGCCAGGTCGGCGTCGCCGCCGCTTGCAGCCCGGCCATCGCGACCTTAGGATGGATCACGCGCTTGGCGATGCGCGAATACCGCGTCAGCGCGTCGTTGAGCGTTCCGGCGGGATTGGTTTCCACCAGCACATGGCCGTTCGGCAGCAGATTGGCGAAGGAATCGCCCGCGCCTTCGCCGTTCGGGAAGTCCGGGCCAGCCCGCCAAGGCGCGCTCGGCGCCGTCCCTCCGAGCCCGATGTCGAAGATCGCCGTGTGGCCGACCGTGGTGACGACTTGGCAGCCAGTTGGGCCGCTGCCGGTCGCGGCGCAGACCGCGCCAGTCGCGAACACGCTCCCGTCGGGGCGCAGGATCGCCGGTCCGATTTCGCCCGGCGGATAGTAGATCTTTTTGCCGTTGTCGTAGGGGATCGATTTGTCCGCGTTGGTGAGCGTCGCCTGCAAATTGCCCGGCGTCGTCCCCGCGTTCACCCACTGCGTCTGCGTCGGATCGGAATTGGGGATGAACCGCTCGGCATGCGGATGGTCCTTCACGTCAATGGTCAGAACCGATCCGTCCGGCAGCAGGGTCCACCCTTCCTCGGCGTTGAAATCGCGTTTGCCGGCGGTGGAGACCTCGGTCCACGTCAGGGTTGTGGTATCGAGCACCGCCGCGCGCTTGTCGACCTTGTCGCCGAGCAGCAGGCGGCCGTCGGCGAGCATCGTCCAGGGCGAATCGCCGATGAATCCCCACCCCTTTGGCGGCTTGATCTCTGTCCACGTTTCCTTCTTCGGATCGTAGATCGCCATCTTGTTGGTCAGCTCAAAGGCGAGGTTCGTCTCGGACAGCAGAAGATATTCGCCGCCGATGAGCAACACGCGTCCGTCCGGCAGGACGCCGCCCGAAGTGGCGTAGGGAATGTAGTCCGGCGGCAGGCCCGCGGCGGGATAGTATGTGCCGTTCACGTAGCTGCCGGTTTTGTCGGGCCGGAAACGATACCAGTCGTTCAGCAGTCCGCCCTGGTAGAGGATGCTGCCATCGGTGAGCAGGAACCCGTACACGACGCCGTCGAATGGCGGCCCGTTGGTCAACGGGGTCACAGTCTGGGCCAGCGCGCTGACCGAAGTTCCCGCGAGGAGCGCAGCGACTAAAATCAGATTTTTTCTGAACATTTTCGTCTCTCCCATCACGTTTTGCACTGTCAGACATCGCGAGGCGGCATAGCCCCGCGACGTTACCAGAACGCCCCCAATTCTAGAGGGCGGATAGAATGCGACGTGGCCGGCAAAGTTCTTCTTCCACATCTCTGATGCGACGGACCGGCTCTGGCGGATGTGGTTATGCAGACGGCGTCAGGAGGCGCGCGTCAGGCGGCGCCGTAACGCGCGGTCATTGGCGGAAGATCGGCCAGCACCGAATCGACGATCCGCACCGGGTTGCGCTCGCCTTTTTCCACCACGCGCAAAATCCCGGCGAACAGGCGCGTGCGCAGGCTCACGGCCTCGGGACCGTCCTCGTCATCGACGGCGAAGCGCAGAGCGTTCCAAGCCGATTCGGCGGTGATTTGGAGGAAGGCGGGGTCGTCTGGGTTGGTCGAGCCCGAGTGTTCTGGAGGAGATGAGAAGAGCATCTGGCAGCCCTCTTGCAGCGAACGAAGCGAAGCTAGTCCAACGCAAAATCGGACGCAAAGAGAATCATTTCTAAGGTCAATGAATTTAAGTTGACCGCGCGTTGCGTGATTCTATGCAACGAATTGTATGGCATTTAAAGTATTCGGTGCGGGCATTTTCGAACTACGGTGATGGTGCGGGTGCTGTCCACACCATCACCGTAACCACGAACAGCCTGTGACCGTATTTGTGCGACGGGATAAAACGCCGCAATGAGCCAACTCGCCATCCGCGACGCCGCATCGTCCGACGCCCAGCGCCTGCGGCGCGCTGTGGTCGCGTTGCAGGACCACGAGGGCCGCCTGCATGCGACACGTCTGCCCGGCGAGCTGATCGCCGACGCCTATCTCGAATGGATGCTGCGAAGGGCCGGCGAGAGGGCCGTGCTCGTCGCGGAGATCGATGGCGAATTTGTTGGCTTCGCCGCCGGATGGATCGAACTGGAGCACAACATCGCCGAGACCCCGGACTCAAACCGCTTCGGCTATATTTCCGATGTCTGCGTCCTGCCGCCCTGGCGCGGACGGCGCATCGCGCCCTCGCTGATCGAGGCGCTGGAAAAACATCTTCGCCGCGCCGGCGTCACGCGCTTGCGGATTAACGCTCTGGCGGCGAACGCGTCAGCCCGGGCGAGCTATAAATATGCGGGTTTCGTGGAGTACGGAGTCGTCTACGAGAAGGTTATCCGTAACTCGCAACTCGCGTAACTCTGTAACTCGAAGTTGGGAGCGGCGCGATCCAAGGCGCCGCTGACCCGGATATTGCAATTCGGTCGAACCGGTCGCATGCTATTTGATCATGCGTGTTCTCTGGGGAGGCGGGACATGATTGCGGTGGAAGCAATTCGGTTCAATCATGATGTAAACGCCGCGTCGCATGACGCGCTCAATATCCGAGAGAACGCCAGCGGTTTTTCCGCCCCGCCGGAGTGGCGGCGCTTCATCTCGATCAATCCCGAGGACTCACGCGCCGCGTATGCGATAGAGCCGACTCTCGGCAACGCTATTACCGTGCTGGCCTCGTTGAGTTCGACCGACCCCGCGCTCGCCTTTGCGGAGATTCGCGTCAAGGAACGCGTCAAGGCCCGGCCGGTGAATTTTATCAATGGCAAATCAGGCTTCGTTGCTTTCGACTTGGTCGATCCGCCAACCGCGTTTGGCCGCGTCGGTGTTTGGGACGTGGCGTGGCATTGGCAATATCGTCCGGGACCGCGTGATTATTGGCGCGCCTTCGACGTAACGCGGCATAGATTTTACGTTGTTCTCGGTGTGCCGACATCGCCTTGGAATCAATTGCCGCATGCCGCGGCAAATACGCAATTGCCATGGACCGACGTGCTCGATTACGCCTGCCGTTGGGCCGCTGGCGCTCAAACGCGCGATTTTGCGGCGGCGCTGGTGACACGCGCCGTTTACGCGCTGGGTCCGAGCCTTGTCACCTATGATTGCCCCGGCGGCGGCAGTTCTCACTATAGTTGGGGACATTTCGACTGTACGGCCTTCGTCGAGCGATTGCGCGGCGGAATCGGCAACGGCGTCTATGTCAATTGCAGCGATTGCGCCACGATCGTTTCGACCTTCGCCAACGCGCTCGGCTGCGATCTCTGGCAATCGAGAATGGGTTGGGGGTTCGCCCTCAATGAATTGCTGGCGATCGGCGGCCACAACTGGCAGACGGCGTGCGGCTGGAGTGCGTTTAGCTATCACGAAGTCGCCTGGGAAAACGCCTGCGCATCCGGCGACGACGTCTTCGACGCTTGCCTAAGGGTCGATGGCGACGGTGACCCGACGCAGCCGCCGCATGTCGCCTTGCTGCCGCAAGACTTAACATTCGGCAATCCCGGCGATCTCCTCTATCGTGATCGTCTGGCGACGCCTCCCGGTCGCGCCAATTGCAATCCGCAGCCGGCCACGCGGCAGCGGCGGCCGGTGATGTGAGGAGAGGATGATGGTCACGGATCAACTGACTTATCTGAAGCAGCATTATCAGGCGAGCCAATGGCAAGGCGGCCGCGAGTCGTCGCGTCATTTGGTCAAGAATTTTCGGTTCGAGGGCGCGGAACTCGACGGCTGGACGCTGCACCGCCAGCGGCTGGACGATCACGAAAAGCCCAAAGCGATCCGATCGCTCTGGCGCCATGAAGGGTCTGCGGAGACGCTGCTGGCGATCGATATATTCGAATGCGCCTCAATCAAGATGGCGCATGATCAACTTCTCGAGGCGCTCGGCAACTTCGAAACCGACGCGATGAAGCGCCAAACACGCGCGGATGCGCTTGGCGACGTCGCCTTCGCCTTTGACGACCGGGTCGCGCTGTTTGCGCGGGCTAATATCGTCGTGGTCATTCGCAACGCCGGACGCGACCTCGTCTCGGTCGAGCCCATCGCGCGCAAATTGGACGCGCTGATCGCGCGCAAGTGAGCGTCGTCGCCCGCGAAGGGCGGCGGAAGCGGCGAAACATGAGGGGGCATAGCGTAGGCGTGGAAGTTGAGCACTGGCAATGAATTGGCGCGCTTAGTCATCCGAGGCCCCGTGAAAGCGAAATTGCGAATGAAAACAAAGCGCCCCAACAATTTCTCGACAGAGTAGGGCCGGGCGGCGATAATGAAGCATGAAGCACTTGCCTGCTCTTCCGCCCGGCCTCGCTCCCGACGCCCGCAATCCTCTCGCGCGCAAAAAAGCGTGCGCGTTTTGGCGCCTACCGCGCTGGAATCGCTCAACCCCTCACCAGGGTGCGCACATCGACTCGACCGCTAAGAACGCCTTGCGCCGAGCCGCGCTCATCGCTATACCACGCACGCGTTCGGCCCCTCAGCCGGACGCAGACCCATGCTCTCGGACGCCGGCCCAGCGCCGGCCCGCCAATTGGCGGTGACGGGGCCGCGCCATGCCAAGGGCAGGGCGGCTCAATCTGGCGTTAGAGAGCGCCCGTAACACGAACCCGCCGGCGCCGCCCGACAAGGGCATTTTAGGAGAATGAATGTCTGGAACCGCTGCCGCCCACGCGCCAACGCGCGAGGATTTTGCCGCATTGCTCACCGAGACCTATGGCGAGGACGAGGCCTTTGAAGGCTCGGTCGTCAAGGGCAAGGTCGTCGCTATCGAAAAAGACATGGCGATCATCGACTGCGGGCTCAAGACGGAAGGGCGCGTCGCCCTCAAGGAATTCACCAATCATGGCCGCGATCCCGCGCCGGTCGTCGGCGACGAGGTTGAGGTCTATCTCGAGCGCATCGAGAACGCGCTCGGCGAAGCCGTCATCTCGCGCGACAAGGCGCGCCGCGAGGAGAGCTGGGTCAAGCTCGAACAGGCCTTCGAGAAGAACGAGAAGGTTGACGGCGTCATCTTCAATCAAGTCAAGGGCGGCTTCACCGTCGATCTCGACGGCGCCGTGGCGTTCCTGCCGCGCAGCCAGGTCGATATTCGCCCGGTGCGCGATGTCGCCCCGCTGATGAACGTTTCGCAGCCGTTCCAGATTTTGAAGATGGATCGCCGCCGCGGCAATATCGTCGTGTCGCGCCGCACGGTGCTCGAAGAGAGCCGCGCCGAGCAACGCCACGAGATCGTTGCCAACCTCGCCGAAGGCCAGGTCATCGACGGCACCGTCAAGAACATTACCGACTACGGCGCGTTCGTGGATCTGGGCGGCATCGACGGCCTGTTGCATGTCACTGACATCGCCTGGCGCCGCGTCAACCACCCGAGCGAAGTGCTGAGCATCGGCCAGACGGTCAAGGTGCGCATCATCAAGATCAACCACGAGACCCACCGCATCTCGCTCGGCATGAAGCAGCTGCAGGAAGATCCGTGGTCGGCGATCGAGGCGCGCTATTCGGTTGGTCAGCGCCTCACGGGCCGCGTCACCAACATCACCGACTACGGCGCGTTCGTCGAACTGGAGCCGGGCATCGAAGGCCTGATCCACGTATCGGAAATGTCGTGGACCAAGAAGAACGTGCATCCGGGCAAGATCATCTCGACAAGCCAGGAAGTCGACGTTCAGGTTCTCGAGGTCGACGCCGCCAAGCGGCGCATTTCACTGGGCCTAAAGCAGACGCTGCAGAACCCGTGGGAAGCGTTCGCCGAGAAGCATCCGGTGGGATCGGAAGTCGAGGGCGAGGTCAAGAACAAGACCGAGTTCGGCCTGTTCATCGGGCTCGATGGCGATGTCGACGGCATGGTCCACCTCAGCGATCTCGACTGGACGCGCCCGGGCGAGCAGGCGATCGAGGACTTCAAGAAGGGCGACATGGTGCGCGCCCGCGTGCTTGATGTCGACATCGAGAAGGAACGCATCTCACTGGGCGTCAAGCAGCTGGCAGGCGATCCCTTCGCGACCAAGAAGCCGAGCGCCGAGGAGCCTGCGGAGGCCGCTGGCGGCCCTGGCGAAATGCGCAAGGGCTCCGTCGTCACTTGCGAAGTGCTCGAGGTCAAGGACGGCGGTCTGGAAGTCAAGATCGTCGGCACGGACTTCACCACCTTCGTCAAGCGCAACGAACTGGCGCGCGACCGCGGCGATCAACGCCCCGAGCGCTTCTCGGTTGGCGAGAAGGTCGATGCCCGCGTGATCCTGTTCGATCGCCGCGCCCGCAAGGTCGGCGTGTCGATCAAGGCGCTGGAGGTCGCTGAGGAGAAGGAAGCCATCGCGCAGTACGGCTCCGCGGATTCCGGGGCGTCGCTCGGCGACATTCTCGGCGCCGCGCTCAAGGCGCGCGACAAGGGCGCCAAGAAGGGCGAGTAATCGTCGTTCGCTGAACTGGGAAAAGGCCCGCGCGGGAGCGATCTGGCGCGGGCCTTTTGTTTGCGCGCTTTCGTATGACTTGTGGCTTGCGGGCGCCGCCGCGGGCGCTATACTGACATGCCAGCCCGCGCGAAACGCCGCGCTGGCGCCACCTGCCGCAAGCGGGTGACAGTCGAGGCCGAGGCTGCTCAAGCGGCCCATGCACAAGGGAGGAAGTTCGTGAAGGACAGCCGTCATCTCACTCACGTTGCCATCGCCGCCAGCATGTTCACAGCGATGTGCACATTCACCACGCCCGCTTTCGCCGCCGGTCCGGAAGTCGTAGCGGGCCCGTCCGCCGATCCGCAGTGCTTCGCGCCGTGGACCGACAAGACGAAGTTCTTCAAGTATGCTGCGAAGAAAGGGCCGTATCGCATCGCGCTCGCCAACGGGTACATCGCCAACACCTGGCGCATTCAAATGATTCAGACCGCCAAGGCCTATGCCGCGCAGCCCGATGTCGCTGCCAAGCTGAAGGAGTTCAAGGTCGTCTCGACCGGCGACGACGTCGCCGCGCAGATTGCCGCCGTGAACAATTTTATCGATTCCGGCTACGACGCGATTGTTGTCAACGCGCAGAATCCCGCCGCTTTCAAACCTGTCATCAAGCGCGCCAATGACGCCGGCGTGGTGCTGGTGGCGTTCGACAATATTCTCGACACGGAAGAGGCGATCAATGTCGATGTCGATCAGAAAGGGCTCGGAGTCTATTGGGCGAAATGGCTGAACGATCATCTGCCCAACGGCGGCAAAATTCTGGAAGTGCGCGGCGTCGCTGGCCTGTCCGTCGATACCGACCGCCACAACGGCATTCACGAAACCCTCGATGCATCGGGCAAAAAATGGGAGATCATCGAAGTCTTCGGCAAGTGGGATGATCCGACCGCGCAGAAGGTCACCGCCGACGCCATCGCGGTGCAGAAGCATTTTGACGGCGTCACCGCGCAGGGCGGCGACACCGGCGTCGTCCAGGCGCTGCTCGACGCCAAGCATCCGATGGTGCCGTTCGGGGGCGAGACGGAGAATGGCTTTCGCAAGTTCTGCGCCAAGCTGGCAGGTGAAGGATTGAAATGCTCGTCTGGCGGGACAGGCCCCGCGCAGGTCGCGGTGGCGATCAAGACGGCGATCGCCGCGCTCGAAGGGCAGGTGGTTCCGCAATCGGTAAAACTGCCGCTGGCGACCGCTGAGGATCCCAATTTCAAGGACGGCGACAACTACTACGCCGCCCAGTCGGACAATTTCTTTGTCGGCAACTCCTTCCCGACCTGCAAGATCAACTTCACCGCGCAGGAAATTATGGGGCAAACGAAGGAGAACAAGTAACCTACGCGGAGGCTGGCGCCGCGGATATTTCCCTGGGGCCAGCCTTCCCAGCGTGGCGCGTCACGCGACAATTCCTTCTCCCCTTGCCAGAAACGCATGGCGGTGTGACGGGTATGCAATCATCGGCCCAACCGCTTTTGCGCATGGAAGGCGTCTCCAAACGCTACGGCGGCGTGCGCGCGTTGGAGAAAGCCGACCTCGTCGTCAACGCCGGACAGATTCACGCGATCCTTGGCGAGAATGGCGCGGGCAAATCGACGTTGATCAAGGTGCTCTCCGGTGTGGTGGCGCCCGACGCCGGCCGCATCATGTATGATGGCGCCGAGGTGACATTCGCGTCCCCCGCCGCGGCGAACCGCGCCGGCATCGTCTGCATCTTTCAGGAACTTTCGCTGATCCCCGACCTGTCGGTTGCCGACAATATCTCGATCAGCAATCCGCCACGCCGGCTTGGCATGATCGACCGCAGCGCGCAGCGGCGCATCGCTGAAGAGGCGATGGCGCGTGCCGGCGCGCAGGACATTCATCCGCTGGCGCTGGTCAAGGATCTGCCGCTGTCGCGCCGTCAGATGGTCGAGATAGCCAAGGCGCTCGCCCGCAATCCGCGCGTGCTCATTCTCGACGAAGCGACTTCAGCGCTGACCGCCGCCGACGTGGCGAAAGTGTTTGTCGTACTCAAGCGGCTGCGCGACGAAGGTCTGTCGCTGCTGTATATATCCCATCGCATGCATGAGATCGCCGAACTCGCCGACCGGTGCACCGTTTTCCGTAATGGCTCGAACGTGGCCACCTACGCTGCAGGAACCAAGTCCGACAATGAAGTCGTCGAGATGATGATCGGACGCGAATACAGCCACGTTTTCCCGCCCAAGATAAAGGCGCCGGCCGATGCGGCGTTGCCCTTGCTCGAGGTGCGAAACTTGAGTTGGACGGACCGTCTGCGCGACATCTCGTTTTCCGCGCGCGCTGGCGAAGTGGTCGGTCTTGGCGGCTTGGACGGGCAGGGGCAGCGCGAATTGCTGCTCGCGCTATTTGGCGTCTTGCGTGGCGTCAGGGGAGAGATAAGGGTCGGCGGGGCGAACGTCGCGCCAGCAAGCCCGCACGCCGCCAAAGACAAGACGATTGGCATGGCGCTGATCCCGGAGGATCGAAAGACCGAGGGGCTGATGCTGCCCATGTCGGTGCGCGAAAATCTTTCCTTCGCCGCGCTCGGGCGCGTCTCCAGCGGCGGTATCATTGACCACGACAAAGAGCGCGGCTTGATTGGTGAAATGATTGATCTCCTCGCTATCCGTACAGCGAGTATCGATGGTCCGGTCGGTGCGCTGTCTGGCGGCAACCAGCAGAAGGTCGTTATCGCCAAATGGTTGATGACCGAGCCGCGCATCATCCTGCTTAATGACCCGACGCGCGGCATCGATGTGGGCACCAAGCAGGAGATCTATCAACTGCTGCGCCGCCTTGCTGATTCCGGCGCCGCAATCGTCTTCTACACGACGGACTATGACGAATTGATTGGCTGCTGCGACAAGGCGCTGGTGCTGTACGACGGCGCGATAAAGCGCGTGCTCGAAGGCTCCGAAATCACCGAGCGCGCCCTGATCGCCAGCGCGCTCAACATAGCTGCAGCTCCTTATGATGCTGCGGCGGCGCGTCAATGAGCGACTGGCGTTACAAATTAAGCGAGAATCGCGCCACGCTGCTCGCGTTCGTTTTCTTCATCGTGATGTTTGGGATCTACTCCAGCAATCATCCCGCCGGCTTCAACGCCAATGTCGTGCAGACCGCAGCGAACAAGGGCGTACTGCTCGCGCTGGTGGCAATGGCGCAGACGTTTGTGGTCGTCACGGCAGGTATCGACCTTTCCGTCGGGATGGTGTTCGTGCTCGCCAATTGCCTCGCCTCGTGGATCGTTGTCGGCTCGCCGGCAACCGCCGCGCTCGGCGTCATCGGTGTCCTCGCTTGCGGGCTGATTTGCGGCGCCATCAATGGGATGATCGTTATTTACGGACGCTTGCAGCCCATCGTTACGACCATCGCCAGCGGCGCGGTTTTCTTCGGCATCGCGCTACTGCTGCGCCCGGTTCCTGGCGGCGACGTCTATGGTCCGCTCGCCGATGCGCTGACGGGCAGATTGTTCGGCGCAATTCCTGCCAGCCTCGTCGCGCTGCTTGCCGTCATCGTCGTTGTTTGGATCCCATACCGGCGTTCGGCGATCGGGCGGGCGGCCTATGCCGTGGGCTCATCCGAGCCGGCGGCCTTTATGTCGGGCGTTCCCGTGCAGGGTGCGAAATTCTGCGCCTATCTGCTATCTGGGCTGATCGCCTCGGTGGCGGGTCTGTTCCTCACGTTCGTGACGTATTCGGGCGAAGCCTCGTCGGCCAACGGCGGCTCATACACGCTGTTTTCGATCGCGGCGGTGGTGCTGGGCGGCGTTTCTCTGTTTGGCGGCTCGGGCAGCGCGATCGGCGCCGTGTTCGGCGCGTTGATGTTCCGCACCATTGGCGATCTGCTGTTCGTCTTCAATCTCGATCCGCTTTGGCAGCCGCTATTCCAGGGCGTCGTTCTGCTCGCGGCTGTATGCGTCGGCTCGGCTCGGCTGTTCCAGGTCCGCAATCGTCTCGAGTTGTTTGGATGAGTCAGCAAGCGCACCCGACCCGCCTCAGCGCCGCCTTTCGCCGCGTCGACCCGCCGGTCGCCATTGCGTTCGGCTGTATCGTTGCGATGCTGCTGCTGGGCAGTCTCTATTCGCGCAGCTTTCTTTCGCCCGAATATCTCCTGCAGCAGCTAAAAGTCGCTTCGTTCCTTGGCGTCATCGCCACGGGAATGATGATCGTGATCCTGCTGGGGCAGATCGATCTTTCGGTGCCTTGGGTGGTCGCGGTCGGCGGCATGATGTCGACGGCGGCGACCGGGTGGGGCCCAGTCGGACAAACCATGGCGATCCCCTTCGGCATCGCCTGCGGCGTCGTGCTGGGGCTCGTCAACGGCGTCGGCGTCGCCTATCTGCGGATTCCCTCGATGATCATCACGCTCGCCGTCAACGCGGTCGCGCAAGGGCTGATGGTGGTTCACACCGGCGGGTTCTCGCCGCAGGATTCCTCCTCCCCCGCGATGCGCACGCTCGCCACCGGCGATCTGTTGCTCGGGCTGCCCAACGCGTTGTTGGTGTGGGCCGCCGTTGGCGCCGGCGCGATCTTTCTGCTCAACCGGACCACGTTCGGGCGGGCGGTTTACGGCATCGGCAACCGGGAGCGCGCGGCCTATCTCTCGGGGATCGACACGCAGAGGACGGTGCTGATCGCCTTTGCGCTGGCTGGCGGTCTCTCGGCGTTCGGCGGCGTGCTGCTGGCGGGCTACGCCAGCAAGGCCGCCCAGGGCATGGGCGAGGCCTACCTGCTGCCAGCGATCGCCGCTGTCGTGCTGGGCGGCGCCTCGATCCTTGGCGGACGCGGCTCCTATCTCGGCACCATCGCCGGCGTCATTCTCATCACGCTGTTGCAATCCATCCTGTCGGTCGTGCAAATGCCCGAGGCGGGGCGTCAAATCATTTACGGCGTCGTCATCATCGCGATGCTGTTGCTGTATGGGCGCGAGGGCAGGGCGCGTTGATCAGCTCGCCGCAGCCTCCAGCTTCTTGTTCTTGCCCGGTCCGTTCAGACGTTCGCGCAAGTCGGCGATAAGCCAGCGGCCGGCGCGGCGGATGTCGCGGCCGCGCTCATGCACGACGTGGATCCGGAACTCGAACGGGTCGCGCCCGGCGATATCAAGAGTCACGAGCCGGCCAGCGGCGATGTGATCCTCGACCAGGTGCGTTGGCATATTGCACCAGCCAAAGCCGGCGAGCAGAAACTCCAGCCGCGTCGCCAGATCGGCAAAACGCCAGATATGATGGCTGACAATGCCGCCTTGCAGATTTTGCGTCAGCGGCGTGCGGTCGGTCAGCACAAGCTGGGTGTGCGGCTCCAGCGTCTCGCGGGAGACAGGCGGCCCCTCGCGCGCGAGGGGGTGGTGCGCCGCGACGACCGGCACGACGCTGACCCCCGTAAGGAACTCCGTGGTCAGGTCCGACGCGCCGGCGCCGACAAGCGGATAAAGCGCAAAGCCGACGACGCCGTCGCGCAGCCGCTGTTCGGCGCCGCCCAGCGTCTCGGTGAACACCGTGACCGGCGTCTGCGGGAACTCGTCGGCGACCCTCTGCAAGCTCGCCATCAGCAGCGAATTGGGAAAGATCGCGTCGACCGCAAAGCTGAGTTCCGGCTCGACGTCTTTGGCAATGGCGGCGGCGCGCGATTTCATCGTGCGCGCGCCTTCGATGAGCCGCCGCGCGTCCTTCAGCAGGATGGCGCCGGCGCTGGTCAGGACGGGCTTTTGTTCCGAACGGTCGAACAGCGCGACGCCGAGCACCTGCTCCATCGTGTTGACGGCCTGGCTGACGGCGGACTGGACGCGGCCCAGCCGGCGCGCGGCGGCGGAAAAGCTGCCTGTCTCGGCGACTGCGACCAACACCCGCATCTGATCGAGAGTCAGGGGATCAATCATGGACGGCTCTCCGTTTTGGTCCGATTCGTATCACGTGAATTGAAGAGATGCGGAGAAAAGTGCGTTGTCACGATGGCTCCGGCTGCCGGCGACCTCGATCCCGCTCTGCGCGGGATGACCTTTTGCGGTGGCGCTAGGGGGCGCCCTTTTCCGGCGCGATTGGGCGTTTTCAAGGCGTTGCGCGGCATTTTTCCGCCGCCGGCGGGGCCCGGCGGTCGCAGGGCGCGCAGCGACTGTGGAGGCGCCGGCCCAGCGATTCGATCGGACTCCGGCTCCGCTATTGGAGGCGCGGTGACGCTCCAGCCGCAGGATGGGCTTTGCCGCTTGCGCGTCGGCGCTGACCGCGCAGTATCCCGGGGATCGTCGAGCCATGCGCATCATTTCCACAAATTGATTGCCAGAAATTATACCATGACACATATTCTGATATTCAGCAACAATAAAGTGGCTCTTATAGCGTTAGCTGTTGGTGCGGATTAGGGTGATGGCCTCTGATTCGAGGAGGCATGTTTGGACAGCGAGGAATTCCGGGGCTGGCTGAGCG
>Ga0209698_10000759_pt1 | contig 37008 bp, 28 predicted proteins | sample LitLauG_LLR_2012_FD_187203 | JGI IMG/M metagenome (GOLD analysis project Ga0209698, IMG submission 187203) | Freshwater sediment microbial communities from Pennsylvania, USA - Little Laurel Run_MetaG_LLR_2012 (SPAdes) (version 2) | ecosystem: Environmental > Aquatic > Freshwater > Creek >... | reverse complement strand
GATCACGGCGTCGTCCTTCCGGTTCTATGATTCGATTGATGGCAATATCTACATTCGGGAGATGGCGCTGTATCCGCCCAACGGGACGAACGGTTATCCGTTTGGAACGGATTTTTCGATAGACCTGGCACGCAAACAGCCGACGTATGCGACAGCCAATACCCTTGGCAACTGGCCATTGCTGGCCTCGGATGGGCTGGTCAACTCGAATTCGGCGTGGCAGACGACGCTGGTGGGAAGCAATTCGTTGCTGATCAATTTGCAATTCACGAACAAGATTGGCAGCGCGCATCTCTATTCTGGCGCGACGGGCGTGGCGCCACTTTCGAATTTTGTTTTGCAATACTGGGACGGGGCTGCGTGGCAGAACATCCCCGGCGGCAGTGTGTCGGGCAATGCCAATGGGGCATTGATCATCCCGTTCACCACGCCAGTGACGACGACGAAGGTGCAACTCCTGTTCACCAACAGCGGAACCAGCGCGGTGCAGGAGTTGTGCGTTTTTTCCGCGAATAGTAATGGCGGTTATCCGTTGGGGACGGGCATAATTTCCAACACACCTGTCTCGGCCAAATACGCCACTTACAGCGATTCGTATTATTACCTGAGCAATTCAGCGGCCGCGAAAGTCATCATCGAGAGCAACGGCCTGCCGGTGATGGGTTCAGTTTCCGCCTTCACCTGGGCGACCCGGACGACCAACTGGCCGGCGCAGTATCAGGTGTTGTTGAACTACGACAATGGAACCTATCGGCTGATCAACCGCAACAGCGGATTGTGTCTGGCAGGCGCGCAGTTGACGACGAATGCGGGCGCGCTGCTCGCAGAAGAAACGTATTCCGCGCTGCCGGATCAGGACTGGTATTTGCAGCCGGTGGACGGCGTGAATTTTTATCTGGTAAACCAGTTTAGCGGCCTGGTGGCGGACATTCAGAACGGCACCCCGGTTCAGAATGTGCAAACCAACAGCCCTAGCCAATACTGGCAAATCTCACTGGCACAGATCTTCCCGAAAAAAGGTCTGGCACATACCGGTAACAACATAGATTACATTTACCATCCGTTCTGGTGTCATGATTACGGCCCGGGAACAAGTGCTCAAGCCCCGCCGGGCGTGGTGTATTATCCGGCCGATGAGCAGCCGCAGCCGTGGTATGGGCGAGGCAGCACGGTTGCCGGTAATTATTGGTCCTCGCAGCCCATCTGGCGGACCACGCCGGCAGCGACCGTCATCCTCGGATACTGCGAACCGGATTCCCCGTCAACACCCGAGTTTGATCCTACCAACCGAAGCGCAATTGATTGGATGAACACGCAAAATTTGGATTTGCCAGTAACCGCGCCGGCGGCGGCCAATGTGTTGGGCACGTGGATACCGGCTTTTCTAAGTGTCGTTACCAATTGGGGCTGCCGGTTCGAGGCCATGCCATCGCATGAATACTCCGGCAACAACTCGTCGGCATCCTCCGCCATTTGGATGAACACAGCACAGACTGCCTACAATAACTATGGTCTCCCGATTTGGATGACGGAATGGAACATCGTGGATTGGGGCGGCACGGGTTACTGGAGCGAGGAGGACAATTACAACGCCATGGCCGAATTTTTGTGGCGAGTGGAGTCGGTATCGTGGTTCCAAAAATACTCCCTTTTTGTTTGGTCTGCCAACGCCGGCGCACCGATGGCTCCCAATCCTTGGACGCGCACCACTCCCGCGCCGACCGGATACGCTTATGACACGAACAATGTCCTGACGCCGTTTGCCGAGTTATACGGCGGGTGGGACGACGACGCCAACGTTGAAACCAACAAGGCTTATTTCATCCACAACAACGGCACACGCAAGCAACTGGCCAACCTGTCTGATCCGCAGTTGCCCGACGCGAAAAATATTCTGGTGCGCGACAGCGCCACGCAATGGACTTTGCAAGCGGCGCCGACCTCCGGCCAGTATTATTTGGTTTCCGCCGTGGATGGGCGGCGGTTGAGCTACAATGGCACGAACGTGACCCTGGCCGCCGCCGGCAGCATCGGGACGGCGGGGCAATGGGCGCTGACCGCCTATCAGTATGGTTGGTATTATCTGGATCATCCGGCGACCGGTCTGCGGTTGCAACTTGCCTACAACAATACCACCCAGGTGGCGACTTACACGATGGTCGCCCAAACCACCACGAGCACGCCGGTGCAATGGCGGTTCATCGTGCCCTACACGCCGTCTCCGGTCGTATGGACGGGCAGCAACAACACGACTTGGGCCAGCGCAAAAAACTGGGTCAACACACAAGTGACACCGCCTTTCTCCCAAACGGCAAACAATCTGGTGGTGTTCAACAATCTCTCGACCAACAACCTCAACACCGTGCTGAATTTGGCGAACAATCCCGCCGTCTCGAACAACTTCACCGTCTATGGCCTTACGGTCAGCAATCCGCCCGGACCGGTTTCCATTGGCGCGACGAACACGCTGGTCATCGGCAATTACATTGACCTGTCCCAAGCCAGCCAGGATTTGACGATCAACACGCCGGTCTATTTTGGCGAGTATCAGGGCTGCCGCCGGCAATTGTGGACGGTGGCCAGCGGGCGCACCTTGAGCTTGAATAACAGCGTATCGGGCACGGACGACCTGATTATCGGGGGCGGCGGCGCGGTGGTGTGCAGCGGCATCAACAACTATACCGGCGACACGACTATCAATGGTTCAACCTTGATCGTGGGCGGAGCCGGCCAACTAGGTGGCGGGAATTATGCGGCTAACTTGACTGACAATGGGGCTTTCATGTTCAACAGTTCCGCCGACCAAAGCCTGTCGGGCAATGTTTCCGGCACTGGCTCCGTGATTCTGAACGGCTCCGGCACGTTGACCCTGTCGGGCACGAACACTTATACGGGCACCACCTGCATCAACGCCGGCGCGTTGGTTTTGAGCGGAACCGCCTCGTCGTCCAGCACCAACATCCTCGTGGGTGGCGGCGCGATATTCGATGTTTCCGGACTGAACACAAGATTTGTGCTGGGCGGCCACACCCTGACGAACAGCTTCGTCGGCGCGGTAATCAACGGCAGCAGCGATTGCACCGCCGGCAAGTTATCGCTTGTTTCCGATGGAACTAATCCCGCTTTTATTTTAACCAATGGCACCATGACAATCTCGGCGGGCACCGTAATCAAGATCAACAACACTGGCAGAATTTTTGGCGTGGGATCTCACCCGCTCATCGCGACCGCCGGCACCGGCAATCACGGATTGGTGTCGGGCGCTTTGCCAGGAGTGACCGTCACGGGCAATGGCGTTGCCGGTTCGCCGGCCTTGCAAATAGATGGGGCGGGCAATCTGAATCTGGTGGTGACGAGCACGACCGCAGTCAGTTCGACCAATATCAATTATACGTTCAGCAGTGGTGTGCTTACGTTGACTTGGCCGGGCGATCATTTGGGCTGGATCGCGCAGTCCAATTCGGTGGATTTGTCCAACTCGAATTTATGGTTTGATATTCTGGGATCGCAATCGGTCACCAACCTTATCATCCCGATCAACCCAGCCGCGCCACAGGTGTATTACCGCCTGCGCTATCCCTTTTGATCAAAACAAACTTTCCGATAACAACCAAAATCAATTCAGTCTTATATGCAAAAAAAATCAGTTAGATCCATATTCGTATTGACGATCATTGCCAGCGCTATCTGCGTCGGCCCCAGCCGCGCGATCGCGAATGACACCAATTCAATCGCTGCCGAGAGTCCGGCGCAGCGGGATGCGCGCATGGCGTGGTGGCGCGATGCCAAGTTTGGCATGTTCATTCACTGGGGAGTTTATTCCGTGCCGGCGGGTTTTTATCACGACAAACCGGTTGCCGGCATCGGCGAGTGGATCATGTGCAATGCCAAGATTCCCATGGCGGAATACCAACAATACGCCAAGACATTTAACCCCGTGAAGTTCGACGCCGACGCTTGGGTCAAAGCAGCCGCCGATGCGGGCATGAAATATATTGTCATCACTTCGAAGCACCACGATGGTTTTGCCATGTTCGATACCAAGGTGAGTCCGTGGAACATTGTCCAAGCGACACCTTATGGCAAAGACCCATTGAAAGATCTCGCAGCCGCCAGCCGCAAATACGGCGTCAAACTTGGGTTCTATTATTCGCAGGCGCAGGATTGGAACAATGGCGGTTCGGCTTGCAACGGCAAATGGGACAGGGCGCAGGAACGCAGCATGGACGATTACATTGACCAGGTGGCGGTGCCGCAGGTGAAGGAAATTTTATCCAACTACGGCGAGTTTCCGGCGGTGCTATGGTGGGACACTCCTTGTGGCATGAACCAAGAGCGTGCAGGCAAACTTTATGAGGTCGCCAAACAGCTTCGGCCCAACCTCATCATGAACAACCGGCTCGGTGGCGGTTTCAAGGGCGACACCGAAACACCCGAACAGCACATTCCCGCTCGTGGATTTCCAGGGCGGGATTGGGAAAGCTGCATGACGATGAATGACACCTGGGGCTTCAAAAGCAACGACAATAACTGGAAGTCGGCCAAGACAATCATCCGCAACTTATGCGACATCGCCAGCAAGGGCGGCAACTATCTATTGAACGTCGGACCGACAAGCGAAGGCCTGATTCCGCAGCCCAGCCTCGACCGGCTCGCGGTAGTCGGCAAATGGATGAAAGTAAATGGCGAAGCCATTTATGGCACCAAGGCCACGCCGTTTGGCGAAGAGTTGGGAGCCGCCGTGAAAGCCAAAGACGGCTACGGCAATGACACGACGGTTTCTTCCGCCAACGACTGGCGTTGCACGACCAAGCCGGGGGAAATTTACCTGGTCATTTTCAACTGGCCGGCCAGCGGAAAATTTGAACTGCCGGCTTTGAAAACCCAAGTTGTGAAAGCGACGCTGCTGGCCGCACCGGACCAATCCATCGCTGTCAACCAAGGTGATTCCGGCGTGGTGCTTTCGTTGCCGGCGCAAGCGCCCGATGCGATTGCCTCCGTGGTGCGCCTCGACCTGGCCGATAAAACTGTGGAAGTGAAAAAAGGCAAGTGAACCTATTTGCCTAGGATGGTCGCTTTTGGTAGTCTCCCGCACATGCTTGTTTTACGGGCTTGAAGCTTTTGTGAGGATTTCCCAAATAAAGGCGCCCCTGATTTGCCGCGCATTTTCCAACCGGGGTGGTTGCGTGTTAATCTGCTTTTTGCTGTCACTCCTACTGCTTCCGGATTTAGTTTTGGCGGAGGAGTTCAGTGGCGCGCAGGATTCCGACTTTGTCATCGTCGGTTGGCAGGTTCAAGAGGGATTGCCCTCAGCGCGAATTCATGACGTAGTTCAAACCCACGATGGATACATCTGGTTGGCGACGCTCGACGGCTTGGCCAGGTTTGATGGCGTGCGATTCGAGCGCTTTTATGATTCTGACACTCCCGGGCTCGCAAGCAGCATGATTAGCTGCCTTTTGGAGGACCGCCACGGGCGTCTATGGTATGGCACGCAATCAGGCGAAATTGGATGGAATGATGACGGCGGTTTTCACCAGCTCAATCTTCCGCAGTCAAGGCCGCTGGAGCCGGTGGTGCGGTTGGTGGAGACGTTGGATGGCACGATTTGGGCAGCCGGCCGCCACACACTGCTGCCCGTCAAAGATGGTACTCCCGGAAAGATAATAGTACGCCCGGAGAATCATGACATCTGGGATATTTGTGCGATGGACAGAGGTGGCTTGTGGATGTTGGTGGACGGCGGCAACGTCTATCTGGTGGATGCCAATACGGGCAAAATATCGCTGACTATCCCAGGTCAGTCAGGCCAATGGCGAAACATCCTGCCCGCACATTCTGGCGGATTATGGGTTCGCGATGGTCAATGTATCCGGCGTTGGCTGGGAGATGGCTGGGTGGAAGACCGTGGAGTGATTGATTTGCAGGTTAATGAAAATATCGTCATTCACGAATCTAAATCAGGAACGCTGATGATTGGCACTGACGGACAGGGCGTGTGGTTGTTGGAAACGGACGGCCGTCAACACAAACTGACTCATTCCACCGGGCTATCCCAGGATCAGGTTTTGTCTCTCGGCGAGGATCGGGAGAAAAACTTCTGGGTCGGCACGGTTCATGGACTGAATCGCCTCTCTCGCCGCGTGGTAAAGATGATTACGCCGGCTGACAACTGGCAAAACCGGGCGATTTCCTCCATCACTCCGGCGACCGCCGGAGGTTTTTGGGTGGGAACTGAAGGCGCCGGTCGTTATCGAATCAGCCGGGACGGTCGTGTGATGGATCATCCGTCGGATGACGTCTGGCATCAGGATGTCTCTTGTGTTTTGGAGGATGCAAACGGACGCATTTGGATGGGAGTGATTAATTATGGACTATGGCTACGGGATAAAGCGGCGGGACAATACTTGACCAATCCAGTCTCCGGTTATCCAAACGCCCTGTTCCAAGATTCCCGCAAAGCTGTTTGGGTGGGCACAACGATGGGGGCGGCGCGTTACGATCCGGGTGGCAGAATCCCCGGGCCAATCATGCTGACAAATTCTGATGTCCGGTGTTTTGCGGAGGCGGCAGACGGCTCGATTTGGATCGGGCTGCAAGACGGCGGGCTGTTCCGCTACGACCCGGTGACCAAGCAAGCCAGTCAGATTGCAAGTGAATATCTGCGCAGCAGCATTCACGCGCTGCATTGCGCCGTTGATGGGACATTATGGATTGGCACACGGAGGAATGGGTTGGCGTTTCTGAAGCAGGATCAATGGGGAACATTGACACATCAGCAAGGACTGCCGGATGACTCCATCAGCGACATCCGTTCCGACAACGCTGGCAACCTGTGGATTGGTTCATCGAGCGGGATTTTTCGCGTGAGCCGAAAGCAGTTGGACCAATTTAACGCCGGGGTCATCGGCTCGGTGAATTGCCTGCAACTCGGCAGTGGCGATGGCTTGGGCGCTTGGGAAATTTTGGGCGGTCACCAGCCAATCGCCTGTCGCACTGCCGATGACCGGCTGTGGTATGTCACCAGCGTGGGATTGGCAGTGGTGGATCCGCAGGCGATCCAGCCCAACGAGTTGCCGCCACCCGTGGTGATTGAGTCCATGCAGGCTGACGGCAAGCCGATTCCAAACGCGACCTCACCACTCGACCGCGATGCCGGCAAAACACTGGTCCGCTGTCCGGCTGGCACCAGGCAGTTGGAGATTCGCTACACGGCTTTGAGCTTTTCAGCCCCCAAGCAGGTTCGCTTCCGCTACCGGTTGGAAGGTTTCGACAAAAAGTGGATCGAGGCGGCGGACCAAAGAGTGACTTACTTTTCGCACCTGCCGCCCGGACGATACAACTTTGAGGTCACCGCCTGCAATAACCACGGTGTCTGGAGCGCCAATGGCGCCCGGTTGTCGTTTCAAGTGCTGCCGTTTTTTTGGCAGACGGTGTGGTTCAAATTGCTCATTGGGCTGGCGGTAGTCGCGGTGATGATCTTTTTTTACCGCGTCCGGCTTGCGCGTTTGCGGGCGCTTGAGCGCCTGCGCCAGCAGATTGCGCGCGATCTCCACGACGAGGTTGGCGCCAACCTGGGAAGCATTTCGCTGCTCACGGAAGTCATGGAGCGAAGGCCGCATCCCGGTGACCTTGCCCAAATTCGTTCGACCGCTGACCAGACCGTGGACACATTGCGTGATTTGGTGTGGATCATCAACCCCTCGCACGAATACTTCGCGGATCTGGTGGCGCGGCTCAAGCAGATTGCCGCGATCATGCTCGCAAATATCTCTTATGAATTCGTCGAAGAGGAGCCGCCAACCAGCGTTAAATTATCCCTGGAAATTCGGCGGCACGTGCCGCCGCTGTTCAAGGAAGTGTTGAACAACATCCGCAAACATTCCCAGGCAGGTCATGTGGCCGTTCAATTGTATTGTCGGGAGGGGAACCTTGTGCTTGAGGTCAGTGACGACGGCGTCGGTTTCGAAGTTTCCAAGCAAAAACCAGGCGACGGCCTCAAAAATTTCCGGAATCGCGCCGCCGAAATGCGGGCGGCAGTGACGGTGACCAGCCAGCCGAAAAACGGCACGACGGTCAAACTGACCGCGCCCCTCACGAAATCTCGTGACTGGTGGAATCTCTTTAATTAGGGATATTATCTTAAATCAAGCATCCGAATTTAGCCGCGGAACAGCAGAGCCAATCTGAACAACCCGGCGGAGAAATTATATGAAGTTGACCGAAACAGAATTTGTGGCCAAGCCGGAGACGGACGAGCATGCTCAAACCGCTCCGCCCGTGAGCGTCTGGCTCATCGAGGACAACCAGAACTTTCGCGCCACGCTTGCCCGGGTGGTGAACGGCATGGCCGGCATGAAATGTAGCAACCAGTTTTCCAATGCCGAAGACGCCTTGGACGCCCTGAACGCCGGGGCCGTTCCTGACGTGGTTCTGCTGGACGTGGGGTTGCCGGGTTTGAACGGAATTGACGCCATCAAGCAGATTAAGACCCTTTCGCCCACCACCCGCATCGTCATGTTGACGGTGTTTGACGATCACGAGAAAGTTTTCAACGCCGTTTGCGCCGGCGCATCGGGTTACCTGCTCAAGCCCTCCAACACCGCCGCGATTGTCCGCTCCATCAAGGAGGCCATTTCTGGAGGGGCTCCCATGACCCCACAGGTGGCCAAGTCCGTGCTGGACATGCTGTCCGGCCGCACCGCTCCCAAACCGGTTCAAATCTTGACCAATCGAGAACAATCCATTTTGCGTTTGATGGCTCAGGGACGCGGCATGAAGGGCATCGCCGAGGAACTCGATTTGAGCTACCACACCGTGGATTCCCATCTCAGAAACATCTACGCCAAACTCCATGTGCATACCAATACTGCTGCCGTTGCCAAAGCAGTGAAAGAGGGATTGCTTTAGGGAACCACTTGCGTGGTGCCGCACCCAAGCCCCGCCACTTTACATTCATTCCGCCCGGTCTAGCCATTTTCAACCGCCGTTTCCACGCCGCTCGCACCTCAAAAAAATTCGCATCCATCCTCTGCTCGCGGGACGGGCATTGAATTGGGATGGGTTGGGCAAGCCGGCTGCTGGCGAACCGCTCAAAAATACTCGAAGCAAAGTCTGCAGATGATTCAATCGTCCTTGCGCGGAAACAGCGGTGCCGGCTCGCCAATCGGCTGGCCGGATTGCAACTGGCCCCAGGCCGCGCTGGAAAATTGATCCGGCGCGCCGGACAGGCCGAGCTGCGCGTAAATCTTTGTCGCGGTGCCGGGCAGGAACGGCCAGAGCAGGACTGCCAGCACGCGGCAGGTTTCCGCGAGATTGTAAAGCACCTCGTCCAACCGCGGCGCCTGCGCCGGATCCTTGGCGAGCCGGAACGGCGCCGTCTGGTCCACGTATTGATTGGCGCGGTTGACGAGCGACCAGATGGCCAGCAGCGCGGCCTGAAGCTGGTTCGCGGCGAGCAGCGCGCGGGTTTCGGCAATTATCTTTTCCGCGTCGGCGGCCAGTTCGTTGGAGCGCGCGGGCACCACGCCGTTGCGGTAGCGCTTGAGCATCGATAGCGAACGGTTGACGAGGTTGCCGAGGCCGTTGGCGAGTTCGGCCTGGTACCGCGCGCGGAAGCCGGCGTCGGTCCAGTTGCCGTCCGGGCCGATGTTGAGTTCGCGCAGCACGTAAAAGCGGAAGGCGTCCAGGCCCCATTCGTTAATGACCGCGACCGGGTCCACCAGGTTTCCGGTGCTCTTGCTGATCTTGGCGCCGTCCTTCTGCCACCAGCCGTGAACAAGAATCTGTTTCGGCAGCGGCAGGCCCATCGCCTTGAGCATGATCGGCCAATAAACCGCGTGAAACTTCAGGATGTCCTTGCCGATGACGTGCAGGTCGGCGGGCCACAAGGAAAGTTGTGATTTTTGAATTCTCAGTTTTGAGCCTTGCGGGGCACATAAAACCGTTTCGTCGCCGTGCGCGGCGGGAACGGAAATGTAATTCACCAGCGCGTCGAACCAGACGTAGGTGACGAAGTTCGGATCGAAGGGCAGGGGAATCCCCCAGTTCAATCGCGCCACCGGCCGCGAGATGCACAGGTCTTCGAGCGTGTGATTCTTCAGAAAACCGAGCACCTCGTTGCGGCGGTAATCGGGCTGGACGAACGCCGGGTTTTTTTCCAGGTAATCAATCAGCCACGCCTGGTGCGCCTGGAGCTTGAAGTAGTAATTGTCCTCCTTCAACTCGACTACTTCGCCATACGACGGATCGAATGTGCCGTCGGGCCGGCGGTCTTTCTCGGTGAGAAAGGTCTCCTCTTTCGCCGAGTAAAAACCGGTATAGGTGGCGGTGTAAAACTGGCCGGCGGCGTGCAGTTTCGAGAGAATCGCCTGAACAAACTCCTTGTGGCGCGGCTCGGTGGTGCGGACGAAATCGTCGTTCGTCAGCTCCAGCTTTTTTGCAAAGGCCCGCCAGTCCGCCGCGAGCGCGTCGCAGTATTCCTGCGGATTCTTCTTTTCCGCCTGCGCCGCCTGCTGGACTTTCTGGCCGTGTTCGTCAAGGCCGGTCAGAAAGAACGCCTCCTCACCGAGACTCCGACGCGACCGCGCGATCACGTCCGCGATGATCTTTTCATAAGCGTGGCCCAGGTGCGGCTGGCCGTTCAGGTAATCAATCGCGGTCGTGATGTAAAAGCGTTTGCTCATCGTTGAGGGTGCATTCTGGCGGACCGGTGCGGCAATGGCAATGCCGGCTTGCGGTCCAAACCAGCAACCACGTTTTCAAAACTCTGCCGGCGTAAGGATCCAATATAAGGGTGATTTGCGAATTTCGGGAAAACTGTCATCCGCGGACTGAAAAATGTCACCGTTTCGTCACTTTGACTCCGCGCAATCGTCACGCATACTGCCCGCTCAACTACTCTCGATTTATGAAAGCAATGATTTCGACGGCTCTGGCCTTGGTGTTGGCGGGTTTGCCGGCCGCCGCCGGCTCGTTTCAACCCGGGCATGTCGTGGTGCTGCGCGCCGGTGATGGCGCAGTGGACTTAAAACTGAAGCAAGCGCCAATCTTTGTAGATGAATTTGTTCCGGGGGCGCCCAACTCGGCCCCGGCAAACACGGTCGCCATCCCCACCAACGGCACGGACACTCTGTTTTTCAACGGCCATGCCGCGACCGAAGGCGTGCTGGCGCGATCAGCCGATCATCGGCTGCTGACCGTCGCCGGTTACGGTGGCGTGAATTTATTACAGAAACAAGGCACCCCTTCGTTGCTGGACATCAAACGGGCTTTTTGCACCGTGGATTTCGCCGGCACTGTTTACACCACGGTTTACCAACTGGATGCCGAGGATCAGAAAATGAACCCACGCGGGGTCGTAACCGACGGCACGAACAATTTCTGGGGCTGCGGCAACGCCTTGGCGACTCTGTACTTTCATCCGGATTCCCCTCCGGAGGTGTTCGACGCCATCTCCAGCACCCGCGCCCTGCGGATCATTAATCAGGTTCTTTATACCACGCTCAACGGGCCGGACGGCATCGCCGCCGATCTGTCGGCTGGAATTTTTACCTTTCAGGATGGCGCAGGAGACCCCGCGCCGCTGCCCCGCAAGGCCGACTCCAAATTGAAACGCGTGCTCACCGCCCAACGGCCGTATGTTAAAATCGCCGGGTTCGACATGAACCCCGAAGGAACCATTGCTTACACCGCGGACACCGACGCCGGCATCCAGAAGTACGTCAAGACCGGGGGCGCATGGAAATTCGCTTATAATTTCAGCATTCCCCAAAACATTCCCGCGTCGGAAAACCACGCCAAAGGCTGCTTCGGGGTCGTCGTGGATTTCAGCGCTCCCGCCCCCATCATTTACGCCACCACCACCGAAGGCTATGGCGGCAGCGTCAATTCCAACCGCGTGGTGCAGATTGTTGACACGAATCCGACGGCCGTGGTCACCACGCTGGCGCAATCGCCGAGCTTGCAAATGGTTTACCGCGGAATCGATTTCACGCCCGAAGCCGCGCCGGTCAAGCCTTGAAAACCCGGCGGAAGTTCGCCTTCCAAAGATTTCACGCATAACGCGACTCGCCCCGGGGTTGGATCGTTGTTGCGTTGCCGGGGAGTTCCAATAGACTCTCTTCGAGACAATTCAAACTAAACTTATGAAAAATACACTTGCCTTCCTCACCGTGGCGGCTGCTTTGACGCTTTCGGCCCGCGCGGCCGACGTAACCTGCACGATCACCGACGTCCACCTGTGTTGTCCGTCCTGCGTCAAAGGCGTGGCCAAAGCAGTGGCCGAAGTCACTGGCTTGACCGCCAAGGCGGATCAGGATGCCGGCAGCGTGACCTTGACGGGGCCGGACACGGCCACGGTTCAAAAAGGCGCGGACGCACTCGTGACCGCCGGCTACTTCGGCAAGAGCAGCGATGCGGCGATCAAGCTCAACGCCGCAACCGGCGCAAAAAATCAAAAGGTGCAATCTCTGAAAATTGAAGGGGTGCATCTTTGCTGCGGCAAATGTGTCAAGGCGTTGAACGCAGCGCTCGGAACTGTGCCAGGTGTCACCGGAAACACGGCCGCCAAAGGTGTCAAAACCTTTGAAGTGACTGGCGATTTCAATGACAAGGAAGTGTTCGTTGCTTTGCAGAAGGCGGGGCTCACCGGTCAGGAGAAATAATCTCAACCTCCGCTTTCGAAGTCCCCGGCGCCAAACGCCCGGGGTTTTTTGGTTTCTTGTGCCGAAGTGTGGACTGGCATTTCAGTTTTCGCTGGTTAAACTGCGGTTCTGAACAGGACTTGCTGCTGAATTAACACAAAGTACACTCCTTGAGGAAATGCCTGATGGCTTGAAGACAATTGCAATCGCAGACGGATCGTTGGTCTTGAAGATTCCGGATGGTTTTTCGTTTGAGGTAGAGAAAAACGGCACCATTTGCATCTTCCCATCCGACATTCCTGACCTGCTGGCCTTGCGGTTCAGTTCAGTCACCGTTGAAGTGAAGCCATCAAGGAAAACTTCCGAAATTGACCTTGCGGCCAATGTCTACCAGCGTGGAACACAACAGGGGCTAGAAACCATGCGAGCAGGAGGCAAAGCTTGGTATCACGAAGATAAAGAATCCGAACAGGACGGAAAGCCAATCTGGCTTCGGTTTTGGTACGTGGGGTGCAGCAAGAATACGATCTTGATTTCAATATGTTGTGATTTGAGCAACAAGCAGCACGCACGAGTGCTCGAGGTTATTGATATCATGCCAAACCTAATCACCGGCTTAAAACCGCGTGGTGAAAAATCTCCGCTGACAACTCAGGAAAGTTTCAAACTGGACGAACAACGGACCCTCGTGGAAGAAGTCCTGCGCACGAAGTACGATACTTATGCGCTGCCCAAATTAAAAGCTGATCTACCGGTGCTCCAACGCATTGTGGACTACCATGTTTTCAGCCCGGAGCAAGAGTATGAGTGGGCGAGTGTCGGAGTCGCTTTTGGCGATATCGTGGCCAATGAGCTTGGCTTGGCTTGGATCATCCAGTGCGATGAGTTTGGTGTGGAGCCCGCGCTCAATCTCAAGGACACATCGATTACGCTTTTTCCCAGGAGCATGCTTCTGAAGCGTATCGAACAGGGGGAAACTCCCGACCTGCAATACCTGCTCAACAAGCTCGTTGAAAGTGTCGAAGAATTGAGACGCGGTGGCTGCTAGATCCCTGACCACAACCATGTTCTCTCGCGGCGAGACGCCGAACCCGCCGACCGGGTTTCGACTTTCGGTTCCGTGTTCGCTGGATATACTAGACGTGTGATTGACACCGAAGCCAGGCTTGCCGCGCTGTTGCCCCAAATCCGTAACGCCGGGTGGGTCGCCGTGGACACGGAAGCCGACAGCTTGCACAATTATCCCGAAAAAGTCTGCCTGATCCAGATCAGCACGGCGGCCGGCGACGAACTGGTGGATCCGCTCGCGGGCCTGAATCTGGACGCGCTGCTCGAGGCGCTGACAGGTCATGAGTTGATTCTCCATGCGGCGGATTACGATTTGCGGATGCTGCTCAAGCATCACCGGTTTGTTCCCGGTGCCATTTTCGACACCATGCTCGCGGCGCGCCTCCTGGGCGAAAAGCAATTTGGCTACAGCCATCTCGTGGACAAGTTTCTGGGCGTGAAATTGGAAAAAGGTCCGCAAAAGGCCAACTGGGCGCTGCGCCCGCTCACCGAGCGCATGGCTGCCTATGCCCGCAACGACACGCGGTATCTCAAGCCGCTCACCGACCAGCTCAAACCGCAACTCTCCGCCCTGGGCCGGCTGGGGTGGCATCAGGAAACTTGCGCGCGGCTGATTGCCGAGTGCACGCAGCCGCGTCCGAGCGATGACGATTCCGTCTGGCGCGTGAAGGGCAGCCATGCGCTGGGCCGCGCCGCGCTGGCCGTGCTGCGCGCGCTCTGGCAGTGGCGCGAAGCCGAGGCCGTCGCCGCCAATCGGCCGCCATTTTTTGTTCTGAGTCACGAGGTGCTGGTGAACCTGGCGGACGCGGCGGCGAGCCATCAACCGGTGGAGCCGCTGTTGCCGCGCCACCTTTCCGAGCGGCGGCGCGCGGGCGTGCAGGCGGCCTTGGCGGACGGATTGCGGACGCCGCCCGAGCAGCGGCCACGGCTGCCGGAGCGAACACATTACTGGCCAAACGAGGCGGAACGGAGGCGCTCCGTGGAATTGCAGCATCGCCGGGACGCGCGGGCACAGGAATTGAACCTCGATCCCACGCTCATCGCCAGCCGTTCGACGCTCGCCGAACTGGCGCAGAACTGGGATCTTAATGCGCCCCGGTTGATGAACTGGCAGCGTGAATTGCTGCAACCCAAATAAAAAAACAGCGCGCCGGGACAACCCCGGCGCGCTGAGGTTCACCAGGCGGTGAGCTTTACTTTTTCAAATTCCGCACAAAGCGATCCATGCGCTCCAGGCCCTTCTCGATGTTCGCCAGGCTCGTCGCATAGCTGATGCGCAGGTAGTCGTCTGCGCCGAAAGCGATGCCGGGAACGGCGGCGACTTTCTCCTGTTCGAGCAACTTCGCGCAAAATTCGGAGGACTTGAGTCCGGTTTTGGAAATGTTCGGGAAAAGGTAAAATGCGCCTTTCGCGTTCACGCAGGAAATGCCGGGAATGGAGTTCAATTTCTTGAACGCAAATTCGCGGCGCTTGGAAAACTCCGCGAGCCACTTTGGCAGATGTTCCTGCGACCCGGTCAGCGCAACCACCGCGCCTTTTTGGGCGAACGAAGTGGGATTGCTCGTGCTGTGGCTTTGCACGGCGTCAATCGCCTTGGCGATCGGTTCCGGAGCCGCGCACCAGCCGAGCCGCCAGCCGGTCATGCTCCAGGCTTTGGCGAAGCCGTGGACGATGATCGTGTGCTCGAAATGCGCCGGCGAAAAACTCGCGACGCTTTTCACCTTCGCCCCGTCGTAAAGCAGGTGCTCGTAGATTTCATCGCTCATGATGAGGACGTTCTTCTCCACGCAGACGTCGCCGAGCGCCTCGATTTCTTCCGGCGTGTAAACGGAGCCGGTCGGGTTGCTTGGGGAGTTGAGCACGAACAGCCGGGTGCGCGGCGTGATCGCGGCACGCAGTTGCGCGGGCGTGACTTTGAATTCCGTTTGGTCAGTCGTTTCGAGGATGACCGGTTTCGCGCCGGCGAGCTTGACCATTTCCGGATAGCTCAACCAGTACGGCGCCGGAATGATGACCTCGTCGCCTTCCTCGCAGGTCGCGATAATGACGTTGTAGCAGGAGTGTTTGCCGCCGCAGGAAACGATGATCTGCGACGGTTTGTAGGTGAGGCCGTTTTCGCGTTTGTGTTTGTCGGCGATGGCTTCGCGCAGTTCCGGGATGCCGGCGGCGGGAGTATACTTGGTGAAACCCTCGGCGAGCGCCTTGGCGCAGGCATCCTTGATGTGCTGCGGCGTGTCGAAATCCGGTTCGCCCGCGCCGAAGCCGACCACGTCTTCGCCTGCGGCTTTCATGGCTTTGGCTTTGGAATCAATGGCCAGGGTGAGCGATGGCGACAGGGTGGCGGCGCGCTTGGAAATTTTATAATTCATAACGTCAGAGCACGAAAAGATGACGAGTGATCTCGGGGAGCGCAAGCAGGAATTGCCCTCCCTGCGAGGTGTCCGGCTTCCGTTCGGGCGGAGATTTTAGTTGAAACTCGCGCCGTGGTCATAGAGCGGAATGCCGTTGACGGCCTGATCCACATCCAGCGCGAAGCTATCCACCCGGTATAGCGGCTTGTCCCCGCGACCCGAAGTGGTGACGCCGTAGGGACGCAGTTGCTGGTCAATCTCCTTGAGTTGAGCCTGGTCTTGGGCTTCCGCCTGTTTGAGGTTGGCGGTTTCCTGTGCCACGTCCCGAACTGGCGTCCGCTTTCGACGATTCGCGCGCGGTGGTTTCGCCCCCGCGAGTCCGCGGAGTTGATTCTGGTCGTCGCTCAGGGCGTTCGCCCAGCGCTGCCGTTCCGCGACAAGTTGTTCGAACCGCGCCTGATCCTGTACCGGCGGATGCTGCAAAATAAAAATGCCGGGGTGGGGGGACGTGGATTTGGTGCCCTCCGGTTTCTGCGGAAGACTGGACCGGCGCTCCGCGGTGCCGCGCACGGTCCAGCCGAGCGCGTTGGTTGCCACAATGGTTCCCGTGACGTGAACCCACGCGGTCAGGGGGCGCTCGCCCTGGTGCTTGGTCCACCAGAAAAACAACGGTGTCAAATCCACCGTCAAGCCGCTGACGGCGCGCTGCGGCGATTTGCAGGGATCGGCCCGCAGCGGCAGTGTGGCGGTCGCCAACGCCATCATTAAACCTGAAATCCGGAATAAGCGGAGTGGGTGCGTCATGCCGCCATTTTAATCCCGACTCGAACGAGAAGCAACTGTCGGCCAACGGGTTGGAAAATCGGAATTGAAATTGAATAAAACAACCCGGTCGGCCAGTCTCAATTCCATGAAAAGATCAATGTCGGTCAAAGCGGTTTTTCTGGCGGCGAGCGGTGCGCTGTTGCTTGGCGGCTGCGTCTATCGCGAACGGGTCGTTTACCGGCAGGCGCCACCGGGCGCGCCGGTCACGACCACCGAGCAGGAAGTGGTGGTCGCCGGAGCGCCGCCGGCACCGCTCGTCGAAGAGTATGTGCTGGCGCCGGGGCCGGGCTTCATCTGGATTGGTGGGGCCTGGATCTGGCGCGGCCACTGGGAGTGGGAGCATGGACGCTGGGCGCGGCCGCCGCATCGCGGCGCGGTGTGGATGCCGCATCATTATGTCAATCGTGGTGGCGCCCACGTCTTCATCCGCGGCGGCTGGCGGTGACCGGTTCCGGTTCGGCGGGCGTGAACGCTTGGGCCTGTGCGAGCCGGTGGAAGGCGCCGCGGCGGCGGAGCAATTCCTCCACGGTGCCGGTTTCCTCGATTGCGCCGGCGTGCAGCACCACTACGCGATGCGCGTTGCGGATCGTCGAAAAGCGGTGTGCGACGATCAGTGTCGTCCGGCCTCGGGTAAGCCGGACCAAGGCCTGCTGGACCAAGCGCTCGGATTCGCTGTCGAGCGCGGAAGTCGCCTCGTCGAGCAGGATGAGCCGCGGCTGGCGCACGAGTGCGCGGGCGATGGCCAGGCGCTGGCGCTGGCCGCCGGAGAGGCGGGCACCGCCTTCACCGAGCGGCGTGGCCAGTTGTTGTGGCAGTGAGCGGACAAACTCTTCCAGATTCGCCTCCGCCAGGGTTTGCCAGATCGTATCGTCGCTGACCCTGCTCAATCCGTAGCTGAGGTTTTCGCGCAACGTTCCGTTGAACAAGATCGTAGTCTGCGGCACCACGCCAATTTGCCCGCGATAGCTCCGCAAATCCAGTTCGCGCAAATCGTGGCCGTCGAGCCGGACACAGCCGGCGGTCGGTTCGCGGAATCCGATGGCGAGATTGACCAGCGTGGATTTGCCCGCGCCGGATTCGCCGACGAACGCCACCGTTTCACCGGGAGCGAGCCGCAGCGAAATGCCATTCAGCGCCACCTCGCGTCCGCGCGGGTAGCGATAGCTGACGTTTTCAAAAACCAGTTCGCCCCGCAGCGGATTGGGCGCGCGCGGTTTGCCTTCGAAATGTTCGACCTGCGGCGCTTCCAGCACTTCGCCGATGGAACGGATGGCATCCGCGCCCTGGGCCATGGCGGGAAACACGCTCAGGAGTTGCTGCACCGCACCGACCAGCATCCCGAAGTAGGAATGGTACATCACCGCGTCGCCGACGGAGATTTTGCCGCGCGTCACCAGCCAGGCGGAGAACACGAGGCAGGCGAGTTGGAAGAGCATGAACGTGAACCACGAGCTGGAGGCGAAGAATTCCGTGAGCGTGTCCACCTCGAGGCCGCGGTTGCGGAGTCTTTGGAACATGGAACGGACGTCGCGTGTCTCCTCCGCCTCGAGGCCGTGCGCGCGGGTGACCGGCAGCATCAGCAGCATCTCCCCGACGCGGGCGTTCATCTGCTCGGTTTCCTGGCGCAGCGCTTCGTATTGCTCGCGGAAACGGCCGTTGAAGAGCTTTAGCAGCCCCACGCCTGCCGGCACCGTCAGTGCAAAATAAAGCGCCAGGAGCGGCTGCCGCGCCAGCGCGATGATCGTGACGTAGAGAATCACCAGCAGGCCGTTCAGGCCGGTGTGCATGAGGTGACGGCACAAGCCGTCAATCGCGTCCACGTCGCGGAGAATTTTCGTCTGGAGGGCGCTGGTCTGTTTTTCCTCGTAGAACGCGATGCTCAGTTGCTGCAGCCGCTCAACAATCGCGCTGCGCAGCACCAGTTGCATGTGGCGCAGCGCGCCGCTCATGAACCGGACAAATGCGGTGTGAACGAACGGATTCTGCACCAGCAGCAGCAGGTAACCCCCCGCAATCCAGAGAATCCGCCGAAACGAATCCGGCCGCGGAGGCGTCAGCGCGTCCACGACCATGCCCACCGCCAGGGGAAAGAGCGAGCCGGGCGACTGCTTCACCACAAAGAGCGCGATGGCGGCAAAAACCTGCCGCCGCTGGTCGTCAAACAAGTACCAGAGTGTCCGGCCGGGATGCTTTGAATCGAAGCGGCCGTCCAGCAAAGTTTCCCATGGCTCGGCGACCGGCGACGGTTTCATCGGCATAGTGAAACGTTCGGCGACCGGCGAAAGCAGGCAGTTTCCGCCTTGTCACCGCGCGGGAGCAATCTATTTGCCGGCGCCGGCATCAACCGCTACTTCTTCCTGCGACTCGCTGATCACGGGTGCAATGGCCTGGAGCTTGTCGCCGGAATCGAGGTTGACGAGTTTCACGCCCATCGTGTTCCGGCCGGCTTCGCGAATGTCCTTCACGAAGGTGCGAACCATCTGGCCGCCAACGGTGATCAGCATGATCTCGTCGGTGTCGCGAACCGTCAGTGCGCCGACTACGCCGCCGGTCTTGTCACCTGTCTTCATCGTAATGATGCCCTTGCCGCCGCGGGATTGAACGCGGTACTCGTCAAACCCCGTGCGTTTGCCGATGCCGTTTTCGCCGGCGACCAGCAAGGCCGCGTCCGGCACCACAATCGCCGCCGCCACGAGCGCGTCGCCGGTTTCCAGACTGATTCCCCGAACCCCACCGGCGGAGCGGCCCATCGAACGCACGTCGGATTCGTGGAAACGGATGCTCATGCCGTCCTTGGTGATGAGCACGACGTCGTCGCCGGGATCGCTCTCGCCGGTGCTGCCGCGCGTGAGTTTCACATTAATCAGAGCGTCGCCCGATTCAATGCCGATGGCAATGATGCCGCCCTTGCGGACGTTCGCGAAATCGCTCAACGAGGTTTTCTTCACCGTGCCCAGACGGGTAGCGAAGAACAGTTCGCCCGGCTGCGCCCACGTCACGTCTTCCTTGTTCGCGTCCGTTTTGGAAAGGATGCGGATGAGCGCGGCGACTTTTTCGTCGGCTTTCAATTCCAGCAGATTCGCAATGCTCCGCCCTTTGGCGGCGCGGCCCATGTCAGGAATCTCATGCACGCGTTCGACATACACGCGGCCCGTGTTCGTGAAGAACATCAGGTAATCGTGCGTGCTGGCGGTGAACAGATGTTCCACAAAATCCTTGTCGTCCGCCGTCTCGCCCTCGCGCGTGGTCATGCCGATGACGCCCTTGCCGCCGCGGCGTTGCGCGCGATACTGGCTGACGTTCGTCCGCTTGAGCAGGCCGTTGTGCGTCAGCGTGATGATGACGCCTTCGTTCGCAATGAGATCTTCGATGGCGATTTCGCCTTCATCCGGCACGATCTCGGTTTTGCGCGGCGTGGCGTGCTTTTCCTTGATCGCGGCAAGTTCCGCCTTGATGATCGCCATCACGCGCGATTCCCTCGCGAGAATGTCGAGCAAATCCTTGATGATTTCGATCAACGCCCGGTATTCCTTGTCGATCTTGTCTATTTCCAGGCCGGTCAATTGATACAGCCGCAGTTCCAGAATCGCATCCACCTGCCGTTCGGTCAGCGCGTACCGGCCCGCCGTCAAGCGCGCTTCGCTGCGGATGAGGATGCCCCACTTTTCCACCTGGGCGCGCGACCACTCGAAGGCCAGCAGTTTCACCCTCGCCTCATCGCGGGTTTTGGAACCGCGGATGATGGCGATGAATTCGTCGAGGTTTGACAGCGCGGCGATGTAGCCTTCCAGCAATTCGGCGCGTTCCTCGGCCTTTTTCAATTCAAACCGCGTGCGGCGCAGAATCACCTCGCGGCGGTGCTCGATGTAACATTGGATGATTTCCTTGAGATTGAGCGTCTTCGGGCGGCCGTGATCAATGGCGAGCGAATTGACGCTGAAGGAAACTTCCAGCTGCGTGTGCTTGAACAGGTTCGCGATGACGACTTTCGGCGCGCCTTCGCGTTTCAGTTCGATGACGAGCCGGCAATGTTCGTCCGATTCGTTGCGCATCGCGGAAATTTCCGTGATGATTTTCTCGTTGACGAGATTGGCGATCTGTTCCTCCAGACCCGCCCGGTTGACGTTGAAGGGAATTTCCGTGATGACCAACTGTTCGCGGTTGCCCTTCATTTCCTCGACGCCGATGCGTCCGCGCAACTTGAGGCTGCCCTTGCCGGTGGTGAAATAGTTCTTGATGCCCTCGACGCCGCAGATGAAACCGCCGGTGGGGAAGTCCGGGCCTTTGATGAACTTCATCAGTTCCGGAATCGTGATCGTCGGCTTGTCAATCTGCGCGCAGATGCCGTCGATGACCTCGCCAAGATTGTGCGGCGGCATGTTCGTCGCCATGCCAACGGCGATGCCGGTGCCGCCATTGACCAACAAGTTCGGAAACGCGGCGGGAAAAACCGTCGGCTCGTGCAGGCGCTCGTCGTAGTTGGGAACGAAATCCACCGTGTCTTTGTCCATGTCCTGCATCAGCGCCGCGCCAAGGTGCGTCAACCGCGCCTCGGTGTAACGCATGGCCGCCGGCGGATCATTTTCAACGGAACCGAAATTTCCTTTGCCGTCCACCAGCTTCTCGCGCATCGCCCACGGCTGCGCCATGTGGACGAGGGTCGGATAAATCACCGCTTCGCCGTGCGGGTGGTAGTTGCCGGAGGTGTCGCCGCAGATCTTCGCGCACTTGATGTGCTTGCGTCCCGGGAACAGCGACAGATTCTCCATCGCGTAAAGAATGCGGCGTTGCGAGGGCTTGAGTCCGTCGCGCACATCGGGCAACGCGCGCGAAATGATGACGGACATCGAGTAGTCGAGGAACGAGTTCTTGATCTCGTCGGCGACGTTGATCTTGGAAATTTTTTCGCCCTGCGTGTAAGCGCCGCCGCTGGGTTTCTGCTCTGGCGGTTGATTGGATTCGGTTTCGTCTGGCATGGTGCTTATTCGTGTAAAATAGGTGAGTCGCGATTAAACGTCCAAATTGCGGACGTTTAGCGCATTGTCTTCGATGAACTGCCGGCGTGGCTCCACCTCGTCGCCCATGAGGCGCACGAACATTTCCTCGGCCTCGACGGCGTCGGTGAGTTCGATCCGCAGCAGCTTGCGTTTCACCGGATTCATGGTCGTCTCAAAAAGCTCCTTGGCGTCCATTTCGCCCAGACCTTTGAAGCGATACATCTGGATGCCTTTCTTGCCGACGGTTTTCACGCCGTTGAGAATTTCCGGAATCGAAAACAGCGGTGTCACACTGGCGCGTTCGCCTTCACCTTCGGTCAGCTCGAACAGCGGTTTGTCCTGCGCGGTGTAATGATCCACGGCCAGGCCTTTCTTGGAAAGTTTGCCCAACAGATCAGCAGTGGCCTTGCTTTCAAGATGCAGGTGGGAAACTTTCGCGCGCCGCGTCGGGCCGTCCTTCCGGCGTTCAAACTCGGTGTCGGTCCCGAACAAGTCGGGGTTTTGCAGTTTGAAACTCTCCAGTTCATCGGCCGTGATGAAATAATGGACGGTTTCATCGTTGCCGTCGCGCACCTTGGCCATGAATTGCGGCAGCGTGCCGTCTTTGGTCCGCTTCTCAACATACTCGGCAAAATCGCCGCCGAGCCGCTTGATATAGGTCGCGTGCTTGTCGAGCGATTCGAGCAGTGCCAGAATTTCCTCAAGTTGTTTCGTCGTGAATTCACGCCCGTCGGCGAGGTTTTTCAACTTCACTTCTTCCACGCCGTTTTGCAGCAGAATGCGGTTGAGTTGAATGTCGTCGTCAATGTAGTCGGTCTTTTTCTTGCGCGTGATCGAGTAAAGCGGCGGCTGGGCGATATAGACAAAACCTTGTTTCACCAACTGAGGCATCTGGCGATAGAAAAATGTCAGCAACAGCGTGCGGATGTGCGAGCCGTCCACGTCGGCGTCCGTCATGATGATGATCTTGTGGTAGCGCAGTTTCTCCAGGTTGAACGCGCCTTCGCCCTCGCCGTCGCCGATGCCCGTGCCGATGGCGGTGATCATCGTGCGGATTTCGTTGTTCTGAAGCACCTTGTCCAGCCGAGCCTTCTCCACGTTGATGAGTTTGCCGCGAATCGGCAGAATCGCCTGAAATTTCCGATCGCGTCCTTGCTTGGCCGAGCCACCGGCGGAATCACCTTCGACAATGTAAAGTTCAGTGTTTTCGGGATCGCGGTCGGAACAATCCGCCAGCTTGCCCGGCAAACCGCCGCCGGTCAGCGCGGATTTGCGGACGGCTTCGCGGGCTTTCCGTGCGGCCTCGCGGGCGCGGGCGGCGTTCAAGCCTTTTTCGATGATGCGTTTCGCAATCGGTGGATTGCCATCGAAGTAGCTCATCAACCCTTCATAGCTCACCGAGCCGACGATGCGCTCGACTTCGGGGGAAAGCAGCTTCACTTTCGTCTGCGATTCGAACTTCGGATCGCTGTGCTTCACCGAAATCACCGCCGTCAACCCTTCGCGCACGTCGTCGCCGGTGATCTGCGGGTCTTTTTCTTTCAGGATTTCATTCGACTTCGCGTATTGGTTGATCGCGCGGGTGACGGCGCTGCGGAAACCGGAGAGATGCGTTCCGCCGTCGGGATTGTGGACCGTGTTGGTGTAGCACAACACCTGGTCGTTGTAGCTGTCGTTGTATTGCATCACGACCTCGACGTGAACTTCGATGTCCTTGTCGTCGAGCTTTTCCGTTGTCTCCTTGCGGAAGACGATCGGCTTCGGATGCAGCGGTTCCTTGTTCTTGTTGAGTTGTTTGACGAATTCCTCGGTTCCGTTCTTGTAATAAAAGCGTTCCGGCTCGGCGGTGGTCTTGCGTTCGTCGGTGAAAATGATTTCCAGGCCCGAATTCAAAAACGCCAGCTCGCGCAACCGCTGCGCGATGATGTCCGACTTGAATTCAATCGTTTCGCGGAAGATCTCCACGTCGGGCATGAACGTGATCAGCGTCCCGGTGCTCTTCGCCTTGCCGATGACATGGAGCTTCTGGATCGTTTTGCCGCGCTCAAACTCCATGGCGTGAATTTCGCCATCGCGCGAAACTTCCACCTCGAACCATTCGCTGACCGCGTTCACGCATTTCGCGCCGACGCCGTGCGTGCCGCCGGAAAATTTGTAGCCGCCCTGGCCGTACTTGCCGCCGGAGTGCAGCGTGGTCAGCACCATTTCCACGCCGGGAATCTTGTATTGCGAATGGATAGCCACCGGAATGCCGCGCCCGTTGTCGCGGATCGAGATCGAGCCGTCCACATGGATCGTGACGTCGATCCGGTCGCAATGGCCTGCGAGATGTTCATCGACAGAATTATCCAGCACCTCGCTCACGCAATGATGCAGCGCACGTTCGTCCGTGCCGCCGATATACATACCGGGCTTCTTGCGGACAGCCTCGAGACCCTCGAGTTTTCCAAGCTGTTCCACGCCGTAAGCTGCCTTCACCGTTGTATCCGACGGCGCGCTTTTTTCTTCCGTCAATTCAGAACTATTCGACATAAATTGGGTGCGGCCAGCGCCGGTTGGTTGGGGCTGGCAAGCTGCCAAAAAGAATAGTTTTTTTCACCCGTCCGCACAATGATTATTTCCGCAATTTTTGGGTTGAAAACACCATTACTTGTGGATGTTTTTGCTTGCCAGCCGGACATATTGTGTGCGGCGAAAAACTACGGACGAAGCCGTTTCGTCGATAAATCCGTCTTGCTTTGCGCGCGGCGGACTTTAATTTCGCCAAATGTCTTTGAACGGAAATACGCTCGCTCATCCGGACCGGTTTGTGGATCGACACCTCGGCCCGCGTCCGGCCGAAGTTGCCGAAATGCTCAAGCGGCTCGGCCACCCTTCGCTCGACGCGCTGGTGGACGCCGCGGTGCCCAAAAAAATCCGCCTGGCCAAACCGCTGAATTTGCCCGCGCCGAGTTCGGAATTTGACGCGCTGCGTGACTTGAAAGCCATCGCGTCGCAGAATCAGGTGTTCCGCTCCTTCATCGGCCAAGGTTACTACGACACCATCACGCCGCCGGTCATCCAGCGGAATGTTTTGGAAAACCCCGGCTGGTATACGCAATACACGCCGTACCAGGCGGAGATTTCCCAAGGCCGCCTCGAAGCGCTGCTGAATTTTCAGACGATGGTGAGCGAACTTACCGCGCTCGACATCGCCAACGCCTCGATGCTCGATGAAGCCACCGCCGCCGCCGAAGCGATGACCATGTCGCATCGGCTCAAGGACGGGCGCAATGTCTTCTATATTTCCGAAGCCTGCCATCCGCAGACCGTCGAAGTCGTCCGCGCCCGCGCCACTGCTCTGAAAATTGAAGTGGTCGTCGGCAATCACGAGACGTTCGCTTTCGGCGACAATGTCTTCGGCGCGCTCGTGCAATATCCCGACACGTTCGGAGCTATTCACGATTACTCTGGCTTCACCGCGAAAGCCCACGCTGCGGGCGCGATGGTTACCGTCGCCACCGATTTGCTGGCGCTCACGCTCATCAAGCCGCCGGGCGAATTCGGTGCGGACATCGCCGTCGGCAGCGCGCAACGCTTTGGCGTGCCGCTCGGCTACGGCGGTCCGCACGCCGCATTCTTCGCCACGCGCGACGAATTCAAACGCCAGATGCCCGGACGCATCGTGGGCGTCTCCAAAGATTCGCGCGGCAAGCCCGCCTTGCGCCTCGCGCTCGGCACGCGCGAGCAGCACATCCGCCGCGAAAAAGCCACCAGCAACATCTGCACAGCGCAGGCATTGCTCGCAAACATGGCTTCGCTGTATGCCTGCTATCACGGCGCGGATGGGTTGAAGAAAATTGCTCAACACGTCAACAGGCTCACAAATTTATTGGCGAGCGCACTGCAACGAGATTTCAAACTCAACAAGACGTTCTTTGATACATTGACTATCGAAGTCGAAGATGCGAGTGCAGTTCACAAGCTCGCCGAGAAATCTCAAATCAATCTTCGCCAGATTGACTCGTCGCACGTTGGTATATCTTTAGACGAAAGCTCTTCACTCAAAGACGTGAACGACTTGATTGAAATCGTTTGCAATGGAAAAAAGCTGACGCCTGTTCATGACATTCTCTGTGTTCCTTCATTTCCAAAGAACTTGGAGCGTACCTCTGGATTCCTCCAGCACCCCGTCTTCAACCGCTACCACTCCGAGACCCAGATGCTGCGCTATATCAAGCGGCTCGAATCGCGCGACCTCTCGCTCACGGCTTCGATGATTCCGCTCGGCTCATGCACGATGAAGCTCAACGCGGCGGCGGAAATGTTTCCCGTGTCGTGGCCAGAGTTCGCCAAGATTCATCCATTCGCGCCCATCAAGCAGACGCGCGGTTACCAGAAACTTTTTGAGCAACTCGAAACCTGGCTCGCCGAAATCACCGGGTTCGCCGGCATTTCGCTCCAGCCCAACGCCGGTTCGCAGGGCGAATACGCCGGATTGCTCGTCATCCGCGCGTATCACGAATCACGCGGCGACGCGCATCGCAACGTCTGTCTCATCCCGACTTCGGCGCACGGCACGAACCCCGCCAGCGCCGTCATGGCCGGTATGAAAGTCGTCGCCGTGGCGTGCGACACCAACGGCAACATTGACGTCGCCGATTTGAAATCCAAAGCCGAAGCGCATAAGGCCGATCTCTCGTGCCTGATGATCACCTATCCGTCCACGCACGGCGTGTTTGAGGAAACCATCAGCGAGATTTGCGAGATTATCCACGCGAACGGCGGCCAGGTTTACATGGACGGCGCGAACATGAACGCGCAGGTCGGCCTCACCAGCCCCGGCTTCATCGGCGCGGATGTCTGCCATTTGAATCTGCACAAGACGTTTTGCATCCCGCACGGCGGCGGCGGGCCGGGCGTCGGGCCGATTGGCGTGGCGGAACATCTCGTGGAATTTCTGCCCGGCCACAACGTCGTCAACCTCGGCGGCGAAAATCCGATTGGCGCGGTCAGCGCCGCGCCGTGGGGCAGCGCGAGCATTCTCACCATCTCGTGGATGTATGTCGCGATGATGGGCGCGGACGGACTGACCGAGGCGACGAAGTTCGCCATCCTCAACGCGAATTATATCGCCGCGCGTTTGGAAAAATATTTCCCGACGCTCTATCGCAGCAACGGCCTCGTCGCGCACGAATGCATCCTCGATCTGCGCGCGTTCCACAGCGTCACCGCCGAAGACGTGGCGAAGCGGCTGATGGATTACGGCTTTCACGCTCCCACGCTCTCGTGGCCCGTCGCCGGCACGCTGATGGTGGAACCCACCGAAAGCGAATCCAAATACGAACTCGACCGTTTCTGCGACGCGATGATTTCTATCCACGCCGAAATGACTGCCGTGGAAACCGGCACCGCCGACGCGAAGAACAATCTGCTCAAAAACGCCCCGCACACGGCGGATCAGATCGCCAGCGACAATTGGAACCGGCCGTACTCGCGCGAACAGGCGGCGTTTCCGGCGAAGAGCCTGCACGACTACAAATTCTGGCCGCACGTCGCCCGCGTGGACAACGTCTTCGGCGACCGCAACCCGGTCTGCACCTGCGTGGGGATGGAGAATTATTCCTAGCCACAGATTCACACAGATGGAACACGGATATGGTGGGGCGAGCGTCCCCGCCGAGGCTTAGGCACGAATTTTACGAATTGACGCGAATTCAATTCTCGGTAGGGGGCGGTGCTGCTGCGCCGCTTGGTGGCGGTCTGCAAAGGTCGCGAAGCCAAACTGACTTGCCCCAACGGGGCAAAAGCAATTAGCCCAGGGTTGGCGGCCCGAGCCGGACTGGCGAGGAACAACTACCCTGGGTAAACGTCCCACAAAATAATTCTCCCTCTCCTCGCCGAACGAGGAGAGGGCCGGGGTGAGGAGTCAAGGTGGACATAAAAAATCGGCGTGCTTTTCTCATAGCTACTTGTTCAAACAACAGTGCTTGTATTTCTTGCCGCTTCCACATGGGCACGGCTTATTCCTTGGGTTTTTCATTTTAGTGCCGGCCGTCGGCACGCTCGGATATTCCTGAACGTATTCCGCGATACGTTGCGGCGTTTTGAGGATTCCCAGTTTTTCTTGAAGCTCTCTTGCCTTGCTAGCCATCTCAGCGCTCCATCCGCGCGTGTCGAAATAGATCGCCGACATAAAACGGGAACGTTTGCTGGTCAAAACCTTTGAGCGAAGTATTGATCATCAGGCTTCCGCTACTGCCTGGGAATATTTTTCTTATACGCGGGGAAACGCCGTGTGCCACCACAACCAGATGAAAAATCTCCTGCCCGATTGGCGGCAGGTCAATGGGCAACGGATGCTTGCATTCACGGTCGAGAAAAATCCGATTCGGTTGTTGTCGAATCCAACGCTCAGCTCCCCATGCTTGTTCAGCCGATTTTTGGATGGCTCTCTTGAACCATCTCTGCCAATCACGCTGGACATCGCCTGAATCTTGAAGGTCACAATGTTTGTCCGAGAAAATGATGATGTGGCGGTCAAAAACCACCAAGAGGTCGCAAATCTCCTTACCGTCCCCAGCGTTGCCACGCTTCCCTTGGTCACGATATACGCCGGGATAACTCCATAGTGACAGAAAATTCTTCTCACAGAGCCGTGCCAAATATTTTTCGGCAACGGTTACCCCTTCAGCTTTCCTGACGGGCTCGCGTTGCGACGCTCCTTCGTTGGCAGATTTTGACTCTGAATTCATTCTTAAATCACAAAGCATAGAATGCTTTCACTAACTCGGTTTCGCAATGTTGGACTCCTCACCCCGGCCCTCTCCTCGTTTGGCGAGGAGAGGGAGAATTATTTTGTGGGACGTTTGCCCAGGGTAGTGCTTGCGCACGGCCACCAGCGCGCACAACCCTGGGCTAATTTCCGTTGCCCCGTTGGGGCAAGTCAGTTTGAGCCTGCGTCAGACTTCGGCACGGAGTTTTTGAATCCGTGTTCACCGGTGTCCATCCGTGGTTAACTCAACCCGGATGGTGGCCAGTTCCGCGCGCGGTTCGTCGGCGACGTGGTCCAGCCGGTCGGCGCGACGATACCAATAGCGGGCGTTGCCCAAATCGCCTTCGATTTTGTGTAGCACGGCGTGAATCCATGCGGCGGTGGCGTCGTCTTCGTGGTGCTGGACGAGTTGATGCGCGGCGTCCCAGTCGCCGGCCAGAGCCAGTTCCACCGCTTCGATCAAATCATCTTTCAGGGGACCCATGGCCGTTGTTTTACCGCCGAACCGGCGCAGCTGCAAGTCTGGGCACGCGCCTGCAGGACTGGGAATTCCATTCGGGTGCATCGGTTTTCATCCGTGGTTGATTTCTTCCCATTGAGGAACGGGCTGCACATGGGCTTGGCATGACCGAGATTGAGCGCCCTGGTCGGACCGACAGAAAGCGAATGGGCTTGCCTTCGACCTTGCATCTCGCATAATATGTTCCCGCGACGACGTATTGCAGCAGATTGGGAATTTTTGGAAACAGTCTCCATTTGCCGTCTGCGGATAATTTGTCGCCGTGTTTGGTTTTGGAAACGCTAGTGGGTTCCGTCGGTTTGGTGCCGGTAATGTCCATGTCCGTTGTCGCAGATGAGACATTAACGGATACAATGACGGTATAGAATGAAAGAATAGCGCCGTAGAAAGATCCAAAATATCGCAATAAAACCAATGGTTTCGGCAGGATAGCTCAGTTGGTAGAGCAGAGGACTGAAAATCCTTGTGTCCCCGGTTCAATTCCGGGTCCTGCCACCATTTTCAAAATAATTCCACCCCATTTCTTCCAAGGTGCCCCCGTGGGGCCAATTCGATTTTTCAGCATCCCTTCGCTGCGCCACTCAGGCCGCTCAAGTTGGTTTTGACATGAACTTCGGTGCCACGTAGCCGGCCTGGCTCATGCCCATCAGAGTCACCAGTTGCCAAGGCACGGGCCACAGCGTGCCATCGGTCAGGCTCTTGGTGATGAAAATGCCCAGGGTTAGAATCGTCCAGAAAACCATTTGCGATTTCGCCACGGACACTTCGCGCTGCTGGGTGTCGTCGTTCCAATTGGTGATCAGATCAGATAGCCGCATGGGCAACCGGGTGGTTGGATTGGCCGGAAGTGCTGGGGTTGCAGGATTGAGTGTAACTGGATTGCCCACCGCCGGCCCGCTTGAAGGAGAAGGTGAACCTCCGCCAGCGGAGGCCGAGGGCGGCTGTTTCAAGGCGCTCAGGCCACCGGTGGCCAGCGACAGGCCCATGAGCGCGACCAGCGTTTCAGGAATATCCGGCACTTCCAGGCGGATCAGGCCAAAGCCAAAAACCACGCCGCCGATGGCGGCGGTCCACGCCGCGAGTTGCGCCCGCCACATCGAAAGGCTGCCGTCCGGATTGGCCAGCCCAGAGCAGAGCCGTTCGAGCGGCGGCAGCCTCCGGGCAAAAGTCGTGTGCCACGACATCCACCCGATGAACAGACCGATCGCCAGCACCGCCGCCGCCGACCAGAACACGGCAGCCTTCGTGTTCGCCAGATACACTTCCCGTTCGCCGATGACACTGAAGGTCTGCTCACCGTCCTGCCAGACCAGGATGGGCGTGATCCGCGTCATCGCCTTATACCACGGGATGGGATAACCCTGAAGATCGAACAGCATCAGTGTCCCGTGCCTGGCCTCGGTCTGGCCGTCCACCGTCTCGGTCCAGTGGGCATCGCGTGAAAGACGGTAGAAATGGTTGGTGTTGTTCTCCCGGAAATTGGCGTGCAGCAGCGCGTGCGGGGCATGAAGCACCAGGCCCGGTGCCATGCTCTCACTCACATCCCGGTTGACGTAAACGCGGATCAGGTGGGAGCGCAACTGGCCGTCCGGCATGAACAATTGAAGGGCGTCATTGGTGGCTTGCGCTCGCCCTTTGGCGGACGCCAGACCCAGCAGGACAGCGAAGAGCGGCGACAGCAGTTTTTTCATAATGAACACTCCATTTGATGCAGGCAATTTCGGTTGACTCAAGCTGCAATAGCGACTTTTTACGCCGCACTGCGCCCGATGTCAACCCCCCTGCTGGTGCTGAAAACCCTCTGGCCGCCAGCGATCAGTTGTACACCGAACATGCAATCCAGCGCATTTTGACCGATTCGGTGTTCTTCATTCGGCCATCCCCGGTTTCGCGAACCAATTCGTCTCCAGACAGCGGCGCAACGCCATGCGGGCACGGTGGAGCATCACCCAGAGGTTGCTTTCGGAAATGCTCAGCAGTGTGCAAATATCCTTGCTCGCCACGCCGTCCATTTCGCGCAGGTTGAACACCGCGGCGACGTTTTTGGGCAGCTTGTCCGAGCATTCGCGGAATGCTTTCCAAAACAGTTCACTGTCCAGACTCGCGCCAGGATTCAACCATTCTTGCGGGCCAAGCTCGTGAATCCAGCCATCCTTGAACAGGCCGTCAGGAACAAAACGATCGTTTTCCTCGTCCGAGTAAAATTCCAAATCGGTGAACGACGTTTCGCGGCTGGCCTTGCGGTAATGGTCGTAAATCTTGTTTTTCAAGATGCCCACCAGCCAGCTCTTCTCCGCCGAACGGCCGGCAAAACTCTTCCCGCCTTTGAGCGCGGCCAGAAAGGTTTCCTGCACGGCATCTTCCGCCTTGGCCGGGTCACGCAACCGCATCAGCGCATACTTGAACAAATAATCGCCGTGAGACTCGACCCACTGTTCCGGGTCGGAAAGCCCGGGGTTCGCAGGCTTGCCTGCTGCTGTCAGCGACTCGTTTGGGCTTTTATCACCGTCATTTTGCACCGGCAAAGTATCGTCGTTCAGGCTCGAAATGCAATCCAGCAAAGTCGGCCATTTGGGAAACGACTTTTTAAACCCAAGTTTTGTGCGGAACCTTTTCCCAACCCGCCCCATTTGGACGTAGATTCAAAACTGAAAATCATGATTTATGAATACCTCATCCATGGCTTATACCCGGAACACCATGCCCGCCGAGCACGAACAGTTGATGCAGCAGCATCTGCGCGAGGAAAATCTGTCCGAAGCCGTCATGCCAGCCGTGCCGGTCGTCAAGGTGCTCAAGGGCCAGAAGGCGCTCGTAACCGGCGCGAACTCGGGCATTGTGTCGCGATTGCCCTCGCCCGCGCTGGCGCGGACGTGGTCCTCAACTGCGTCTCGCGTCCCGAAGCTGCCGAGGAAACCGTCCAGGAGGCCGCGCAATGGGGCACGAAGGTCATCGCCACCATCAGTTGGATCTGACGCATCATGGCGGCCGTCATTTTGCACCAAACGTTGTTCTTCAAATGCACTGACGCTCCGGAATCGTTTACATTTTCAGCAAAATCCGCATGGAACCGTGGGCCGCTACGGTTCGGGTGTGGCGGAACTGATTGCTTCCGTTTTGCTCCATGCTGCGGTGCCGCGTGGATGGGCGAGCTGTTGGCGCTCGGCGTGATGCGTGGCGCGATCTTCTCGCATCTCACCTTGCTGGGCATCGTGGTCCAGAACGACGTCGGCCTGCTTTTTTGCCTTGCCCTGTCGGTTGCGGTTTGTAGCCTCGGCGTGCTGTTTTTGCATCGAGGACAAATTCCGTTCCTCGCGCCACTGGTGAACCCCAAAAAGCCATGAAACCGAATTCTGAAAATCACGAGCTGATCCAGGCGGTCGTCGAAACCCTGCGGCAGGGCGAGCTGCTGCTCTCAGAAATCAGCGACGAGACTTATACCCGCAAAGTGCCGGTGGCGTTCAATGCTTCCATCGGTGGCCACTACCGGCATTGCCTCGACCATTTCCGCAGCCTGCTCGAGGCCGCCCCGGCCGGAGACCTGAACTACGACCGTCGCGAACGCGGCACGCTTGTTGAAACCGACCGGGTTGCTGCGCTGAATGCCACCCGCGAATTGCGCGAGGGCTGCGAAAAACTGGATCCGGTTTTACTCGCCCGCCCGCTGGCAGTGAACTGCAAGATCAGTTACTCGCCGAACGGTTCGCAGGTTTCTTCGTCCACCGTCGGACGCGAAATCATGTATGCGGTCGCCCTTGCCGTGCATCATTACGCGCTCATCGGCATCCTGGGCGGCGTCCTGGGATTGCGGCTCCCACCGGAATTCGGCGTCGCCCCGTCCACGCTCAAGCATCTGGCGCAAGCGGCCGAAGTCTCCGCCTAAGACGCGTTCCACCTTGCTTAACCTCCAGCGCCTGACTGCCCATATCGCGGCCTGGCAGGAGTTTCGGCATGGGACTTTCGGAATCCACTCGTCCGCCGGAAATTCCCGGTTCCCTGGTTCCCGTGAAGGGCAGGGGGCTGCGCATTTATGGCGTTGTGATTCCTCCGGCAACTGCCATAAAATCGCCCATGCAAACTTCCCTCAATTCAATCGCCGTCCTTTTGTCGTTCGGCTGCGTTGTCAATGCCCAGACGGTCATCAGCCCGGCCCTGCCAGTCATCCCCACCAACATTTTCAACCTCTCCGATTTCGCCGCGATCGGGGATGGCGTGGCCACCAACACCCGCGCCATTCAATCGGCCATCAATGCCGCCAGCGCGGCGGGCGGCGGCGTGGTGCAAGTGCCGGCCGGAATTTTTCTCTGCGGCCCCCTCCGACTCGCGAGTAAAATCAATCTGCACCTGGAGGCCGGAGCGGTGCTGCGCATGTTGCCGCTGGGCAAATATCCCGGCGGCAAGGTCAACCCCGAGAGTTTTATCAGCGGCGACGCACTCCACGATGTCGCCCTCACCGGTGCCGGCGCGATTGACGGCCAAGGCGCTCCGTGGTGGCCGCTTGCCAAAAGCTCGGCCGTGGCGAGACGGCCCAAGATGATTTCCCCCTCAAATTGCGAGCGCCTGCTCATCGAAGACCTCACGCTCTCCAATTCGCCGATGTTTCACATCGCCCTCGGCGGCAAATGCCAGGATGTCACCGTGCGCCGCGTCACCGTGCGGGCGCCCGCCTCGGACGATCCGGTGCTGCCCAGCCACAACACCGACGCCTGCGACGTGAAAGGCCGCAACATTCTCATCCAAGATTGCGACATCAGCACCGGCGATGATGATTTCACCTGCGGCGGCAACACCTCCGACGTGCTCATCACTAACTGCACTTACGGCTTCGGCCATGGCGTCAGCATCGGCAGCTACACGCAGGGCGGCGTGTCCAACCTCACGGTCATCAACTGCACCTTCAACGGCACCGAGGCCGGCATCCGCATCAAGACCGATCGCGACCGCGGCGGCTTGGTGCACGGCTTGAAATACCTGAACCTGAGCATGACAAACGTGGGATGCCCGATTCTGGTTTACGCCAGCTACCTGGCGAAAGACCGGCAGTTCCGCGACCTGACGAAACTCACGCCGGCCATCGCCGCGCAATATCCCGCCGCGCCGGTTGCCGGCCGCACCCCGGTTTATCGCGACCTGGTTTTCAGCAACATCACCGCCACCGCGGCCGCCGGTCGCCGCGCCGGCCTCATCTGGGGCTTGCCGGAAATGAACGTCACCAACGTGCTGCTCGAACAGCTCAACATCAAAGCCGACAAACCCTTCGGCATCTTCAACGCGCGAAATGTCCGGCTCGTGGATTGCAACATCGTGACGCCTGCGGGCGTAGACCAGATCGCCAGCACCAATGCTCAAATTATTGTGAGCCATGTGCCGGTGCGGCGGTAAAGTGCCGGCCATGAGCGCGCCAAAAGTAGAACTGGCCCAAGCCGTGGAATTGGTGCTGGCCGGCGGGTGGGACGCCGCGCATCAGCTCGTCCAGCAACACGAGGACGACGCCACCGCCGCTTGGATCCACGCCGTGCTGCACAAGATCGAAGGCGATTTGGGCAACGCCCGCTGTTGGTATCGCCGCGCCGACCGGATGGATCGCGTCGCCGACGAACCGCGCGCGGAACTGGCTGGGATTCTGGCTGAATTAACCACGGAGGGACACTGCTGAACCGGGATTCCATTCCCTGTGGAGAAATGCAAAGGAAAAATGCGGCCAAGAAAAAGCATCCGGCGCAGGGCTGGGCGGACGGGCGCAATCGCCCGGACGCAGCCGCACGGCCTTAGGCGGCCGTTGGAGCGGGTGCGGCAGGAGCCGTATAACCGGCCGGCAAAAGACAAAGTGACTTTGTCTTTTGCCGGCCTGATATACTGGGTAAAAGCCGCCGCGAGCGGCGGGTTTTTGAACCAGCCGGTTGCGGTTGCAACCCGTTGATATGGAGCTTGACTCGGCGCATTTTCAGGCGGAGGATTGGCGCATGGAATCAACCAAAATCATCGCTGAAAAGTCCCGGCTGACTTTTGGTTAATACACTGTTAGGCCACTCGACACTATGACCAAGTTCGACGCATCCCAGATTCAGTGGCGCGAGCCTTGGCACGCTATTTCACCCGACTACGCTACGAAGGCCGAGGCGGAGATTCATCGCGAGATGTGCGCCGGACACGTTTTGTTTGGCCGTTCCGTCAGAGCTATCGGCTATCGACAGGACTGCGACGACGTTTTGTATTATCTTGGAGAGTCTGCACCGAGTTTTGCTGTTGTCCATTTGAGCTACCAGAAAGAGACGCGGACAGATTGGCCGAGCACGGCGCTGTTTGATACACTTACGGCGTGGACGGAGCAGTGCATGATTCCAGACGCACAGGAGTTTGCGTTATGATTGAACCGTGGCCTAACAAGTCGCCGGAGCCAACCGCCGTTGGCGCTGGCCGTTCCGCTGTCGCGGTTCGCGCCGCGAGTCGGCGGTGGCTCAGCTTTTTTCGTTAGGCATCATCCGCTATGGAGCGCAAATCTTTATCATTGATTTTGGCACTTGTAGCTATCCTTGCCAGCATCGCCGGTAATTCGGTTATCTGCTGGCAAGACTGGCAGCTATACTCAGGCATTGTTGCCAGTCCTTCCAACTCACAAGTCTGGCTTGGAGGACGAGGCATTCAGGCCATCATGGTCAGTTTGGCTACTTTCATTATTGCCATGCCGCTCGGTATTGGAGGCGTCATTGTCAGCTTTGCGCAGCGGCGAGTCAGCACCGGTTTGGTTTCCGTGCTCGCGATGGTTTTTGCGCTCACGCCATTACCACTTGCTTTTTGGCTGGATGGGAAGATTATCGCCGTGACCAAAGCTACTTTATCACAATGATGCCTAACAAGTCGCCGGAGCCAACCGCCGTTGGCGCTGTCAGTTCCGCTATCGCGGTTCCCGTCACGAGTCGGCGGTGGCTCAGCTTTTTTCGTTAGGCTTATGAGAACCACGGTATTAAAAACGCACGACATGAGCATTTACGATTTGCTTGAGCTTATTAGCAGAAAGCCGGGATTTTATACCATTGAGCGTTCCATTTATCGGCTTGATTCGTTTATTGCTGGTGCTGATCTTGGATTTACTAAGTGTGGTTTTGTTATGCGCGATCATGACGATCTTCGCAAGTTCAACGAGTGGGTTGCCCGTCGGTTTGGATTTAACGGCACATCTGGAGTTGCCAACATGATCCGATACAAGAGCACGAGCGATGCAGATGCCTTTGACCAGTATTTTATTTTGTTGGATGAGTTCAGAAAGGAATTGGCATGATAGTCCATACGCCTCTTAAAAATGAGTTTTCAAACAGGCTCTCGCCGGAGCCAACAGCCGTTGGCGCTGTCCGTTCCGCTATCGCGGTTCACGTTGCCGGTCAGCGGTGGCTGAGCTGGTCGTTAGGCGGCTCCTGATTAGCCACTGTATACCTATGAACCACCAACCAACAAAAGGAGGCGCGTTCTTAAAGGGCGGAATCGGATGCCTATTGATTTTCGCCGGACTGGCCTTCTTAGCGTTTGTTTTCGGAGGCGAAGCGCACGCCGACGCTGGGGGTCTCGTGTTGCTTTTTGTTATTGGAGGTGTTTTGGGTTTGATTATCTTCCTCATTTTCATGCGCGGTTACAGTCGAGGTCGCAGAGACGCGGGTGGTCGCCGACTGAGATTCACCAGCCGTAATAGCAGGGGCAGAGACTTAAATGACGATGCCGTCTAACAAGGCGCGAGGCTGTGTGAAAACTACTTTGAGCAAACTCGTTAACGATCAATTTTAAGTTATGAGCCACGTTGGTGAAATGAGCAGGCGGATTGAATGGTCTAAAAATGAGTTTTCACACAGCCTCTCGC